>Ga0185307_1000425_pt1 | contig 26992 bp, 24 predicted proteins | sample LHCtaG_FD_128010 | JGI IMG/M metagenome (GOLD analysis project Ga0185307, IMG submission 128010) | Hot spring microbial communities from Little Hot Creek, USA to study Microbial Dark Matter (Phase II) - LHC4sed_matched (SPADES... | ecosystem: Environmental > Aquatic > Thermal springs > Hot... | reverse complement strand
GGGAATCCGCATACAATAATAGGACTATCTATATCAACTTTCTTTAATTCAACAATCTGAACATCAGCCATAATAATCTTAATAAAAATACATAACAGGTATAAATATATTACTACAAATTTTTAGGCTCTGTAAACTTAAGCATGTTTCATCACCTCTATTATTGGTAGTGTTTTCTCTATGAATTCTTCTGCTTTAGCTTTTCTATTTATCCATGTTTCATTTAGCATTATTATTATTGATTTTAGAAGGTTTTCTTCACGCTTCCCATAACATCCATCCTTAATATGGTATGTAGTTATCGAATAGCTTAGTTCTATCCTTAACATACTGAACTATTCTCTCCATTAAGTTTCTAATTTCAGAGCTGTATAATCCATGCTTTAGATTAAGAATTCTGCATGAAGCCTTATAGTGGGGAGCACCATCACTCAATATTGTTATTTTGAGCCGTAAATAGCTTTAATTCTCTTAATGAACATCATTGATGTTAATATGTTGCAGCATCAGAAACCATCATGTACACGATCCTTCTTAAATAGGGCTCAAAAGCAACATATAATACCCTCTCACTAGAACCTATCTAATCCTAGTATCATCAACCAGCAAAACCCTAACATCTACAAACATCCCTACTAGCAAATAAGAAGCTTAAGGACCTAAACCATGATAGGATAGATTTATGACTCCTACATATTAGGAAGCTTAGAATATCTGAAGCAGCTCTTGAAGAAAATGAACGAAAATATATATAAGCATCATAAACAACTAGAATATACGGGGTTCTCTCCCTAACAAACCTAATAGCTTTGGACATAGTTTCACCATAGTTAAGGGAGAGAACCCCCAAATAAGGCTTAAGTTTACAAAGCGAATTTTTACCGCCCTGTAAACTTAAGCATGTTCCATTGTCTCTATTATGGATATTTTCTTCTCTAGAATTTTTGCTTATTTTTCATTTATCTATGTTTTATTTAGCACTATCATTATTGATTTAGAGGATTTTCCATATGCTTCTCATTACATTTATCTTTAATGCATGATATGTGGTTATAGAATAGCTTAGTTATATCCTTAACTGTATCATTCTCTTCATCGGGTTCTAATTTCAAAGCCTGTTACTTCACGCTTAAGTTAAGAATTCTGCATGAAGCCCTATAATATAGGTACCATTAGTTAGTATAATCATGTTTGAGATACAAACAGCTCTGATCTTCTTAATGAATATTAGCGATGTTAATATGTTAGCAACATCGAAAGCTATCATGTATATAATTTTTCTAGATAGGTTCGAAGACATGTATAAAACCCTCTCCTCAAAGCCTATCCTAATCCTAGCATCCTTAAGAATATTCTTATCAGGAAATAGGAGTTTAAAATTTAAACCATGATAGAATAAATTTATGGTTTCTACATATTGTAAGCTTAGAATATATAAGCCATTCTTGACAAATGAATATATAAGCACCATAACAACTAGAATATATGAGGCCCTCTTCCTAATAATCCTAGACGTGGTTTCACCATAGATAAATAAGAGAAATCCCAAATAGGGCTTAAGTTCACAGAGCTAATTTTACTTATTCTAATATGCTGGGTTATTGAAGTGTTAAATATGTTCATAGATATTTACCATAATGAGAACATAAACTCACATGAAAAATACGTGAGCAATCTACTTATAGACTATAGAAAACTTAATAAGTATCTTCCGTTAAGAGTGTTTGCAAACACAAGCGCATAGTCTAAAATAGGAGGTATAGCTAATGAGTGAGAAATCAATAGCTCCTGTTCCACCAAATACAGTACTTGTTGGTAAGAAACCACTAATGTCCTATGTTACAGCTATACTAATGCAGTTAAGCTCTGGTGGTAAAGAAGTAACTGTGAAAGCTAGAGGACGGGCTATTTCAAGAGCTGTTGACGTAGTAGAAGTTGTTTCTAATAAATTCTATCCTAATAAAGTAAAAATAAGAGATGTTCGAATAGGCACAGATATAATTGGAACAGATCCAAACAAGAGAAATGTTTCAACAATAGAAATAACAATTGAGAAGAAAGAATAAACAAATAATAAAAATAAATTTTTATCAATTTATTTTTATAAGTTAAATTATGTAAAGTATTTGTGTATTTAGTTATTTATAGCATTAATTAGAATTCTTATTTTATGGTTTAATTCCTTCTGTATTTGAAGAATACATGTATCTAACCATTGATTTTAAACATTTAATACAAAATAATTAGAGAAGATAGATTCTCTAAATGAAACATAATTAAGCCGTAAAGCTAAATTGCTAGATTTAATGTAGCCGGTTGTAATGCAAATATTTTTAAGGTCTTAATTTTAACTTCTATTAGGGTCTAGTCATGAATGAGTCAGAAGATTTAGAAATTAAAAAGGCAGTTAAAGATGCGGTAAGTAAAGTTATTGATCCTGAACTTGGAATGAGTATTGTAGAGTTAGGTATGATAAAAAATGTATACGTTAAAAATAATGAAGTCACAATAGAAATGGCACTTACAAGTCCTATGTGTCCCCTTTCATCATATCTTGTAAACAGTGTTAAAGAAAAAGCTCAAAACGTTAAGGGAGTTAAGAAAGTAGATGTAAGAATTGTTGGATTCGGCATATAGTGCTTTACCTTAATGCTTAGGCTGGAAGTATGAAACTTAAACTGATTATTTTCATCATTAGTGTACTATTAATAATTCAAATAAATCAATATGTAGTTTACGCTTTAATATGTGACGATTATGTATTTTCATATCCTCAAGTAGGACAGAACTTAAACCTTAAAAATCAAAGTATAAACCAAAATCTAAACTATAAATTAACCATAGAGGTTATTGATGAAAATGGTTTTCCCGTTTCAGAGCTGCCCATATATATTGATGGCAAAGTTTTCTATACTGATGATTCAGGTAAAATTGTAAAGATTATCGATTATGGACTTCATCTAGTTGAAGCTGTAGAGTCTTTGAATCTCATTGATGTAAAAGCATCATTTGTTAAATGGTTTGATAATTTCCCTAATTTAAAAAGAGTTATAAATATAACCAGTAATATTACTCTTCAACTAATTTATAGTGTTAAGTATAAAACTACTTTATACTTCTATAACTGGTATACTGATAAAACTATTGTTCCTAGCTTAGTTCAACTAATGTTTGATAAACAACTTCTTAACATATCAACTAATAATATATGGCTTAGTAGTGGTAAATACTCTATTATGAAGGTATTATTTAGAGGTGAAAATACTGTTAAATCTGGGAAATATATTTTTGAAGTAACATCTCCTAAGGTATTGAAGATTATATGTCAGGTCGCTGATATGAATATTACACTACTGGATTCAAATAACAGCCCGATAGCTAACCATGATGTTAAGCTAGTAACTGCTGAGGGAGTTGAACTTAATTTAAATACTAATGCCCTAGGCCAGTTGATAATTAACGATATGCCTTTTAGTGAATATAAAATAGTGGTTAAGCTTGGAAACCAAGTAATAACAAAGACTTTTCTATTTGCAGGTGAGAAACAACAATTATTCTTTCCAGCAGAATTTAAAAAAGAAGATTTTTTACCATCAACTCAAATGTTCCCGGTATCTAGTATGCAAAATTATAGTTTAATTATTTTAGTATTCATATTAATGTTTATATTAACACTTGATGTAGCGATATATTTAATGTATAGAACTAAGAGAAGAGTTAGTAATAGATAGTTTCCTATCATATAAGCATGCTAGAAACTTCAGCGATCAGCTTCATGGATTTAGTGAGTTTTGACTTTTTTACGTTTTTCATGATAGCCAGTAAGTATCACTTCCTTAAACATAAAAGGTCTTTAGCAAGATCTTATACGCTGATGATCATGGTTTTGAGAGGAATTCATTCTTAAATGCCTTCTTAAAGACTGTAAGTACAATTAGTGCAAATATGAATGCTAAGAATATTTTAATAATTTCAATTATAGTTTTATAACTCACTAATATCACAATATTAATAGTATCTAGTTCATTACTATTATATAAATTAATGTTTTGAAATAAATGTCTAACATTAATGTTTAAATCACTTAAGTGCACATTATGAGCGTAAACATATCCATTACTATTAGTATAAAGCACTAGTTTGCTTGAGTTGGGAAGCGTTATTATAACTTCAGTATTATCAGCTGGATTACCGAAGACATCCATTACCTTTATTGTTAGATCTCCAACCATACATGGAATTTTAATTACTCCTACCTTATTAACTTCTATACTTGTATAATTTAAATGTACAGCTCCACCAGCCCAAATAATACGTTCAAACCTAATTAAGCCTGGGTTAAGCCACAGGCTATTAAAGTTAGATATAGATAATTTAGTGTTATTCTGAAGTATTATAGTAGCAGATTCTGGATTTATTGTTAGGGTTTCATGCAGATTTTTAAACATTAAACTTACACAGTATTGCTCATTCCACAATGCAATTATTTTCTTCGGCTTATCAACATTAGTTGTGAAGTTAATTTTAGATGTGTTTAAGTCCCCGCTCCATCTTTCAAAAATATAACGTATAGACTGATTGTAATAGTAGATATTACTATTAAGCCCAATACATGCCGTTTCTCCCTCATTATACCATCCATAACCATAGGGTTCACCATAGTTTGAAATTATTTGTACTAGATACTGCAATTGATAACGGATATCTATAATTACAGGTGCTTTTACTATATATGATGGTGGTTGTAATTTGTATCTGTACTCATTACTTGTAGCGATTTCCTTCAATACATATCTAATTTCATCATTAAGATAAACTACCTCAGGAAAGTCTATATTTAACATATAGTCTTTACAAATCCATAAAGTTATCTCTTCTCTAGAGCTTAGCTTCCATTTCTCATCATTAATGGATATTGGGATCTCAACATTTTCCCTTAACCCAGAAGTCTTAATTCTTACCTTGTAAGAATACTTATATATAGCGATTAATGTAAAATCTCCAATAAGATTTTCTGTATATGTACTGTTTAAACATCCATCACTCCACATATGAAACTGTATCCTAGTATTATTATTAAACTCCATAACTTCTTGAATTGTTATATTATGTATTCCTCCTATAATTAGTATTTCACATACTCCATAACTGTTTGTTTTCAATTTATAAGTATCATCTATATTAACATTAATGTTTTTCAAAGGATTACCGACATCATCTGTAGTTATGATCCTTAAATTACATGTGATATTAGTTGTGTAGTATATAGCTATAATGTATATTGGCTTATTTACGTACATCCTCAAAGTGTTGGTTAAATATGTTTGATTGCAATTATCAATCCAATATTTAAAAACATACGTTATACCATTATATTTAAAAACTTCAGGAGCTACTAGTGTTACGTATCTTTCAGTAAACCATGTTTCGAATGGAGTATTAGTGGCTTCACCATCGATAAGTAGAGACTGATTAAATGGTGATGTCTCAACTCTAATTTTATGTTTAAGAATGAAATATGCTTCAAGTTCTTTATCTCTTGGTATAACTATAGTTATTGGATTATCTTTATGCCAAGTTCGCCCACATCCATTTAAAAGCCAATATTGAAATTCACAGCGGCTATTATTAGAAATATAAAATATATTTTCAATGTATACGCTATGGATTCCTGCTTTAAGATTAATAGTGATACCTTCATTGTTTTCAATTATTAAGTGTTGTTCATACTCCGTTCCAGCATCAATTATAATCTGAATACCAGTAACCAGATCTCTAAATGTATACTCAATTTTTATAGTGAATTCCCATTCATCCACATCACTAGAGTATACTGGACTATTACAACATATCAGCAAGAGTAATGCTAAAACTACAATCCAGACATATAGTATTCTCATGATTTAATTATCAATTTATTACTACTTCTATATTAAACTTTCTAAATTTTAATATTTTGAGCGTTAACCTTAGTTGAGGATTTAGATGTTGGAAGAAGTAGGATTTGGACTTGGCTTTTACATTTAGCTTTCAGTTTATTCCCAATAAATAGAAACAAAGATTCAGAAGATCAGTAACTAATGAAGCCTAACAATAAACTATTCATACCATAACTACAACTACTTAGGAAGATAAATTTAAGATGTCATGCCTCCTTAAATAATATACTAATTTAAAACTGTAAATTTTAGTTTTTATGTTGTAAAGGTTTAATGTCGATTGAAAATTTAGAATTTTATTTAAAGCTCCATGGTTTAATTATGTTTCATGTAAAGATCCCTTTCATATTCTCAATTTAATTTATATCAATATATCAAAGTTTTAACCGTACATATATTTAGAGTATAGAAAGAAATTAGACTGCAAATATTAGCTACAAATTATGTTTACACAAGTTTTATTACTCCTCTTTCCTGCATTGCCTTAAGTATCTCTTTCAATAACTCTTCACTAATTGAGAGTTCATCGGCACACTTTCGTAGATTTAATACACCTCCATGTACAGTTAAATAATTTAATATTCTTTCTTCAAGCAGATCTGATAGGTGTTTTGAAGCAATCTTAAGCTTACTTTCAATGTTTTCTATATGCCTCTTCAAGAATCTTATTTCTTCATCTCTTATGGAGATCATGGCTCTAAATTTCTTTATTTCTTCTTCAAGCTCCGTTTTTACAGTCCTTTCTTCATTTAATTCTTTTTCAATATTTAATGCCTTTTCACGTATCTCATTAAGTTTTATTACCATATTTTCAACTTCACTAAGTTTCAGCTGTAATCTTTTAGATTTCTCTCTTTCTCTTTCTAACTCTTTCATAAGCTCATCATAATCTTTTTTAGTTTTTTCCAACTCCTCCCTCCTTCTTCTCTCCTCTTTAAGCATCATCTCTAGTTCTCTTATTCTATCCTGCTGATATGATAATGAGTCTAAAAGCTCTGTAATAACATTAATATGTTTAATCTTTTCCCGGATAACACATGAGAAACCTTTAAATAGTATAGTAAGCTTCATATGATCCTCAGTTCATATTATGGATAAACTTTATAAATGTTCTTGGCGATGCTATGATGCTTTAAGTTAAGCCCTAAATTCTATGAATCTACTACATGTTAACTTGAAGGTATCTAGTACTGTCGGGTAAATTTTAATTAATTTATGAAAGGCATTATAATAATCATCTCGACTTAGTGGTTAGTGATTTTAAGTAGAATAGTTTTATAAGAGTTATTGTAAACGGTATATTTGGTGAGTAATTGGCTGGACATTTATGGATTAAAGACTTTGAAATAATTGTTGAAAGCATAAAAATATCTAATAAGAGAATACAGATTCTTAGAGAGCTTGTAAAATTTAAAAGAATTTCGCAAACAACTTTCGAATATCTAAGAAGGAACTATGAATCAGAAGCTAGGAACCTTGAAGAGGGAAGAAAGAGGCTTCTAGAAATGTTAAAGACATATTTTGATGAGATAAATCAGCAAATAAAGTCTCTTGAGGAACGGATTGTTAGTATTGAAACGAGATATGCTATAGAGGAAATAGATGAAGAATCCTATAAAAAACAAATAGAAGCATTGCAGATAGTGCTGCAAGAATTGATTAAAGAGTTAGAGTTAGTTAAAGAATCCATAGTTGTATTAGAGGGCACTAAGGTTGAAACACAGGTAATCATGGAGGAGCAAATAATTTCAGGAGAAGAGTCTAAAACTATAGGGTAAACAATAAAATTCATTTTTATTACTATTGTAATCACTAATAAGACTAATTATATTTATGGATGGTATGTAAAATTAATCAAAATATTGTATTGTAATTTAATTTAAATTTATGAGTTATAATGATGGGAGCTTATTAAATGTGTAAGTTTCTTAAAACTGGATTCATGAAGAACTATATTTGTGAGCTTATTTATTGAATAATTATAAAGTTAACAGTTTTCAGGCTTATTAAGAACTATACAAGGTTTCTAATAGTCTTCCATGATTGTCAAATCAACCTTAGGTTTAACCCATATTAAACTATTTATCTTTGAAAGTTTCACTAATCCCTGTTACTCTAAGGATCTTAAGAAACAGTATAGCCTAGCCTTATATATAGATTCATCTATCTTCAGAGCCTCTTAACTCCTAAACCCCTTCCAGATTAGCGTACAATTGGAGTAGTAACTCACCCGTTTCTGTTATATGAATGAATTTACGAGTTTTGAATAAATCACAAAGCATCTTTACGATATAAATTCAGAATATCTTTAAGGAGGTAATAGTGGAAATACTTATACAATATGATAACAAACCATATAGAAAAATAGATAAGAACTAGAACTATTAAAAATTAAGTCAAAAAACATAAATTAACTATTTTCTAAGTACTAGATTTCAAAGTAAGCGTAAGACAAGAAGTAAACTTATCATTTATACTCTAACAATGATATAGGGTATAAATTACATTTAAGTTTGTTAGCTAGTATTTAATGAAGCCAGCACCTATTATCAATACTACACCAGAAACAATTAGCATTAATCCCAATAACCATAGCGACTTATTCAATTCTACCTTAATTTCCGTTTTTTCTCTTAAATGAGGGTACAAATAGGATATATTGATAGATACTTCAATATTAACATCGCTTCTTCCTTTACTTCCAAAGCTCAAATAATATATTTCATTTACATCAAATGGAAGAGTATAGTTTTTATATCCATAAGCTGATGAATCTATAGATTGAGGGGGAGATTCCCATGAGCCCTTATAGATTCTAATCTCTAATATGTTATCTGTATTTACTGAAAAAGTTATATTAGCTTTAGCTGATGATTTATTAATTCTTAAATATGTTTTAAGCTCATTATCTAAATAATCATGAATTTGGAGTGGTAATAGAATTATTTTACCACTAGGAACTGTAAATTTAGCGCTAGTTTCAGGAAGAATAATATTAGAATATTCAGTCTCCATACTCACATACTTAACAATTACTGGAGACTTTTCTTCAGCGATTACAAATGAGATGTATGCTCCAACTATGGAAATTAAAACACCAATAATTATAAGAGCTGTAACAATTGATTTCCGTGAAACCATTTGAATCCCATCAATTTTAACACCTTAAGCTATTTAAGTATTTTTAGTGTATTTCGAAATATTAAGGGTTTTCTTAGAATGGGTATACTAACTATTATTTTAGCTTCCTACTATAATTAAGACTGAGCTGATACAGGTTTATGAATTTTAGACATGCTATCTTGAAATGGCTCTGTTATGGAGTTAAGCGAGGAATATGGTTCCCGGTGAAAATTCTGCTTTTAGAGACTAGGAGGAGCGGAAGGACTTTAATAAACGATAGAGCTCTGTTAAACAGCGTACTCTACATTCTCTCTGATTGCAGATGGGTATGTTTAAAATTATGGTCTATACTGATTTGGGGTATGGAAAATGGAGACCATACTGCTAAGGAATCTTAAAGAGGTAGATATGAATAGTAGAATCATTGCACATTGTAAGATGAATCGTATAGGTTATGATGATAAAGCATAAGAGGTATTAGAAGTACATGTCTTGGTTAATGAAAAATCATTTCTTTAAGATCGGTGTTAAGACTTGGAAATGGATATTGACTATAGAAAAATCGATGAGCTTATAGAAAGCCTAAAACATACAAGATCAAGCTTCATAAAAGATAAATAAATTCATATAATTAAATAGATAAAATTCTAGTATACATGATGGTATGCCTATAGGTAGAGAAATTTGAAGTAAGTTTGAAGTAAAATCGTTACTATTTAAGTTCTTTAATGTATAAGTGATCAGTCATATATTCACATACCTTTAACAAGCTGGAAGCTATTTAATGTTAAACTATTGTAAATTAGGATAGCATATTACATCTATATTAGAGCTGATATAGTCACATAAAATACCGTAAAGTTTTAATTATATGTTTAAAATCTACATTATGGTTCGTATTGGAATTGTTGGAAAAACAAATACTGGTAAGACAACGTTTTTTAATGCCGCAACTATGCAAACAGCCGAAATATCAATGTATCCCTTTACAACTAAGTCTCCTAACTATGGTATTGGATATGTTTCAATACCTTGTGTATGTAGAGAATTTAAGGTTAAAGATGATCCTGTTAATTCAAGCTGCATTGATGGATGGAGGTTCATTCCTGTTGAAATCATAGACTTACCTGGTCTTATTAAGGGTGCATGGATGGGGAAAGGGCTTGGAAACCAGTTTTTATCTGTTGCTTCACAGTCAGATGTACTACTGCACATGGTAGATGCATCGGGATCTATAAATGCTGATGGGAAAATAGACAAGCCAGGTTCTGGAGATCCTGTAAGGGACTTTATAGATGTTGAGGAGGAAATAATTAATTGGTTTACAAAAAACATTCAAAATAGAGTAAGAAATGTTGAGAAGCTTACTAGTCTTAAGGGTTATAAAGTTGATGAAGCATTAGTAGAAGTACTTGCTGGAATGAGGATTTCAATACATCATATAAGAGCTGCGTTAGTAGAAACAAAGCTACATGAAAAAGATTTTAATAAGTGGACTCAGGAGGATATAGAGTTTTTTAGTAAAAGTCTTAGATGGATTTCAAAACCTACATTAGTAGTAGCTAACAAGATGGATTTACCAACAGCAGAAGATAACTATAAGGCATTGGTTGAGGAGCTTAGTGAGCTTATTGTTATTCCATGTTCTGCCGAAGCAGAGCTTGTTTTGAAGAGAGCTGAGCAAAAGGGGTTACTAAGGTATGTACCCGGAAATGAAAAGTTTATGGTTTATGACGAAACTAAGCTAACTGAAAGACAAAGGTGGGCATTAAGATATATTGAAGACAAAGTACTGAAGAAAATACTTAATACTGGAGTACAGCTTGCTATAAATGCTACAGTATTTAAGCTCATGAAGATGAATGTAATATATCCTGTTGAAGATGAGAAAAACCTTACAGATAGTAGTGGAAATGTACTACCGGATGCTATCTTATTACCAGAAGGAGCAAACGTGGTAGATCTTGCGAGAGAAATTCATACAGAGCTAGCTAAAGGCGTATTATATGGTATTGATGTTAGAACTGGTTTAAGAATACCTAAGGACATGGCATTGAGGGATAGAGATGTGGTAAAGATAGTATCAACTACTGGAAGAGGTAGAAGAAGATAAACTTTTAATACCAATACCTCTACATTCTATAGTTACATCTCTATCACCGATATTACCATAAACTTTAAATTCCGCATTAGCTATCATTTTACATAATTCAATACATGTAGCAGTATGAAGCGTATATTCTGAAACTCTTATTTTTGAGAAGCCGTCAGCTAAGCTAATCCATATTATTAATTGATCGCCAAGATGTTTGTCGATCGGTGCTCCTATTCTAATTTGCTCAATAAGTGTTTTAGAGGCTTCTTCAGCGACCTTTTCAGCGGGCTTACCTAATTCACCAAGAGAATTAGCGCCCATTCTTAAACCGTTGAGGGATTCAGCAAATATTGAGATACCACATCCAGGACTTACTGCACATAACGGATCGGTAGGCTGTAAACTTAAGGTTTCAATATTAACATCAAACCCCTCCCGTGCTAGAATATTCCTAGCTGTTTTACCCATTCTTTCAACAATGTTTTGCGGTAGCCTTGAGCTGTAGGCAATTCCAAATACTCTCTTTACAGTAAAGTCTTCAGTAATATTTATTGGGTAAATATTCTTAGTTGGCTCAATATGAGTTTGAACAATTCCCCCTCCCTTCGGATAAAATCCATATCTTAACAGTTTTACTTGAGTATTTATCCCTAATACCTTTAGTAATGGTAATAATACTTCTTGTAAATACTCTATTGGAGGGGACATAGGCACGTTAGTTCCTCCCTTAATTTTAACGACAACTGAGTCATTAGCAAACACGGCAACAGGCATAAGGGCTTGAAGCACTAATGTTACGCTTCCAGCTGTATGAACATCTATATTATAACTTCCACCTTTAATTTGCTTAGGTTTAAAAACTATTTCAGTCGATCCCACAAGTAGATTTTCAACATAAGCGTTTGATAAGCTTGCTACAGCTTTTACAGCAGTTAAATGTTGCTGTCTCAAACCTTGAGGTTTTCTTTTAGCTCTAATATTGAATACTCTAATAGGTACACTCAATATTGCAGATAATGCTGTAGCTGTACGAAGTATTTGTCCACCGCCTTCAAGCATTGATCCATCAATATTGACTATGTCATTCATAGTAAGGAGTTTAGAGGAGGTTTATATACTTCACGATAGTAATATAGATTAATTGAAGACATATAACAATGCTTTTACCTTTAAATTACATAAATCTAACATATTTAGGGAGTACCTATTATAAATTCGTAGAGGTATAATAAACCCTCTGTGTTTACTTTATTCTCAAAGAAACCTATGAAAATATATCTATAATTTCCCTCCGTTACTGGCCAAATGAAAAGCTTATCAATACCCTTTGGCTTACATTCTTTTTCTATAAAGGATTTTAGCTGATTTTGCACGTTAACTAGATCTTGAGGATATATATAAACAGTATATCCCTTTCTAATTTCAACATTTGCTATACATTTCCCAACTTCGATAGCATTGATACCTAATTGTTTTAAGAAACTTAAAATATCGTTTTTTGCCTTTTCTCTAGTTATAGATGTTATACCTTCAGTCGATGGCTGATGGCTGCTCATAACATCATTATATTAAATCTAAACTTAAATATTTTGGATAAGTATAACTATACAACTTAAGCATACTCATCATCTTTTGATCTGTATATGACGATAGAATATTGGATTAATAAGCTTTTGCGAAATATACAACCTCTCTTGCATCTTCATTACAATAGATACATTTTGAAAATACCTCTTCTTTATTTAATGGTATAAGTCTTATTGTTGCTCCTGTTTCATCTTTAATTTTTTCCTCACATTCATTCTTTAAGCACCAGCAAGCTCTTATAAATCCTCCCTTTGCAATTGCTTCCTTAAATTCATCATAGTTTTTAACTGTTAAAATACTTCCCTCAAGAAATTTTTTAGCTTTATTGTAAAGATAACTATGGATTTTATCAAGAGTGATTTTAATTTCATTAATTGCATCTTCAAACTTAACAGCTATCCGCTCACCAGTATCTCTTCTTACAAGGGTTATTGTTTTCTCTTTTAGGTCCCGTGGACCTATCTCAATTCTTAGAGGAACTCCCTTTAGCTCCCATTCATTAAACTTCCAACCAGGTGTATACCACTCCCTATCGTCAAGTATCGCTCTAATTTTCTCTTTGATTAAGTTGACTTTAAGCTCATGAGCTACTTTAAGCACATTCTCTCTCTCTTCAACCTTATAAAATATTGGAACTATAACTACTTGGTATGGTGCTACTTTTGGAGGAATTATTAAACCCTTATCATCGCCATGAACCATAATTAAAGCGCCAATAAGTCTTGTTGATATCCCCCAAGACGTTGTCCAAACATAATGATATTTTCCATCTTTACCCAAAAACTTAATATCAAACACTTTAGAGAAGTTTTGCCCTAAGTTATGTACGGTTCCCATTTGGAGTGCCTTTCCGTCAGGCATTATAGCTTCTAATGTTAGAGTATAGTATGCACCAGCAAATTTTTCTCTTTCACTCTTTCGGCCTAAAAGAACAGGAATTGATAATAAATCCTCCATTAATTCATGGTATATTTTTAGTATATCGAACACTTCTTTTTCAGCATCTTCTAAGTTTTCATGGGCTGTGTGACCTTCTTGCCATAAGAACTCTGTAGTTCTAAGAAAAGGCTTAGTAGATTTTATTTCCCACCTAATTATGTTGCACCATTGATTTATTTTTATTGGTAAATCTCTCCAGCTACGTATCCATTTCTGAAGAAGAGCATATATTATTGTCTCTGAAGTAGGTCTAATAGCTAGCCTTTCATTTAAAACATCATTTCCTCCTACAGTTACCCATGCACATTCAGGTTTAAATCCCTTAAAATGTTCAGTTTCTTTAGCTAATAAACTTTCAGGTATTAAACATGGAAAGTAAACATTCTTATGTCCAAGTTCCTTAATTTTTTCATCAAAATACTTTTGAATATTTTCCCATATAGCGTAGGAATAGTCTCGAAGAACTATACAGCCATGTACTGGAGCATAATCAGCAAGCTCAGATTTTAAAACTACCTGAGTATACCATTCTGAAATATTCTCTGACTTTTTAACAGTTATTCCTAATTCACTCAAAATAAACCACCTAACATACTTAATACTTCTTCAAATCATACTAACTTAAGTATAGAAGAAGACTTTTACTTAAGCTTTTCGAATAGAATATTAGATCTGATAACTTAACATATTGTATCTGATTTCCTAATTTGCCACGCTCAGAACATTTATCAGTAAATGCTTATTTTAAACTTAATTTGAAGCTATGTTTTCTTAAGTTTGGCACCTTGGGAGATTAAGTAAATTCCACTAGTCTTCCCATCTCCTTGCCAGATCTTTATTGACTTTAAATAACTTCCTCAATCACTTGATAGCTAGAAGTAGCCTAATAAATAATTTAACATCATTATTTTTAATATATACATACCTAAGTACTAAGAAGTTATACTAGAGTATTCCCCATTTAGCTTAACATATAGTTGGAAGTTTACTACCACTAGCAGTAGGACATCTTTTATCAAATCTTACTGATGTTTCTCAGGGAGTTGTAAGAGAACTTTTTAAGACATATATTTACATCTATTTATTAACTACTTACTAACAGCGGCCATATTAACATTATCAAAATAAAAGTTTCAGAAAGTCTTAAGAATTGTTTAGTTACTTTTTGCTTCAACATATATTGAGCAGATAAGATTTGTTGGTTAAAGTAAACTAGCTTCTTATATCTGGATATTGAGCCCAATGAACATTGCTATAGCTTATCTGATTTTCAAGATCCTTAAAACTATTTCCCGAAGTTATTAGAGGTTTAAGGGAAATTAGCTTAAATACTTCTAATATTCTGAAGACTTATTGTTTTAGACAATATATGTATAAAGAAAGACTGATTAGTATTGAGTAATTTATGTTTTAGATGTAGATAGATATTTCATCAGAGGTTATACTAGTATAATGTGTTATGAAATAAGTCTACTTTATAGTTGATGAAGTTTCTAAAAGCATTGGAATGATTGAGGATGCTATACTGTAGAAGAGTTTTCGATATGAGACCTAGTGGAATCTTCACTCTTCATTTAATGAAAGATTAACATCTAACAATAATAGGCAATCATTTAACAGAAATGAGACATTATGAGACCTATAATATGCTGGAAGTTAAACTATTTACCTCTACTGTAATTATATAAGAAGGAAAACTTAAGTTATCACATCCTAAATATTTTAGAAATAAATTTAAGAATCCTATATAAAAATAATTAGTATGGGATTAGTTGAATTAAGGAATTTGGTTAAAGAGTGGAGAAAAGGGCCTTCTGGACCGTTACCCAAGATAGACTTAGTAAAGCTTATTTCAGCAATCATAATTATTAGTTGGTATAAACCAATAGGAAGATATCTTTTATCAAATCTTACTGATGTTCCTCAGGGAGTTGTAAGAGGACTTCTTAAGAGGTTACAGAGTAGCGAACATGTTATGATAAGCAAAAGAGGAGCAATATTAACACCGTCGGGGGAAAAAATTCTTAATGAAGTACTAAATGATCTTAAAATAGGTAAGGTAAGCAAATTAAAGGTGGAAGAAATAAAACCCTTAACGGAGGGAAAATGTGTTATAGGGATTTGTGTAAAGAAAGTTGCAAATAACATAAAAAGTGGGGTGGAGCAAAGAGATGAAGTGATAAAGCATGGTGCTAAGGGAGCTACTACGATTATATGTAAGAGCGATGATTTATATGTGCCACCTACATATGAAAGTTTAAGGCAATTATCACCAAATATTTATAGATTATTAATGGTTGAGTTTAATCCTGAAAACGATGATGTAATAATAATTTCATGGAATGAAAAGGAGGGAAGAGTTCTAGAGGGAATAATATCAGCTGTGATGTCGACGCTAGGATTAGATAATTATAAATACTGAAGCCATTTCATAAATTATTTTAGAAACATGTGAATTACTGGATATATAAAAATATTCCGGGTATATTTGCTGACTAAACTAAAATGAATTGTATTAACTTAGTCTTAATTATAATTGAGATTTAAGAAGCTAAACAATAGCTGGATACCTCCTCTTAAGGCTTAAATTTAAAACTACATTATCTTTAATAGCTAGTTTTAAATTATTATTTATGCTAGTTAGAACTGAAGGGCGGAAAGAGCTTAAAGCTGATTTGCATATTCACTCTAAGTATTCGGGAGACAGCTCATTAACAATTGAGCAAATTATAACTACTTGTAGAAAACAAAGCTTTGATGTAATATCAATAACTGATCATAATACATTTGAGGGGGCATTAATAGCTAGTAGTTATGTAAAAAATTATGGTGATATCACTATCCTAATAGGAGTTGAAGTAATGACTAATTTAGGTGAGTTAATAGTTATTGGTGATAAACCATTTGAAATATCATACAATGCATATGAGTTAATAGATAGAGCACATTCTTTAGGCCATTTAGTTATAGCCCCGCATCCATATGATAGCTGGAGGAGGGGGGTTAAAGACTATGTTTACAATTTAAACATAGATGCTATTGAAGTATATAATACATCTTCAAGTAAGAAAGCAGTAGAAAAAGCACTAAATGCAGCAAAAATACTAAATAAACCAGCTATTGGGTCTAGCGATGCACATACGGTGAGAGAGCTTAATACTTCATATACAGTTATATATTTTACTGATGATGTTATAGATTCTAAAATAATTATTGATAGTATTAAAGCTGGAAGAGTTAAACCCTATTTTAAATCAGTAAGTAGATTTTTCAGCCGTCTATTTAGATAGCTATTAAAGTGATTTTGCTTAAACCAAAATGAAAGTTGTATTAGATAATGACTCACATAATTTATATTATTGTTTCAAGGTATTTATTTAAATCTTCATACACAACATTTCCTACAACTATAGTAGCGTATTTAGACATTGTTAATGCTTTATCTCTTGAATTTATTCCTCCACCATAAAATAGCTTAGCATTAACTATATTTTCACTTACTGCCCTTACAAATTCTGGATTTCCAAATATTCCACTATACTCGATATATACAATTGGAAGAGATAAATATCGCTCAGCATAAATTGCATATGCTACAACATCATCTACCGTTAAGTCAGTATCAGCTTCTGTTAACTTAGCAACAGATGATTTAGGATTTAGAACTATATATGCTTCACCGACCACTTTATTCCATGGAATTTCAACGTTTTTCTTTCGTTCATCTTTAATCCATTGAACTATCGCTTTAGAAATCCATGTTGTGCTTTTAGTATTTAGTACTGATGGTATAAAAAGATAGTCTATGTTTGTAAATGTTACACATTCTGGATTTGATGGTTCAAGAATTATTGGAATGGTCTTTTTATGCTTTACTATTTTAGAAATTAGCTTTTCAACTTTTTCACGTGTTACATTTAATGTACCACCTATGATTATAGCATCTGTTCCACTATTAATTACTGTTGAAATGATTTCTTCAGTATTTAATCTATCGGGATCAAGCTTGGTTATATGTTTCCAATTTTTCCATTCCTCTAGAGACATACATGTTTTCACTAGAGCTAACTAATAAATATTATTTTAGGTTATGCCAACTGTTTTAAAACATCACTTATAAACATTGATCTACCACAGTAAAAACAACGTAGTGTTAATTTAACTTTATCTTCTACCAGAAACTTTGGGCTTAGAGATTCCCGTTCGTAGTTTGTTATGCAGGAAGGATTATGGCATTTCAAGATTCCCTCAAATTTCTCAGGCAATTCTACCTTTATTTTCTCAATTACATCATAGTTTTTCACTATATTTATAGTAGCATTTGGAGCTACTAATGCTATTAGATTAAGTTCATCTTTAAATAGATATCTATTTTCAATCTTTATAATATCTTTCTTGCCTAATTTCCTACTTTCAACATTCATCGCTATTAACACTACATTTCCCTCCTTACCTGTTATTCTAATTATTTTTAGAATATCTAATGCTCTTCCAGAGGGAATATGATCTATTACAGTTCCATTCATGATCTTTTTAACCTTTAGTTCGCTACTATTAGACATATGTATTCACCAGTTAGGAATATAACTATTCCAAATAAATTATTGTTTTGTCAAGTTAGCATGCAGTAAGCTTATAAACTTAAGGCTTAGCTTAACAATATTTTCTAAATCTTACTATCCAATAAGTACTTTATCTTCTATGTGCTATACCCACTAAATCATCTATTTTATTAATACTGTTTTCCTTTAAGTATTTTTTAATACCAAAACATATCTTTTTAAATATACCTAAACCCTCAGTAGCTATTGCTGAGCCTATTTGGATAGCTTTAGCTCCAGCTAGGATATATTCTAAAGCATCTTCCCATGAATATATTCCTCCACAGCCAATTATTGGGATACTTAGTACTTTATAAGCTTCAAATACACATGCTAATGAAATCGGCTTAAGAGCTCTGCCAGAAAGTCCACCATAAACTCCTTGAAGAATCGGTTTTTTGCTGAAAATATCTATTTTCATAGCTTTAGCAGTATTAGTTAATGTCACTGCAGAAGCCCCTCCATCCTCTGCTGCTAGGGCAAGGTCATTAATTAAAGTCACTAATGGGGGAAGCTTAACAATAATAGGTACTTTTGATGTATTACATACCTCTCTAGTTACTTCTTCAACCATCCAAGGTATTTTCCCTATTTCTAATCCTACACCTATTTTAGTTGGGCATGATAAGTTAAGCTCTAAAGCATCTACATAATCAGTAAGTTTACTCGCTAAATATTTAAATTCATCAATATCTGATGCAAAAATACTTCCAAATAACTTAACCTTTCTACTTTTTACTATTTTAAACTCAGCTATCATTTCATCAAGCCCTGGATTAGGCAACCCCATTGAGTTTATATATCCATATCCTAAATCAACAATTACAGGTGTTTTATATCCTTCATTCGGTTTGATGCTAATTGACTTTGAAACAACAGCACCAGCTCCGGATTTATATACTCTAATTAATGATGAAGCCGTAGTGCCAAGCACTCCTGAAGCCAATATTGTAGGGTTTCTAAGAGATAAAGTACCTAATGATATATTTATTGACATAAATAATCACTTAAAATTAACCTTCATACCTGAAGAGGAACGATGATAACTTCCAATCTCATTTATTTTTATTAGTATTTTAAGTGGAAAAACAGGACCATCTTTACATACTCGTAATCCAAGAGGATCTAAGCAGCAAGAGCCACACAACCCAATTCCACATTTAATAAGTCTTTCTAAAGATGCTTGTAGATTTAAATTATGGCTATATGCTAATTTTATAAGTTTAGTTATCAAGGCTTCTGGTCCACATGCATATATTAAATCTACTTTTAATGAATTCACATATTTTTCCACTAATGTAACAACATCACCTTGGAAGCCTTCAGAGCCGTCATCTGTAGACACGAATACAGAGCCAAGTAGTTTAAATTGATTATAGAAAAGCAATTCATCTTTGTTTCGCGCACCTAAGAACGATGTTATCTTTATGTTCATATTTGAAACCTTTCTAGCTAGAAAAAGAAGAGGAGCTATTCCATATCCACCTCCAATAATCCATATCCTACTTATATCTTTAGGAATTTTAAACCCATTACCATACGGGCCTCTAACGTATAAATGATCATGAATTTTTAGTTCATGAATTTTTCTTGTTGTTTCGCCAACAGCAGCTATTGTTAAGCCTATTGTTGAGCCATTAAAATATGATATAGATATAGGTATTTCCTCAGCATCAGGAATCCAAACCATCATAAATTGACCAGGAATAACTTTAATTTTATCTTTTAGTTTTAAGTAAAATGTTTTAATTCTATTTGAGTGAGTGATGATGTTGATAATTTCAAGAGGTTTTTGAGAAGTTATCATTTTTAACACCTACCTCTATGAATTTACCATATCCCTTCTCCGCTAGAATTTCACCTTCATCATAGATGGGGAAACCACCTAAAATTGTTTTAAAAACCTGGAACTTAACCTTCATACCTTTGAATGGAGAATACCGCGCTTTAGATTTAAATTTTTCCGGGTTTATTACATACTCATATTTATGATTAACAATAACCAAATCTGCATCAAAGCCAGGTTCTATTTTACCCTTATTTTTAAGATTAATTAATTTAGCTGGATTTTCAGACATGGCTGAAATAACATGTGAAAACATAAATTCACCGTCTAAACATCTTGATAGAAGTATTGGTAAAGTAACTTCAAAGTTTGGAAAACCTGAGGGGGCTTCACAATAATTCTTCAATTTCTCCTCTAAGGTATGAGGAGAATGATCTGTTACTATGCAATCAACAAGACCTTCATTAAGAAGTCTAATTAGCATTTTTCTATCATACTCAGTACGTAGTGGAGGGTTTACCTTCGCTATGTTTCCTAGAATAGATGTAAAGCTATTGTTGAGAATAAGGTGATGAGGTGTTACTTCAACTGAAATGTTTAAAGGTCTACTTTTCAATTTTCTAATTAGAATACATGAGTCGCTTGATGATATGTGACATATATGTGCTTTAAATTTATAAATGCTTTTTAAATTAACTACATAGTTTATAGCCTCAATTTCAGCTTTTACAGGTCTAATTAAATGATGGTTCGATGCGTTTAGCTCATAAGTAGTAGTGCTAATCTCAATTAAATCTCTTAATTCAGCATGAAAATGAATACGTGCATTGTAATTACTACAAGCATTATAAAAATTGTAGTTACAGTAATCTGTGTTTAATTCGCCATATTCACTTAAATATACCTTAAATCCTGCTATACCCATATTAACTAATTCTATAAGATCCTTAACACTTTTAGGAGGAGCTGAGTATAAGCCAACATTAACTACAGATTCTGAACGTATTCTTTCTATTTTTTCACGGAGTCGCATTGGCGAATTTGTAATGGGTTTAGTGTTAGGCATATCAAATACTGTAGTAAAACCACCAGAGGCTGCTGCACATGTTCCCGTATAGAAATCTTCCTTATATGATAGTTCAAAATCTCTTAAGTGAGAATGAATATCTATGAGACCTGGAAGAATAAGTAGTCCATTAACATTCAGCTTTAAATCAGAATGAGGAGCTAGAGGTTCTTTACAGAGTTTAACTATCTTACCATTATCAATAACTATAGCACACTCAACAAACTCTCCTCTATACCAAACTTTACCGCCAAATATTACTAAGTCAGTAATCGAGAAGTTCATACTACCCCAGAGTTATAAAACAACTGTTTTAAATCTTCTTCATCAGCCAGAATCATTGAAAGTAGAGCCATTCTTATACATAAACCATAAAATGTTTGAATAAAGTATTTAGCTTGAGGATGCGAATCCACATCTAGCGAAATCTCGTCAACCCTCGGCAATGGATGCAGAATAATACATTTAGGCTTTGCTTTAGGTATTATTGAGGAAGTTATCTTATAGCTTCCCTTAACTCTTAAGTATTCAGCAGGATCTGGAAAACGTTCCTTCTGGATTCTAACAACATATATTACATCAAGAGTGGAAATGATTTTCTCAATATCTTCATAATACTTAAATTTAACTCCCCTCTTTCTTAAATCTTCCTCAATCTCATCTCTTAATCTTAAACTTGGAGGAGATACAAAACTTAAATTAACATCGAAAAGAGATAAAGCATATACAAGAGAATGAACAGTTCTTCCATATTTAAGATCACCGACAATTCCAATCTCTAATCCATCTACTTTGCCAAGCTCCCTTTTTATGGTATATATATCTAGTAAAGCTTGAGTTGGATGTTCTTGAGCACCACTACCAGCATTGATAACAGGAACATTAGATAACTCAGCAGCTAACTTAGCAGCGCCCTCAGCTGGGTGACGTAAAACTATACAATCACAATAGTTCTCAACTGTCTTAATAGTATCTGAGAGCGTTTCACCCTTAGCAACAGATGATGCCTCAGCAGATGTAAACCCTATAACGTTACCACCAAGTCTATACATCGCAGCCTCAAAGCTCAAGCGAGTTCTAGTTGATGGCTCAAAAAATAGTGAAGCCATTATCTTACCTTTAAGAAGACTAGGACCTATGCTTTTAGCGTATTTCTCCATTATATAGGCAACACTAAATATTTCTTCAATTAACTTTTTATCAAAATCTAAAACTGAAATTATATCTTTACCATGAAGATTAAACAGACTAATCACCTTAAATATTCTTTAACTACAAATATTTGAATTTTAATAATGTATAGAAAACATGGCAATTCTAATAAGTCAAATATAATGATATACTAAGTTGCCGTATCTTATATATAGTTTTGCTATATTTATTTGTTGAAACAAATAAATAGACTTAAGATTCTTTATATTTTTCTTCTAATAGAATCTGTATGAGAAGGACATTAAATGCTTTAAGTTTTTTACTTTTCAGCGATTCTTAGTAGATTATGCTTTTCAAGAATTATTACATATGTCTTAGCTCTAAATGGCTTAAAACCCTAAATACATGCTCCTCCTAGCAAACATTCTCTTCACCTATGAAGGAGTAGAGAAATACAAGCCAAAAACTTAACTAAACATGACTCTAAATAATATGAAAAGTAAATCTTAAATTACCAGAAAATTTAAACATTAGTCCTAGTACTTAATTACTAGGAAGTGAAAACAAATGGTTAGTGCACAGTGGAGTTTATTACACCTACTACGTGAGAACCCTGATAAACTTAAATGGAATCAAAAAGTAAGAAAGTTAGATGAAAAAGTAATTGATTATGCATTAGAGCTTGATCTAAAATGGAGGGAGATTCTAAAGGAAGTTAATAAGTTAAAACATGAAAAAAACATAATCTCTAAAAAACTCTTGAAGACAACAATGGAAGATAGAAATATTTTAATCAATAAAGCTCGTGAAATAACTCAAGAAATAGAGAAGCTTGAAGCTTACGCTGAAGATTTAAAGAAACGTAGAGATGAAATACTATTAGGATTACCAAACGTACTACATGAAACAGTACCTATTGGTATTGATGAGAATGACAATGTACCTATAAGATTTTATGGGAAACCAAAGGTTTGGAGGGGAATTATTGATCAATTTTTAAATCAAACAAGAGGACATAATATAGAATATGAAATAGTAGATAAACCTCCTATTGGCCATGCCGAATATGTAGAAAAAACAGGTCTTGCAGATATAGAAAGAGCTGCAAAAGTTTCAGGTTCTAGATTCTACTACTTAGTAGATGATCTTGTATGGCTTGACTTCGCATTAATTAGTTATGCTCTTGATTATCTTAAAATACAAGGCTTTAAAATTCTTGAGACGCCGCTCATGATCAGAAAAGAGGCTTATGAGGGGGTAACTTCACTTGAAGATTTTGCAAATGTCATCTATAAAATCGAGGGAGAAAACCTCTATTTGATAGCAACATCTGAACACGCTATTGCTGCCATGCATATGAATGAAGTGCTTGAGAAAAGCGAACTTCCATTATTATATGCAGGGGTAAGTCCCTGTTTCAGAAAAGAAGCTGGAGCCCATGGTAAAGATACTAAAGGAATATTTAGAGTTCACCAGTTTAATAAAGTTGAGCAATTTGTATTTTGCCTACCTGAGGATTCTTGGAAATGGCATGAGAAGCTTATAGAGAATGCTGAAAAACTATGGCAAGGCCTTGAAATTCCTTATAGAGTTGTTAACATATGTACGGGAGAGATAGGGGTTGTAGCCGCAAAAAAGTATGACTTAGAAGCATGGATGCCAGCTCAAGGAAGATACAGAGAAGTAGTATCATGTAGTAATTGCACGGATTGGCAGTCATATAGGCTTAATATAAGATATGCTGAAAAAAGGGGGCTACCATCAGAGGGCTATGTTCATACATTAAACTCAACAGCGATAGCCACATCTAGAGCTATAACAGCTATAATAGAAAATCATCAACAGGAAGATGGAATTATAATTATCCCTAAGGTTTTAAGGAAGTATTTAGAGAAAATTGAGGGAGCACCTAAAGAAAAAATAATACCAGCTCAGAGGTAAAAATTTTGTAGGTACTATTAATATAGTAGCATTAAGAATTATCATTAAATCAATGACCGATTTTCATAAGATTTTAGAATGACTTATCACTAAACACTATAGATGAAAGGGTTTGCCTTGATGTAGGATTTTTTCAGGGATTTTATCTATATGTGATTTAAGGAAAAGAATATCATCATCTTTATTTCTAAGATCGTCGGGAAGCATATGTGGTATTTCATCTATTATTGGATACCATCTATTACAATGATGACAAATAATAATTCCCTCAATAATCTCCTTAGAAAAGCAAATATTACACTTTAAGTTATTAATATCTTTAATGAATTTATCTTCAAACCCACAGTATTCTTCACATGTCCTAGCCACATTTCTAGAAACTTCAATTTCAGATTCTTTAAATACATATAGTAAAAGTGGAAATGTTTTACAAATTGGACAGGCAAGTAAATCCATTAATCTATATTTCATACTATTAAGGTTCTTACTAAACAGTTATAAAAAGCTATCCACTGGTAGGCAGTATATCGTCAAGCTGAGTCTTGATTTTTATAAGCCTATTATACATTGATAATTTAATAGTGCCTAATCACAATTCAGAAAAGTTTAAATATGATGAATATTTAAGTGTAAAATCAAATGAATATGGAGGTGGAAACCTTGAAATGTAGTCAATGCATATTTGGAGCGGATTACTATGGTAAAATGTTCTGTGTTAGAAAAAAGCAGTTTGTAGATCCAAAATTTGGTTGCGATGAGATACAATAGGTAATAGCGAGTGGATTTACAACTTAGTCTTCATAATTCTAAAATCAATTTAATAATTGTTGCTAGTTTTCTATAGCTACATTAGACTTTCTTACTCTCTAAATTTATTTACTACCTCATCAATTCTATTTAATACAAAAGACTTTTCAAGAATAGATAGGTATGGAGATATTCTTGGGCCATGTATTTGACCAAAAAATATTAAGTATAAAGCTTCAAAAAATAGCCGCTCTTCTTCTTTACTAGTTCTTGGTACACGTATCATAGCATTTTTTAATTCTTCATCAATCCATCGACAGTGCTCTAAATTTTTTCTAAGTATCGATAACATTTGAATTTGCTTTTCATTTAACTTATTTACTACATCTTCACTTAATATTTCTAAAAGTCTTATTTTATATACTTCGGGAGCATATTTTTGAAGCCAGTTTCTAGCATAGTTTAGTCGATTTCTAATTCTCTCCACATCTTCTGATGATAATTCCTTTGATGTAAACTTTGTAGCTTTTAATCTTATGATAGCGTTTTCCACTAAGTTTTCTCTAGGAAGAGTTTGAACTAGTGCTACAGCATGGAGATATGGAAGTTGTATTGGTATTTTATCTGGTAGTGGTTTAATATGTGCAAGTTTAAAGCTTTTTAGTAACTGCTTAAGTTGTGAGAGTTCTCTTTTTGATGGTTTCTCAACACCATAATATAATCGCTCTACACGATCAAATTGATCAGTATATTGCGGTATGTTTTCAAGTCCGATAATGATTCTTTTCATGGGTTCTTGAACTAAATATAAAAATCTCAGAACTTCAGGTTCAGCAACTTCAACCCATTCCCTTGGTGAGAAACCTATGAAGTCGCTTGATCCCATATCACCAATATCTTTACCATCTTTATAATAACCAACCCATTCATAAGCTAATCCTAGCGGTGGTTTTATATCAAATACATTAACAGTTAGATCTACACAACTGTCCCTTGATCCTCCTGGCATAGCATGATCTTTGCCGAATGGTTCAAAATCGACATTTAAGCAGTACCATATCGAAACCCATTCAAGTCTCCATGTTAATTTACCATTCCACATAAACGTTTCACCTTCATGACCACAGTAATGACATCTATACCTAACCCTATAACTATTTACATCAGCATTTATTGACTCAGCACCTATTCTATTGCAGTTTTCACATATGGCCTCGAAGGGAAGCCAATTTTCAGGATATGGTTTTCGGCCTCTATATTTATTTATTGTTGATCTAATTCTTTCTCTTTTTTCAAAAGCAATTTTAATAAATTCTTTCATTTTATCAGATTTATATAAATCAGTTGTTGTAATAACGTCAACCTCATGTGTAAAGAGTTCTAAATAGTCTCCAAAATCCTTCCAAAAATGTTCAACCCAATTATCACAACAATCAAAGGGATCAGGAACCATGATAAGTGGCCATGATATATATTTTTTAGCCTCGTCAGGATTCTTGAAAACTGATAACTGCTTATTTTTACCTTTCCAGGGGTCCTGAGTATACAGTATTAAAGTATGCTTACCTTTAAACCCGTTTTCCTCAAGTAAGCTTATAATAGCATCATTAATTGTAATTTCACCCCTTAATCTTCCAATATGCTGAAGACCAGATACGGAAAGCCCACCATTACATATGTATATAGATTTTTCCCCACGAAATTCTATCAATTTTGTTAATATATCAGTAAGCCAATGTTCAGAGCTAGACATATAATTCTATTATGTCACTACGATAAATCTATATTTAAAACTTTCTATATTAAAGGGGCTTTGTAAACTTAAGCATGTTTCATCACCTCTATTATTTGTATTGTTTTTCTATGAATTTTCTGCTTTAATCTTTCCGTTTATCCATGTTTCATTAATCATTATTATTATTGATTTTAGGAGGTTTTCTGCATGTTTCTCATCACACTCCTCCTTAATGCATGGTATGTAGTTATCGAATAGCTTAGCTCTATCCTTAACTGTAT
>Ga0185307_1000424_pt1 | contig 27009 bp, 22 predicted proteins | sample LHCtaG_FD_128010 | JGI IMG/M metagenome (GOLD analysis project Ga0185307, IMG submission 128010) | Hot spring microbial communities from Little Hot Creek, USA to study Microbial Dark Matter (Phase II) - LHC4sed_matched (SPADES... | ecosystem: Environmental > Aquatic > Thermal springs > Hot... | reverse complement strand
AGGCGGGAAGACCCCTTTCCACCGCCACCTGCCTCCCCAGCCTGGCGAACTCCTGCTTTCGCTTGGACTGCCTGTACCCTCCCCTCTTGTACATCTGGGGGTCCTGGAGGGCGAAGGGGTCGGCCCCGAAGGTGGTCTTAAGGCTGGAGTAAAGCACCCTTTCCTTCTCCACCGGAAGGAACCTTGCAGAAACTGCGTAAAGCTCCCGGACGTACTCCCTTTCCCTAGCCTCTATCTGGCCCCTTTCCTTGAAAGCCTTTTCCCCTCCCAAGGAACTCGTTCCTTTTTGCTTCCCTCTATAAAAGACTTGCGAGAGCCCCGGGTGGGAATCGAACCCACGACCCACCGCTTACAAGGCGGTCGCTCTACCCGCTGAGCTACCGGGGCCCCATCTCTCTCTTCCCGAAAGCCTGAAAAAAGCTTCCTCCAAAAAATAAGGGGGGAAGCATCGGGAAGAAGAAAGGGCTCAAGGACCTCCTGCTCAGCTCTGAGGTTTTGGCCTCCGGAAGGGAGCTGGACAAGGAACTGAAGAAGAAAAGGGGTTCAAGAGATAAGGGGCAGGATCTCGGTTAGGACGCATTCCAGAAAGTTCCCCAGCTCCACCCTGCTGAAGGTGGTGATCACGCAGTTGCGGGTGATCCCCACCACCATGTGGTACTTCCTGAACTCGAAGACCGCGTACCAGATCTTCCCGTGCTCCAGGTACTCCCGGTAAAGCCTGCTGTCGGCCAGGGCCGAGCCCGCCAGGGCCACCTTGCCCACGTTAGGAATGTCCAAGTCATCGAACCAAATCAGTTTGGTGGCCTGGGGGTTGGATTCGTGCAGCTTCCTGAGCGTCTCATGCGTTATCCTTCCCTCCACGATGGCCCCCGTCCTGAGGAAGAGGATCTCGCTCAGCTTGTTGGCCACGTAGTTGGTGAGGAGCTTCTTCACCCCCCTCGCCCTGGAGGGGGCCAGCACCAGCAGGAAGGTCCTGCCCCTGAAGGGCCTTATCCAGAAGGGAACCTCCTCGGTAACGGGCACCTCCACCACCCCCCTCCGATAGTAGCGGCTGAGCACGAAGTCCCTGCTGAAGACTCCCGCCAGACCCTCCCCCTCCATCTTCAGGTCCAGGATCTCGGTTCTGAGCTCCAGTTTCTTCCCCCCGCTCTCATAGGGCTCCTCCTCCCTGAAGTCCCTCAGCTTGCGGGCCATCAGGGGGAGCTCCATCCTTTCCTTTACCTCGAAGATCTTCATGGCCAGGACCATGGCCGCTCATCTTTTTTTTCCTTTCCCACCCTTAAAACGGTGGAGAGAAGCATATGCTGGGGTGAGGGGATTGATCGTGGAGCTCATCCTGGAGAACTTCATGAGCCACTCCTACAGCAGGATACCCCTGAAGAAGGGACTGAACCTCATCTGCGGCCCCAACGGGGCGGGGAAATCCTCCATCCTGCTGGGACTCTCGGTGGCACTGGGACAGACCTACACGGAGAGGTCGAGGAGGCTCAGCGACCTCATCCAGAGGGGGAAGGACCTGGCCAGGGTGAGCGTGGTCTTCGACAACACCCCCAGGAACGGAAAAAGACCCCTCCCCGGCTTCAACACCGACACCGTGGTCCTCTCCCGCTACCTGAGCAAGGACGGAACTTACTGGCACGAGGTGAACTCCAAGAGCATCACCAAGGGTGAGCTCCTCAGGTTCCTGAGGCACCTCTCCATCAATCCCGACAACATGCTCATCATCATGCACCAGAACATGGTGGACACCTTCGGCGCCATAGACCACAGGGAGAGACTGAGAATGGTGGAGGAGGCGGTGGGGCTGCACGAATACAGGGAGAACCTCCTCACCGCCTTCCAGAGGCTCTCCCACACCCTGAGCGAGGAGGAGGCGGTGAAGAGGCTGCTGGAGAAGGCCGAAGAGACCCTGAGGTACTGGGAGGGGGAGTACGAGAGGCTGAAGAAGAAAAGGGAGCTGGAGAGGAAGAAGGGGGAGCTAGAAGCAGAGTACCGCTGGTCCAAGTACCTGAGGAAGGAGGAGGAGCTGAGGGCGCTGGAGGCCGAGCTGGAGGAGCTGGGAATGCAGCTGGAGGAGCTGAGGGGAGAAGCGGAGAAGGAAAAGAAGAAGGTGGAGGGACTGGAGGGGGAGATCTCGAGGCTGGAGTTCGAGCTGGAGGCCTCTTACGAGGAACTCATCGCCGCCGAGAGGCTGAAGGCGGAAGGAGAGGTCTACCTCTCCCTGGCCGGGAAGCTCCCCGGCCCGCTCTCCCTTCCCCCCTACGACCCTGGAAGGGTGGAGGCCAGGGCGAGGGAGGTCAGGGGGAGGATAGCCAGGCTCAAGGGGGAGCTCTCCGAGAGGAGGAAGGAACACGTGGAGGGCAGGGTGAGGGAGGCCCTGCTGGGGCTGAGACAGGACCTCCTGCGCAGGGAGATGGACTCCCTCTCCGGGGAGGTGAGGAGGATCAGGAGGGAGGTCGAGGTACTGCTGAAAGAGGCCGAGGAAACGGGAAGGAGGGTGGAGACCAGGAGGAAGCCCCAGGAGGTGCTGGAGGAGCTGAAGGTGGTGGGGGCCCACCTGAGCGCCCTGGGGGAGGTCTCCCCCGACGTGGAGCAGATGTACCTCAACTACAGGAGCACGATGGAGGAGCTGAGGGAAAGGGCCAGGCAGGCGGAGGAGAACAGGAGGAAGGCCCTGGAGGAGGTGGAGGAGAGGAAGAGGCTGTGGAGGAGGGAGGTGGAGAGGCTGCTGAGGCAGGTGAGGGAGGAGTATGTGAGGCTGCTGGGGAGGGTGAACGCCCGGGGGGACCTGAGGCTCGTTAACCCGGAGGACATCGAGGGGGCGGGCCTGGAGCTGTACGTGGGCTTCAGGGGTGCCGTTCCCCAGCTGCTCGACGCCTACACCCAGAGCGGGGGGGAGAGGACCACCGCCATCATGTTCTTCCTCCTGGCCCTCCAGAAGCAGATAAAGTCCCCGGTGAGGGCGATAGACGAGTTCGAGACCCACCTGGATCCCCGCAACCGCGAGGCCATCTTCCGCTCCATCATCGAAAGCACCAGGGGAGAGGAGGTGCAGTACCTGGTGATCACCCCAGGCTACCTGCTGGACGTGGAGGGGGTGCCCAACATCGTGATGGTCCAGAACGTGGGAGGAGTCTCGCAGGTGAGGGTGGTGGCCCGTGCGTAAGGAGAAGAGGGAGCTGCTGCTCAGGGTGATAGACCTGTGCGAAAGCGTGAGGAGAAACGAGGTGGATCCCTTCGAGGTGAGGGTGGGAGAGTTCCTGCGCAGGCTCAGGGAGCTCCTGCCCAAGCTCAGGGACCTGCAGGACCTCTACCTGGACCTGCACGCCCTGGTGGGGCTCACGGAGGTGATCCTGAAGCAGGAGGAGTGGGTCAAACACCGCTCCTCCCTCCTCTACCTGGATCCCCTCCTGATCTCCCTGAAGGTCCAGGTGATGTCTCCGAAGGAGCTGGCAGAGGTCATGGTGAGGGCCTGGCACCCCACGGTGGAGCTTGAGGTCCTCTCCCTCCCGGCCCTCTCCGAGGCCAAGGACTACTGGACCAATCTCCCCCCGCTTGAGGAAAGGAGGAGGGAGCTGGAGGGAGGGGGAGAAGGGGCAGGAGAGCTGCCCCTGGAGGAACTGAGGAGGATGGGGATCCTGGGGAGGGAGGAGTTCGAGGGGCTCCTCAGGAAGCTGTGGGAGGAGCTGAGGGAAAGGGCGGGAAAGGGGGGGATCTCTTACTGGGAGTTCATCTCCGCCCCCACCTTCGAGGAGACGGTGCGAAGGGCCTGGCTGGTTAGCTTCCTGGTGAGCTACGGATACGCGGGCATGGAGTTAAAGCCCCTCGAGGACGACCTCCTCCTCTTCCCCTACCCCTCACCCCAGCGAAGGGAGGAGGGCATGTCCGTTCCCATCTCCCTTTCGAAGGAGAAGTGGAGGGAAAAACGTGGAAGAGGGAGGAGAGGCTGAGCTTAGGGAGAAGCTGGCCAGGGCGGCCCAGCTCCTCTTCTTCAAGCACCACGCCCAGCCTGGGGCCAGGGGATGGGAGCTGAGGAGGGCGCTGGGAAGGGACTACGAACGGATCCTGCAGGTGCTGGAGGAGGAGGTGAACAAGCTGGGGCTCACCATCAAGCGGGTGAGCGAGGGGGATCCGGACAGCGACCGGTACTTCCTCACCCTTAAGGGTCATCCCACCCTCACGGAGGCCAGGACCTTCGGGTGGAGGATAGACGACCTGGCCATGCTCACCGTGGCCCTGGCCCATCTGCTGGCCAAGGGGGGAAAGGCCCCTTCCAGGGAGGTGGAGAGCATCCTGGAGGAGAAGTTCCCCAAGTTCAGGGTGGAGCCCACGCTGGAGAGGTTCATAAGGATGGGCTACCTCTCCGAGGACGAGCAGGGGACCCTTTACGTGGGGTGGAGGACCAGGGCGGAGGTGGACCAGCGGGCCCTCCTCACCCTCCTGCTGGGAAGGGAGGTGGGAAAAACCTCCCAAGAGGAACCTGACCGGAGCGGTGGATCCTCCCAATCCTCTCCGCCGCCCTCCTGATGCGCTCCAGGGCCTCGGCCTCCTCCCTACTCAGCTCCGGCCTCCACGGTTCCTTTCGCAGATGGGGGGGTTCCGGCCAGGAAGCTGATGAGGGAGCTGGAGGTCTCCTCGAGGAAGGGCAACCTCCCCGGCTGGGAAAAAGGGGTTTAAATATCAATTTAGCTACATACTTGGATGGCCGCGAAGAGGGAACTGGGCCTCTGGGAGAAGTACCTCTCGGTCTGGGTGGCCCTCTGCATCACGGTCGGGATCCTCCTGGGCAGGGCCTTCCCGGAGATCTCGGAAGCACTGGCGAGGGTGGAGGTGGCCCACGTCTCCATCCCCATCGCGATCTGCCTCTTCGCCATGATTTACCCCATCATGGTGCAGATAAGCTTCGAGGAGATCAAGAGGGCGGGGCGCTCCCCCAGGCCCATAGGGCTAACCCTTTTCATGAACTGGGCGGTGAAGCCCTTCACCATGACCCTCTTCGCCTGGCTCTTCCTGGCCCGCCTCTTCTCCGGCTTCCTCTCCCCCGAGCAGGTGGAACAGTACCGGGCGGGGATGATCCTGCTGGGGGTGGCCCCCTGCACCGCCATGGTGCTGGTCTGGAGCTACCTGGCCAGGGGCAACATGGGGCACACCCTGGTGATGACCGCCATCAACTCCCTCACCATGGTCTTCCTCTACGCCCCCCTGGCCACCTTCCTGCTGGGGGTCTCCGGCATCGAGGTTCCCTGGAAGACCATCGCCCTCTCCGTAGCCGTCTACATCTGCACCCCCCTAGTGGCGGGCTACTACACCAGGAAGAGGGTCCTGGAGAGCAGGGGGGAGGAGTGGTTCAGCAGGAGGCTGGTTCCCGCCCTGGGGAGATCGGCCGTAGCCGCGCTCCTCATAACCCTGGTCATCCTCTTCGCCTACCAGGGCCACCTGATCACGGAGATACCTGGCATCATAGGGATGATCACGGCCGGCATCTTCGCCAACATCCTCCTGGTCTTCGCGTTGACCTACCTCACCGCCAGGATCATAGGGCTGGGGTATGAGGATGCCGCCCCCGCCGCCATCATAGCGGGGAGCAACCACTTCGAGGTGGCCATAGCGGTGGCCATCTCCCTCTTCGGGGTGGAATCGGGGGCTGCCCTGGCCACCGTGGTGGGGGTGCTCACCGAGGTGCCCCTCATGCTCTTCCTGGTGTTCCTCTGCAGAAAGACCAGAGGTTTTTTTGAATAGAGGGGGAGGAGGGAGGATGGGAGCCCCCAGGGAACTACGAATCCTCAGGTGCCTGAGCGATGAGACCAGGTACCGCCTCCTTTTCCTGCTGGGGAGGGAGGAGAGGTGCGTGTGCGAGCTGGTCAGGGAACTCAGGAAGCCGCAGCCCCTGATCTCCCACCACCTGAGGGAGATGAGGAGGTGCGGGCTGGTCTCCAGCAGGAGGGAGGGGAAGAGGGTTTACTACAGGCTTACCCGCCCCAAGCTCCTGGGTCTGCTGGAGGAGCTGAAGAGGCTCTCCGACTAGAAAGGGAAAAAAGAGGCGCCTCCCCCGGTAGGAGGAGAGCTTGCTCACCCCCGAGGACCTGGCAAGGATGGCCCAGCTGGCCTCCGCCCTGGAGGTGTGCGGCCACCCCAAACCGGGAAACGTTCACCGCACCTCCGACTTCCCCGATTCCACCTTTGAGCAGTTCGTGGCCAGCACCATAGCCATAGGCCCCGCCATGCTCCTGGCCGCCCGCAGGGGCTTCTCCGTGGGAAGGGGGGAGCTCTCCAAGGAAAAGGTGGGGCTGGGGGAGATCATGAGGGAGGCCATGAGGGAGACCAGGAGGTGGCAGAGAAACGGAAACACCAATCTGGGAACGATTCTCCTGCTGGTCCCCCTAACCTCCGCCGCCGGCTGGACCCTGGCGGAGGAGGGGAAGGTGGAAGGGGGTCCCCTGCGCAGGCGCCTCTCCGAACTCCTCCGCGCCACCACCCCCGAGGATGCGGTGGCGCTCTATCAAACCGTCCTGCTGGCCGAGCCCGCCGGCCTGGGAAAGCTGGAGGACCTGGACGTGAACGATCCGCGCTCCCAGGAGGAGCTCAGGAGGAGGGGGATCTCGGCCTACGAGGTGATGAGGATCTGCTCTGGCTGGGACGACGTGGCCAGGGAGTGGGTGACGGACTACTCCATCACCTTCGAGTTCGGCTATCCCACCCTCACCCGGATCTACAGGGAGACCGGAACGATCAACACCGCCACCGTTCAGACCTTCCTGGAGCTCCTGGCCTTCCGCCCCGACACCTTCGTGGCCCGTATCAGGGGAAGGAACAAGGCGGAGGAGGCCAGCAGGAGGGCCAGGGAGGTTCTGGAGAAGGGGGGAATGCTCACGGAGGAGGGGAGGAGGGAGGTGAGGAGGCTGGACGAGGAGTTCAAGAGGGAGGACATCAACCCCGGTACCACCGCCGACCTCACCGCCTCCTCCTGGATGCTCGCCCTGCTGCTGGAGGGGATAAGGCCCTAGCCGGGGCTAAATAGGCCGGAGGAAAACGTTGTTGATGGCCTCCCTCAGGGAGCTAGGCCTCAGGGAAGCGCCCGCGGAGGTGCTCCTCTCCACCCTGAACCCCGATTCCTCCCCTCACGCGGCGGTGGTGGGGGCGAGGGCCAGAGGGGAGGAGGTGGAGATGAGGTTCTTCTCCCCCTCCTCCTCCCTCTCCAACCTGAGGAGGGAGGGGGAGGGGGTGCTGAACGTGACGGACGACGTGGATCTGCTGGTGAGGGTGGGGCTGAGGAGGCTCCTCCCCCCTCCCCCCCTCCAGTTCCTCCCCTCCCCCGGCCTCAGAACCCCCAGGATAGGGGGGATGAGGGGATACGCCTACCTCAGGCTCAAGGAGGTACAGGAGGAGGTGGTGGAGGATGAGCTGGGGACCTCCCCGGTCTTCAGGCTCCTCTGCGAGCCCGTGAGGGTGGAGGTGGTCTCCCCCTGCGTCCGTCCCTTCCTCAGGTCCGAGTTCTTCCTGCTGGAGGCCGCGGTGCTGGCCAGCAGGGTGATGGTGGCCAGGGAAAGGGGGCTGAAGGTCAGAAGGATGATGGAGGAGATAAGGAGGCTGGTGGGGGAGTGCGTGAGGCTCTCCCCCTGCTCCAGGGAGGCGGAGACGGCCGAGGAGCTCCTGAGGGCCCTGGAAAGGAGGCTGGGAGAAGGGTGAGGGTTCTCCTCCTCACCGGAAGGCTGGCCGCCCCGCTGGTGAGGAAGTACTCCAGGGTGGAGGGGGTGGAGGCGGAGGTGGTGGTGGCCCCCATTCCCGTGGCCACCTTCCTCACCCCCTCCCTGGCCGTGAGGGAGCTGGAGAAAAAAGGGGTGAAGGGATACGACCTCCTCCTCCTTCCGGGGATGGTGAGGTTCGATCCGGGGGAAGTGGAGAGGAGGCTGGGAATCCCCACCTACCGGGGACCCAAGCACGCCGCCGACCTTCCGCTGGTGCTGGAGAGGCTGGGAGAGGTGGAGCTATCCAAGGAGGTTCCTGCCTGCGAGCTCCTGAGGGAGGAAATGAGGAGGAGGGCCGAGGAGGTGTTGAGGGAGGTGGAGAGGAGGGCCAGGGAGGAGGGGGGAGCCTTCTTCCTGGGGGAGGTGGGGGTGGGGGGGGCCTTTCCCCCCCGGGTGATGGCGGAGATCCCGGATGCCCCTCTCCTTTCCGACGAGGAGGTGCTGGACAGGGCACGCCGGTACCTGAGGGAGGGAGCGGAGATCCTGGATGTGGGAATGGTGGCGGGGAGGGAGTTCCCGGAGAGGGCCGGGGAGCTGGTCTCCCTCCTCAAGGAGGAGTGCCGGGTTCCGGTGAGCATCGACACCCGCAGCCTGGCGGAGATGAGGAGAGCGGCGGAGGAGGGCGCCGACCTCATCCTCAGCCTGGACCGCTCCGCCCTGAGGAGGTTCCGGAACCCCGAACCCGCGGTGGTGCTGGTTCCCCCCAGGCTCGGGCCTGGGGAGAGGAAGAGGGAGCTGCTCAGGCTGGTGGAGGAGGCCAGGCGGAGGGGATTTGAGAGGGTGGTGGCGGATCCGGTGCTGGAGCCCCTCAACCTGGGCTTCCTGGCTTCCGTCAGGGTGCTGGCGGAGCTCAGGGAGGAGGATCCCTCCCTCCCCCTCCTCCTGGGGGTGGGAAACGTGGTGGAGCTCTGCGACGCCGATTCCCCCGGCATGCTCGCCCTGCTGGCGGGGATGGGGATGGAGGCTGGGGTCAGCCTCCTCCTCACGGTGGAGGCCAGCGACAAGACCAGGGGAAACGTGGCCGAGCTGAGGAGGGCCAGGGACATGATGGTGCTGGCGAGGGAGAGGGGTTCACCCCCCAAGGACCTGGGCCTGGACCTCCTCCTCCTCAAGGAGAAGAGGAGGAGGGAGGAAACCCACGACCGGGCACAGGAGGCCTCCCTTCCCGTGGTGGAGGAGAGGAGGGAGGGGGGGAGCAGGGTGAGGGCCGGGAGCTACTTCAGGATCAGGGTGGAGGGGGAGGAGATAAGGGCCGTCCTGTACCGCGGGGGAAGGGCGGTCAAGGTCTACCGGGGAAAGACGGCGGAGGGGATCTGCAGGGCCATCCTGGAGGAGGGGGTGGTGGGGGATCCGGGACAAGCCGCCTACCTGGGGAGGGAACTGCAGAAGGCGGAGGTGGCCCTGCGCACGGGAAGGAGCTACGTGCAGGAGGGGGAGGTCTTCTAGCCTTTTACGGACCGGCCCCCCTGGTGAACTGGTGGAAGCTTGGCCCTCCTGCTGGTGAGCGTCAGGGATGCGAGTGAGGCCCTGCTGGCGGTGGAAGGGGGGGCGGATGTGGTGGACGTGAAGAACCCCGAGGAGGGATCCCTGGGGGCGGGCTTTCCCTGGGTGATCTCGGAGGTGAGGAGGGTGGTCCCCCCACGCCTGCCCGTGAGCGCCGCCGTGGGGGACTTCCCCCACCTCCCGGGAAGCGCCTCCCTGGCCGTCCTGGGCGCCCTGCAGGCGGGAGCCGATGTGGTGAAGGTGGGGCTGAGGGGCTCCAGGACGGAAGGGGAGGCCCTCTCCCTCCTGAGGGCCGTAAGCAGGACGGTGAGGGAGTTCGGGAGGGGGAGGGCGGTGGCCTGTGCCTACGGGGACTTCGAGAGGGTGGGCACCCTCCATCCCCTCCTTCTCCCCGAGCTGGCGAGGGAGGCGGGGATGTGGGGGGTGATGCTGGACACGGCGGTGAAGGACGGAAAGCCCCTCACCTCCTTCCTCCCCCCGAGCACCCTGAGGGAGTTCTGCGAGAAGGCCCGCTCCCTGGGCCTCAGGGTGGCCCTGGCCGGGGCCCTGGGGGAGGAGGAGGTCGGGAGGCTCGCCCCTCTGGCGGACGTGATAGGGGTGAGGGGGGCGGCCTGCTCGGGGGGAAGGGCGGGAAGGATCTCGGTGGAGAGGATCAGGAGGCTCAGGGAGGCCATGGCGAGGGGCAGGCATGAGGGTCCTCCTGCTGGAGCTGGCCTCCTGCACCGGTAGCCCCCCCTCCCTTCTCCCCGAGGGCTTCGCCCTCCTCCGCCTGCTGGCCTGGGAGTTCGAGGAGGCCGGCTTCCTGCCCCTCCCCCTCCTCCACCGCAGCCTGAGGTGGCTCTCCCCCCTCCTCCCGGGAAGGGTGGGGGAGGGCTCCCTTCCCCCTCCCCTCCGCCCTCGCCCCGATGCCGTGCTGGTGGTGGCCCCCCCGAAGGAGCTCGTGGAGCTCACCTCCTGGTTCGAGGGGAAGGGAATAAGGGTGCTGGGGACGGGGGAGGAGGGGGCCAGGTTGGCGGGGGACAAGTGGCTCTCCTACCTCAGGCTGAGGGGAAAGGTCAGGGTGCCCCCCTCCCGCCTCTCCCCCCCCTCCTCGGGGAGGTGGGTGGTGAAACCCCGCTGGGGGGCCGGGGGGGAAGGGGTGAGGATGGGGAGGAGGGGAGGAGAGGGGGAGTTCTTCCAGCGCAGGGTGGAGGGGATCCCCGCAAGCTGCTGCCTACTGGCGGGGGAGGAAACCGCTGTTCTTTCCCTCAACAGGCAGCTGATCCGGTGGGAGAGGGGGAGGGTCAGGTACCTGGGAAGCCGGATTCCCCTGGAGCTTCCCCTTCCCCTTTCCTCGGAGAGCGGGGAGCTGGCCAGGAGGGCCGCCCTCCTGCTGCGGGCGAGGGGCCTCTGCGGGGCGGACCTGGTGGTGGGACGGAGGCCCTTCCTGATCGAGTTCAACCCCCGTCCCACCACCTCCCTGCTGGCCCTGGAGAGGATCCTGCCCTCCAACCTGGCCGAGATGGTGGTGGAGGGGAGGAACGAGGGAGGGTTGAGGGGCAGGGCGGAGGTGAGGATCCTGGAGGCCCCTCCCCTCCCCAGAGAAAAGACGTTGAGGGCGGGGGAGGAGGAGGGGGTGGTGGCCCCTCCCCTGCCCTGCGGCGGGGGACACAGGATGGTGGTGGTGGGGTGGGGAAGGGGGTGGAAGGAGGTCCGGGAGAGGGTGGAGAGGGCCAGGGGGAGGGTGGGGGGGCTCGCTTAAAATCTCCCCGCCACAGCAGCTATGAGAGATGCCTTCCCTTGGTCTCGACCTGGGAGGGGCCCACACCAAGGCCGTGCTCCTGCGGGAGGGGAGGGTGGAGGCCTCCCTCCTCCGCTACCTCCCCCTCTGGAAGAGATACGGGGAGCTGGAGGGGCTGCTGCGGGAGCTGAGCGGCTGGGGAGCGGAGAGGGTGGGGGTGGTGATGACGGGCGAACTCTCCGATATCTTCCCCTCCAGGGCCGAGGGGGTGAGGGAGCTGGTGGAGCAGGTCTGCAGGGTCTGGAGGGGGGCCCTCTTCCTCACCCTGAGGGGGGAGCTGGTGGGAAGGGAGAGGGCCCTTTCCCAGCCCCTCTCGGTGGCCGCCTCCAACTGGATGGCCAGCGCCCTCCTCGTTTCCAGGGACTTTCCGGACGCCCTGTTCGTGGACGTGGGGAGCACCACCACCGACCTCATCCCGCTGGTGGGAGGGAAGGTGGCGAACGCGGGGAGCACGGATCTGGACAGGCTCAGGAGGGGGGAGCTGATCTACACGGGGGTGCTGAGGACCCCCGTCCCCTGCGTGCTGGGGGAGGTGGAGGGGGTGGGGGTGGCGGCGGAGAGCTTCGCCCTCATGGGGGATGTCTACATCCTGCTGGGGAAGCTCAGGCCCGAGGAGTACTCCTGCGAGACCCCGGACGGAAGGGGGAAGGATGTGGAGAGCTGCCGGAGGAGGCTGGCCAGGTGCTTCTGCTCCGATCCCGAGGAGGTGGGGGAGGGTTTCCTCCGGAGGTGCGCCAGGGCCCTTTACCGGGAACAGGTGAGGAGGGTGGCGGAGGGGATGAGGAGGGTCAGGGACAGGTACGGGCTGGAGGGCTGCCCGGCGGTGGTGGCGGGGGGGGGGGGAAGGATTTTGGGAAGGGAGGCCGCTAGGAGGGTGGGGCTGAAGGTGGTGGACCTGGGCAGGATCTACGGGAGGGAGGCCGCCCTCATGACCCCCGCCTTTTCCATGGGGGTGCTGGTGGAGGAGGTGGCGGGACGGACGCCGTCGTGAAGGTGGGGGGAAGCCTGCAGGAGAAGGGGGAGCTCCTGAGGAGGGTGTGCTCCCTCCTCCGCTCCCTCTCCGAGGAGTACGACCTGCTGGTGGTGCCGGGAGGGGGGAGGATGGCGGAGACGGTGAGGGAACTCCAGCCCAAGCTGGGCTTCTCGGAGAGCACTGCCCACTGGATGGCCATCCTGGGCATGGAGGCCTACGGCATCCTGCTCAGGGAGATGCTGGGATGGAGGTGCACCTCCTCCTTCAAGGAGGTGAGGGGAGGGATGGTCTTCCTCCCCTTCGCGGAGCTCAGGAAGGAAAAAAGGATGGAGAGGTCCTGGAGGTTCACCTCCGACTCCATCGCCGCCTGGGTGTGCGGGAAGCTGGGCTGCCGGACCCTGGTGCTGGTGAAGGTGGTGGAGGGGGTCAGGGAGGGGGGAAGGATCTGCAGGACGATGAGCACCAAGGAGCTGAGGGAGAGGAGGCCCCCCGAGGTGGACCCCCTCCTCCCGGACTTCCTGGAGAAGGGGGGAATCACGTGCTGGGTGGTGGGGGGGAGGGGGGTGGAGGGGCTGGCGGAGATCCTGAAGGAGGGAACGGGACCGGGGACCAAGATCGTCCCGGCGGTGGGATGAGACTCATTCCCGTGCTGGACGTGAGAGGGGGTGTGGCGGTCCACGCCGTGGGGGGGAGGAGGAAGGAATACAGGCCGGTGAGGAGCGTGCTCAGTCCCGATCCCTCCCCCCTTTCCCTCGCCCGGGCCTACCTGGGCCTGGGCCTGAGGGAGATTTACTTTGCGGACCTGGATGCCATCGAGGGAACGGGAAACAACCTTCCCTCCCTGAGGAAGGTGGTGGAGGAGGGGGCGGAGGTGATGGTGGATGCGGGGTTCAGGAGGGCGGAGGAGGCGAGGCCCTACGTGGAGGCGGGGGTGAGGAAGCTGGTGATGGCCACGGAGACCCTGGAGAGCCCGGAGGAGGTGGAGAGGGCCAGGGCCTACGGCCTTCCGGTGGTGGGAAGCCTGGACCTGAGGAGGGGGAGGGTGGTGGCCCGCTCCAGGCTCCTCAGGGGAACGGTGGCCGGGCTGGCCAGCACCATGGAGAGGAAGGGCGCCTCCGAGCTCCTCCTCCTGAACCTGGACAGGGTGGGAACCTCCATGGGACCCAACGTGGCCCTGTGCCAGCGAATGCTTCGCCTCGTCCACCTTCCCCTGCTGGTGGGGGGAGGGGTGAGGGGGATAGGGGACCTGAGGCTGCTGAAGAGGATGGGAATGGCAGGGGTGCTCCTGGCCACCTCCCTTCACCTGGGCAGGGTGGGTAGGGAGGAACTGGAGGAGATCCTGAGCCCGTAGAGCTGGCGCTTCGGAACCCGGCTCACCTCAGGAGCCCCAGGATCTTCTCCGCCGTCCTCCTGGCCTCCCCCACCGCCTCCTCCCTGCGGGGTCCCAGCCCCAGCACGCTGCAGAGGGGCTGTCCTCTCCCCACCCTCTGTCCCTTCCAGGGAAGGTCCACGACCCCGGGGAAGAACGTCAGATCGGGGGCCAACAGGTCGCCTGGCGAGTAAAGAACCAACTTCACCGCCACCCCCTTCGGCTCCCCGTACTCACCCCCCTCCCCCTCGCACCACCTGAGGTGCTCCTCCACCAGGTTTATCCCCAGCACGGCCTCCACCTGCTCCAGCGTTCCCTGGAACCTGGGGTTGACCTCCACCACGACCGGACCCTCCTCGGAGATCACGAAATCAAGCCCGTTGCTCCCCACCAGCCCAAGCTCCGACCCCAGCGCCTCCGCATACTCCGCCATCCTTTCCGCCCCCCTCCCCCTAAGCGGAACCACCCCCCCACAGTAGGAGAAGGGACCAGGGGCACCCAGGGAGGGGTCCCCCACGAGCTGCTCGTTGACCGTGAGGCAGGTGGCCTCCCCCCTCCCGCACATCAGACTGACGCTGGCGCTCCTCCCCTCCACGTACCTCTGCACCAGCACCTTCCCCCTCCCCGAGCACGCTTCCCCAAAACCCTCCTCCGCCTCCTTCCTGGAGCGTGCCAGCACCACCCCCCTCCCCCCTCCGCCCCTAAGGGGTTTCAGGACCACGGGATAGCCCAGCTCCTCCCCCTTTTCCCCTGCCTCCTCCGGGCTCCCGGCCTCCTCCGTGGGGGGGAAGGGAATGCCGAGCCTGGAGGCGGCACGGAAAAGATTCCTCCTCGCCCCCTCCATCTTTTCCCACGAATTTCCCACGAGCAATCCCCTCCTCTCCAGCTCCTTCAGGAGGCGGGGCTGATGCTCCATCCCTGAGGTACACAGGACGGCATCCACCTCCCTCTCCTCCAACAATCTCGAACAAAGCCCCCTCCAGTCCAGCTTCTCGCCGGGGGAGGAGGGAGGGGGAGGAAGAACCCCTTCCGCGAGGCTGCAGAGGTCCAGATCCCTGAACCTGTCCACCGCCCACACCCTCAGGCCCAGGGCCCTGGCCGACTTCACCACGGGTCTGGTGTTCACCCCCACCACCAGCACCGTTCTCAGGTCCTTCACCCTCGCCCCTCCAAGCCTAGAACCGAGTTAGATCTCCCCCGCCCTGAACTTCTCCGCGATCCTCCTGCTCTCCTCCGGCATGAAGCGGTGGAGGAAACGGTTGATCTCCTCCAGCCACTCGAGCTTCTGCTTGGGAGTGAGCTTCATGTACTCCCCGATCTTCTCCTCGCTCACGTGGTACCTGAAACCCTTCATCCTTCCTTCCTCCTCATCCTCTCCACCTTCCTCAGGGCCTCCAGGAAGATCCTGCGGGCGCCCGGAGTACTCCTTCAGCCTCATCAGGTCCCTCAGGGATACGAGGGGCAGGGAGATCCCTCCCGCCCTCAAGAACTCCGCTCTGCGGAGGCGCTCTCGAAGTCGAGCGGGTGATCAAGAACCACGTTCACCTCCTCGTAGGGAACTCTGGGGTTCTTGAAGCTCAGAGCCTTCAAATTCTTTTCCTTCCTCCACCTGCTCAGATTTTCCAGGGTCACCTCCTCCAGGCGGACGGGAATCTCGGGCCTGAACCCCAGCCTTCTCATCGCTTTCAGAAAAAGGTTCAGGTTGGAGTTCTCCATCCTCAGAAGGAGGTCCAAATCGGCCGTGGCCCTCGGCACTCCGTGGAGGTTCACCGCTATCCCTCCCACAACAATGTACTCACACCCTCGCGGTTCAGTTCCCGCAGAACCCTCTCGTAGTACACTCAGAAAAATTGGAGCCCGGAGTATTAACTCTACCGGGGAATCAGCAAGGAATGCTTCGGACGATGTTCACGGTTGGCCGGTCTACCTCCCCCACCTCCTCAGCATTTCCTCCCGTTCCTTCCTCAGCACCAGCTCGAGGAAAGAATAAGAGAATTCCCTTTCCTTCTTCAGGATCTCCTCCGCCGCCCTGGGGGTGAGGTTCCTCCCGGCCAGGGCCAGGGCGGCTATCCTCCCGTACTTCGAGAGGAGCCTGGAGCTCTCCACCACCTTCCTCCACACCTCGTTCTCCCTCCCCCTCTCCGCCAGCTCCGCCGCCCTTCTCACCTCCTCCTCCGGCTCCTCCGTCATCCCTATCTCCCTGCTCCCGCAGCGGGGACAGGAGGGCCTCTCCTCCAGCTCGTGGAGGGGAAGCTCCCTGAACCAGGAGCGGCAGGAGGTGCAGGCGAAGGTCCTCACCTCCCCAAGCAGCCTGGCCCTGGCGGAGGCCAGCGCCAGCAGCTTCAGCCTCCCGGGAAGGGCGGGCTCCATCCCCACCCTGGGACCCCTCCACACCTGGGCGGAGAGGGGGGTGGGATGCTCCCTCTCCCCCACCGACCTAACCTCCACCTCCCCCGAGCGCATCAGGCGCAGGACCTCCCCCGCCCTTTCCAGATCCAGGTCCTTCTGCACCACCTCCTTGAAGGTCTCCTCGAAGACCGGTGTCCCCTTGAGGGAGGTCATGAGCCTTTCCACCACCGAGTTGGTCAGCTCCACCTCCTTCCTCAGCACGCCCATCCTCCTGGCCACCTGCACCAGCCTCCACCTGAAGAACCTGCTCCCCTCCACCGTCTCCCTCAGCTCCTCCTCCCTCCCCTCCCTCAGCCTCCTCACCACCCTCTCCGGATCCAGGGAGGGGGAGCGGAGGACGATCCTGTAGGGATCCACCTTGAAGGCCACCGTCTCCACCAGCTCGGAGGAGAGGAAGTGGGCGAGGAACCTCGCCAGGGTGCGGTTGACCAGGGTGCCGAAGCAGGCCCCCACCACGCAGAACTCCCCCACCTTCTCCACCACCACCCTCCTGTCGGTGGGGAGGGGAAGGCCCTCCCTGAGCTGGGAGAACATCTCGGAGAGGGGAGCCTCCAGCACCTCCTCCTCCACCCCGTACTCCCTGGCCAGCTCCGCCCTGACCTCCTCCTCCCTCCTGCCGGCCAGGAAGGCCTCCTCCACCCTCCTCCTGATCCTCCCCACCTCCTGGGCCACGGAGAAGGGAACGGGGATCTCCTCCCCTATCCAGCTGGGAACCGCCCCCACCGGATCCTCGTCCCTCCTGACGTAAACCTTGGAGCCGAAGACCTGCACGATCCTCCAGATCTCTCCCCCCAGGGTGAACTTCACCCCGGGCTCCCCGTACTCCGCCAGGAAGGACTCGTCCAGGATCCCCACGGGCTCCCCGCTCCCGTCATCCACCACCAGGTACTGCTTGAGGTCTGGGATCATGGAGAGGTTCTCGAAGTAGTACTGGAAGAGCCTGGAGGGGGATCCCGCCCTCTCCACTCCCTTCCCGTCCTCCGAGAGCCTGAGGAACCTCCCGGTCAGGCTCTGGGCGAACTCCACCACCCTCACCAGGTCCTCCCCGGTGAGACCTCTGAAGGGATGGGCCCTCCGGAAGAGGTCCAGGACCTCCTCCAGCTCCACCCTCCTCCGGGAGAGCAGGAGGGAGGCCAGGGAGTGGAGGAGGACGTCCAGCGGCTTCTCGGGAACCTTCACCTCCTCCAGCTCCCCCCTCCTGGCGTGGGAGATGAGGACCACGGACTCCAGCAGGTCGTCTGGATCCTGAACCACCACCACCCCCCTGGCCGTCTCCCCCAGCCTGTGCCCGCTCCTCCCCACCCTTTGCAGGAGGCGGGTGGCCTGCCTGGGGGAGTTGTACTGGATGACCAGGTCCACCCTTCCTATGTCCAGCCCTAGCTCCAGGGAGGAGGTGCAGACCAGCCCCTTCACCTCCCCCCCCTTGAGCCCCCTTTCCGCCCTTATCCTGGAGAAGCTGGAGAGGGAACCGTGGTGCACGCTGACGGGGAAGCGCAGGTCCCAGAGCTTGAACCTGTTGGCCAGGATCTCCGCGGTGGGACGGGTGTTGGTGAAGAGGAGGGTGGAGCCGTGGGCCTCCATCAGCCTCCTTATCTCCCTCAGCCTCGCCGCCACCTCCGGGAAGGTATAAAGCTTGGAGGCAAGCTCCCGGTCCTCCTCCGTGGGCCTGGGATAGACCACCCTCAGCTCCATCCTCTTCTCCATGCTCACGTCCACGATCTCGCACGATCTCCCCTCCCCCACCAGGAAGCGGGCCACCTCCTCCGGTGAGCCTATGGTGGCGGAGAGTCCCACCACCTGGAAGCCCCCGCACAGGGCCCTGAGCCTCTCCAGGGAGAGGGAGAGCTGGGCCCCCCTCTTGTTGTCCACCAGCTCGTGCACCTCGTCCACCACCACCCACCTCACCGTTCGGAGGTGGGAGCTCAGCCTCCTCCCGGCCAGGAGGATCTGCAGGCTCTCGGGGGTGGTGATGAGGACCTCGGGGGGAACCAGGGACTGCCTCTGCCTTTCCGAGGGGAGGGTGTCCCCGTGCCTCACGGCCACCCTCAGGTCCAGGGCCCTGCACCACCACTCCAGCCTCTCCAGCATGTCCCTGTTCAGGGCCCTGAGGGGGGTGAGGTAGAGGAGCCTCACCCCCCTTCCCTGGGGCTGGGAGAGGAGGAGGTGGTGGAGGAGGGGGAGGAAGGCCCCCTCGGTCTTCCCCGAGCCGCTGGGGGCGATGAGGAGGACGTTCTTGCCCTGCAGGACCAGGGGGATGGCCTCCCGCTGGGGAGGGGTGGGGCGGGAGAAGCCCCTCCTCTCCAGGAGGTCCCTGAGGGGCTTAAGGAGCAGCTGGAAGGGGTTGGCCTCCATCGGGCTCAAAGGTATTCCTTTCCCCTTCCCATCCTGGCCTTCAGCTCCTCCAGCCTCCTCCTCATTTCCCTCTCCACGCCCTCGTGGCCGGAGAGAAGCCGGTGGAGCGGATGGGTGGACTCCAGGCGGCACCCCACCCCCGAGGCCACCACCAGCCTGTCCCTGCAGGAGGGGTGGAAGGAGGCAAGGCCGAAGGGAACGGGCTCCCCCTCCTCCATGGCCCTCCTTATCTCCTCGTCCATCCTCTTCACGGAGAACCTGGTCCCAAGGCCCAGGAGCTCGAAGGGGCTCAGCATCTCCCCCTTGATCTGCCAGAGGCCCAGGCCGGGGGCGTGGAAGAAGAGGTTGCCGTAGCCGTGGTCATCCCCTCCCATCAGCACCCTCCACTCCCCCCTCAGCGAGGAGTACCTCCGGTACTTGCGGTGCATCTCCTCCATGATTTCGGCTATGGGCCTGATCCTCACCTCACCACCTTATCCTGAATCCTTCCTCCCCCCTGGGCTCCTCCCACCTCACCTCCACCCCCTCCACCCTGGCCCCGGGAGGTCCGCGCCTGCAGAACTCCAGCATCTCCTCCACCCTCTCCCTCTCCCCCTCGAAGACCGCCTCCACCCTTCCGTCGGGCAGGTTCCTTACCCATCCCCCCACCCCCAGCCTCTGCGCCAGCTCGCTGGTCCTGTACCTGAAGAAGACCCCCTGCACCCTCCCGCTGACGTAAACGTGGGCCCTCACCCTCATCTCACCACCCGTCCAGCTTCCCCTCCAGCTCCCTCAGGTCCCTGAGCACGAACTCCCCCTCCATCCTCCCCTTCCTGTCCAGGTAGAAGGCCCTTATCCCCAGCCTGCGGGGCACCAGGTAGTCGTACTCGTAGTGGTCCCCCACGTGGACCAGCTGGGAGGGGGAGAGACCGCAGAGCTCCAGGACGGTGCGGTAGGTCTCCTCCGAGCGCTTGATCCTCCCGAAGTCCGAGAAGGAGGAGAAGGTACGCTCGAAGTAGCCCTCCAGCCCCAACACCCTGAGCTGGAAGGAAACGAACTCCCTGGGGGCGTTGGTGAGGAGGATCAGGCCGTATCCCCTCCGCCTGAGCCCCTCCAGCACCTCCGGGACCTCAGGATAGGCCCTCACCTCCCCCCTGCACCTCTCGAACAGCTCCTCGGGCTCAACCCCGAGGTCGAACCTCCTCAGCCAGTAGCGGAGATCGTACCACTCCATCCTCCCATCCCCCACCCTGTCGTACTCCTCCTTCACCACCCTCCTGGCCTCCTCCAGCGGGAGGCCGTGCCTGAGGGAGTAAAGCCTGGGCATCTCCTCCAGCCAGACCGCATTGGCGAAGCTCATCTCCACCAGGGTTCCGTCCAGATCCAGGGAGATCTTCCTCATCCTCCCCCTCTTCCCTTCCCTCCTCCCATATACCTTTCCGCCTCCGGCGGCTATATTTAAGCGGGGGAGGAAGGGGAAAGGGTGCCGGCGAAGAAGCTTCCCGCCCTCCTGAAGCCCAAGCGGGGGAGGAAGGAAAAAGGGGTGGAGATAAAGCCGAGGGAGGCCAGGGTGATAGGGGTCTTCTCCTGCAAGGGGGGGGTGGGAAAGACCACGGTGGTCTCCAACCTATGCTCCAGCCTGACGGACATGAAGAGGAGGGTGCTCGCCGTGGATGCCAACCTGGGGGCCCCCAACCTGGGCCTCCACTTCGGGGAGCTAACCCCCAAGATCACCATCCACGACGTGATCTCCTCGGGCATTCCCATCGAGGAGGCCGTCCTGGAGATCCAGGGGATACCCATGGTGCTAGGCTCCATAGCCTATGAGGACGAGGTGCGCCCGGTGGACCTTAGGGAGCTGCTCTCACCCCTCAAGAGGGACTACGAGCTCATCCTCCTCGACTCCGCCCCGGGAATTGGGAGCGAGGTGGTGGCCGCCCTCAAGGCCTGCCACGAGATGATCATCGTGACCAACCCCTACGTCCCCACCATAGCCAGCACCCTCAAGACCTTCAGGGCGGCGGAGAAGTACCGGATCCCCATCCTGGGGGTGGTGGTGAACAGGGTGGCGGGGGAGCCCTTCGAGCTCTCGGTGGGGGAGATAAGGAAGGCCCTGGGCTGGCCGGTGATAGGGGTGATCCCGGAGGACAAGAGGGTGAGGGAGTCGACGGCCGCGGGCATCCCGGTGGTCAGGTACCGGCCCAGGGCCAAGGCGGCGAGGGAGCTCAAGAAGCTCGCCTCCTTCCTCGCCGAGCACCTGAAGAGCCTCTGACCCTCCTGCGCCTCAGGACTTCCCTCCTCTTCCTCTCCACCACCCGCTGGAGGGCCCTCCAGGAGGCCAGCTCCCTCCTGGCCCTCCTCCTCAGCCTCTCCACCTCCTCCGGGGCCAGACCGGCGGCCCTCCTCCTCTCCCTTATGAACCTCTCCAGGGCCTCCACCGCCACCCTCTCGGGCCTGGCCAGGCGCTTGCGCACGGGAACGACGGGCGGGAGGGCGGCGCGGCGCAGGAGGCTGGCCATCCTGACCAGGCTCTCCCTCTGCCTGGAGGTCAGCCTCACCCTCTCCCTCACCGCCCTCCTGCGCCCAGGCTCCGTGGCCCTCCTGAGGAGGCCCACCATCCTCCCGTACCTGAAGGACCAGCTCACCTGGTAGAGGGAGAAGCCGACCGCCGCCAGGGCCATGGCGAGGAGGAGCAGGAGCAGGAAGAGGGGGGAGGGGGCGGTGGGAACCTCGAAGGTGGGAAGGAGCAGGACGGGCGGGGAGGGGGGAACCCTCACCCTCTGCCCGAAGAGGAGGAAGGTTCCGAGCTCCTCCGTCCTGAACTGGAAGTAGAGGTACTGCCCATCCCTCCCCACCTCCTCCAGCTCCAGCTCCTGCGAGGGGAGCCTTCTGACCCGTATGGTCCTCACGTCTATTCTCTCCCTCCTCACCCAGGAGCGGCTCACCCTCACCCTAACCACCGCTTGGGAGAGGGGCGGGGAGGAGGGTGCGGGCTCCAGACAGAAGTAGCGGTAGGGAACCGCCTCGGGCGGGGGGGAGACCGGGTAATCCTCGGATTCCCAGGCCGAAACCGCCACCCCTCCCTCCTCCCTCACCACCACCTCCAGCCTGGACACGCAGAGGCCCAGCCAGCTCAAGTCGGCGGAGGCCGGGACCCCGGGCCGCAGGTGGCCCAGCGGGATCTCCCTGGAGGGGGGCGGGACCCAGCCGCTCACCCCCACCTTCCATCCCTCCAGCGGGCCCCACTCGGGGAGGAGGGCCGGTCCCCCCACCACCACCCTCTTCCAGCTCACCGAGGTCACCGCCTCCAGCGCCATCCCCTCCAGCTCCCTCCAGCCGTGGGGCGCCACCACCTCACCCCTCCTGTTCTCCAGCTGCACCCATCCCCTGAGGACGGGGGCCCTCACCGAGAAGCTCCTGCCCTCCAGCGTCCTCCAGGTGGAGAAGTAGCCCGCCGTGGCCCTCCTCTCCTCCAGCACCCTCCACCTCACCCCTCCCGCCACCGCCGCCGTCCGCCCTTCCAGCCTCATCCAGGAGGCGGAGGTGAAGGAGGAGCCGCTCCTTCCCTCCAGCCTCACCCACCCCCTCTCCTGCGGACCGCTCACCCCCCCGCTCCAGCCCTCCAGGTGCCTCCACCTCCTGAGGGTGAAGCTCCAGACTGGGGAGGAGTTCTCGTGCCCCGCCTCATCCACCGCCCTCACGCGCCAGTAGTAGGTCCCGGGGGAGGTGAAGCCCACGATCCGGAAGTTCTCGGGGGTGTTCTCCGCGTGGAAGAAGGGTTCTGTCATGGAGGGCTCGTCATCCACCGCGAACTCGTAGAGGATGCGGGTGTTGTCCTCCACGCTCCTCCACTTGAACATGAGGGTGAAGGTCTCAAGCTCCGCCCCGTTCTCGGGGGAGAGGAGCTCCACCTCAGCCGGGGCGTGGAGGTCGGTGAAGAACCAGAAGGTCTCCGAGTTCTCGCTTTCCTTCCCGGAGTTGTCCCTGGCCTGGACCCTCCAGTAGTAGGTGAGGTTGTCCTCCAGCGGGGGGGAGACCTCCCAGCGGTCGTTGTCCAGCCAGCCGGAGTCCGCCACCACGTTTTCGAAGTTCTCGTCCCTGGATACCCAGACCCTGTGCAGGACGGGCTGGGAGATGTCCACGGAGACCCGCCAGACCAGCAGGGGGGAGGAAACGCCCACCACCTTCCCGTTCTCCGGGGAGAGGGGGACGGGGGCGGGGGGAGGGGCGTTCTCCACCCTGAACCACCTGGAGGGGGTCTCATGGACGTTGCCGGCGTTGTCCCTGGCCTGGACCCTCCACCGGTAATCGTTGTCGGGCAGGGGGAAGGGAACCTGCCAGGAGTTCTCGGAGATCCAGCCCGAGTCCAGGTAGTTCTCCATCTCCCCCACGGAGACCAGGACCCTGTAGGAGAGCGGGAAGGAGTTGTCCGTTCCCTCCGTCCAGCTCAGGATGGGCTGGGAATCCTCCAGGGTGGCTCCGTTGTCGGGCCAGAGGAGCTCCACCCCCTGCGGGGGTAGGGTGTCCAGCCTGAACCAGCGGATCTCCGAGTTCTCCCCCTCGTTACCGGCGTTGTCCCGCGCCTGGACCCTCCAGTACCAGATCCCATCTGGCAGGGGGAGGTCCATCCTCCAGTTCTCCCCCTCCACCCACCCCGAGACCGCGTTCTCGTGGGAGAAGGAGGGGTCGTCACTGAGCTTCACCCTGTACCCGACCGGGAGGGAGTTCTCCGTCACGGGGGCCCACCTGAACTCCACCTCCCTAAGGTTCTCCCCGTTCTCCGGGAGGAGGGGGGAGGGGGCGGGGGGAGGAACGGTGTCCAGCTGGAAGGTGCGGGGCGGGCTGAAGGGGCTCCAGTTCCCCGCCCCATCCCTGGCCCTCACCTTCCAGGAGTAGATCCCATCCACCGGGAGGGGCGGGACCTGCCAAGAGTTCTCGGAGAGCGTCACGTCATAAACCGTCACGGGCCCGTACTCCACCTTCAGGTGATAGGAGAGGGGTCCCGAGATGTCCCAAACGTTCTCCCACCTTAGGAGGGGGGTCCTGTTGTTCAGGTTCTCCCCGGGGAGGGGAGAGAGGAGGACGGGCACGGGCGGAGGGGTGAGGTCCACCCTGAAGCTCCAGGTGGGGGAGGGAAGGAGACCCTCGTTCCCGGCGTTGTCCCTTGCGAAGACCCTCCAGTAGTACACGCCCTCCTGGAGGGGGGAGGGGACCCAGTAGTTCTGCTGGATCCAGCCCGAGTTCTCCACGGGCTGGGTGAAGAGGTGGTCCAGGGCCAGCTGGACGAAGAAGGCCAGGGGGAGGGAGTTCTCGGGGGGAGAGAGCCACTGGAGGAGGGGGGTGGAGGTGTTCTCGTTCTCCCCGTCGGAGGGGGAGAGGAGGGTGGGGGCTCCGGGCGGGACCGTGTCCACCCTGAAGCTCCGGATCTCTGACCACTCACCCGTCAGACCCCCCACCGAGGCCCTGACCCTCCAGTAGTAGAGGTTGTCGGGAAGCGGAGAGGGAGTATGGTGGTTCTCCTCCAGCACGGTATCCACCAGCGTGGAGGGGAACTCCTGGGAAAGGGCCTCCAGCACACAGAGATCCAGGTGCAGCACCGTCCTGGTGGCATCCGGGGTGTTCTCCAGGTATCTGACGACCAGACGGTTCTCCACCAGGTACTTCCCCAGCTCCCTGAACCCGAAGGAGAACTTCAGCGTGGTTTCGTTCTCCCCCAGCCATCCCAGGAACCTCCAGCTCCCCATCTCCCGGAGGTAGACTCCTACGTTCTCGTCCCCGTTCGTGTACCCCTTCACCCTGAGCACGTAGGTCTGGGCCTGGGGAACGTTCTCTATCCAGTGCTCCCAGTTGAGGGTGTTGTCCTCCTCGTTCTCCGCCAGGTTCTCGCAGACCCCGTCCTCCTCACGGGTGTTCTCCAAGGATCCTCCCACCACCTCCCCCCTCCTGGTGGAGCCGTCCGACAGCGTCAGGGGCTCCTCCCCCACGAAGACGTTCTCTCCCGCCCAGACCGGGGCTTCGGAGGAGAGCTGCAACCTGTAGTTGTCGGCCAAGAAGACGTTCTCCCAGGAGAGGGTGGGGGCGTTCTCCCGTAGGTTCCTCCCGTTCTCCGGGGAGAGGAGCCGGGGGGCCACCACCACCGCGGGCAGGAAGTCCCTCCAGCCCTCCACCTCCACCCACCTTCCCGTGAGGGCCTCCACCCTTACCGACCATCCCTCCAGCGGGCGCCAGCCCACGAAGGGGGCCTCCATCTCCCCTCCCCAGCCCTCCAGTCCGTGCCATCCCGAGGGGGAGAAGAGCCCCTCCGCCCATCCCTCCACCTCCACCCACCCCGAGGGGGCCCCTCCCTCCCAGGACCACCCCTCCAGCTCCTCCCACCTGCAGGCCCTGAACCAGCGGATGCCCGACCACTCCCCCGCGTTCCCGGCGAGGTCCAGGGCCCTCACGCGCCAGCTGTAGATCCCGGGCTCAGGGGGCACCCAGAGGTAGCCGTTGTCCTCCACGTTCTCGTTTTCGTAGAGGAGGGAGGACAGGTCCTGGCTCTTCCCCACCTGCAGGTGGTAGCCCTTCACCCCCGAGGGGGAGTCCGTGGAGGGGAGCCAGCTCAGCTGCACGGGGCCAAGGTTCAGGAAGGAACCGTTTTCGGGATGGGAGGGTTCCGCGGGGGAGGGGAGAGTGTTGTCCACCCCGAAGAGGTGCTCCTCCGACCAGGGGCCCAGGTTGCCGGCGTTGTCCCTGACCCTGACCTTCCACAGGTACCTCCCCTCGTCCAGGAGGGTGGGGAAGGAGGTGGAGTCCGTCCACACGTTCTCCCTGACCATCAGGCTGGGGTAGTAGAGGATCACCAGCTGGTAGGTGAGGGGAAGGGAGTTCTCCTCCACCGCGCTCCAGGAGAGGACGGGGGAGGTCTGTACCCAGCGGTCGTTCTCGGGATGGAGGAGGACAGGGAAGGAAGGCGGGAGGGTGTCCACCCTGAACTTCCTCCAGTCGGTGAAGAGGCCCTGGTTACCCGCATTGTCCCTGGCCAGGACCCTCCAGTACCAGATCCCGTCCTCCTTGAAGAGGAGCTCGACGTTCTCCGTCTCCACCCAGCGGTTCTCCGCTATGTTCACCTTGTCTGGAGAGACCTCCACGTAGTACCTCAGGGGATAGGAGTTCTCCGGGGGAGCCTGCCACCTCAGAACGGGAGTGCTATCACCCACGTTCTCCCCCGCGGCCGGGGAAAGGAGCAAGGGCCTGGCCGGGGGAAGGGTGTCCACCCTGAAGGTCCTGACCTCGGACCAGGGGGAGCTCACCCCGGACCTCCAGGCCCTGACCCTCCAGCGGTAGAGGTTGTCCTGAAGGGCCGAGGTCGGGGTGTAGGAGGTGGAGGTGGTGATGACCCGGAGCTCGGGCCAACCGAAGTCGGCATCGTTGTCCACCTGGAGCTCGAAGTTGTCCGCGGGCTGGAGGTTCTCCCAGGTGAAGGTCGGGGTGCTGTTGCTGGTGTTCAGGGCGTTCTCGGGAAGAAGGAGAAGAGGGGCAGGCACGGGGGCCCCCGGGGTGAAGGCCCAGACCTCCAGCGCTTTCCACTCACCGGGGGCGGGGAGGAGGTGGAACCAGGAGTCGAGCGGGGCCCAGAGGGCGGAAAAGGTGACCGTGAAGCTTCCGGTCTCCAGCATCCACCATCCCGTCTCCACCGTTCCCAGCCCGGACCGGCTTTCCAAGAGACACCAGGAGGCCGGGGTCCGGGAGGCGCCCGTCCATCCCTCCACCTCCAGCCAGCGGGAGGGTGCGGAAGGTGTCACCGCCCAGCTCTCCCATAGCCTCCACTGAGCGGGTGAGGAGGTCCCAGAGGTCCAAAAGTCCATCCCTCCCCAGAGGGCCTGAGTCCGGCAGGAGGCGGACCAGACCTCCGCCTCCCTCCACTCCACCAGAACCGAAAACCCTCCCGTCAGGGACTCCAGCATCGCCCAAGAGGACGGGCCCTGAACCGTCCCGGCGAAGAAATCGAGCAGACCCCAAAGGGCTGGGGAGGTCAACCCACCCGTACGGAGGTCCAGGGTCTGCCAGAACGCCGGAGAGTCTGACCTGACGTTCCAGGTCTCCAGGGACTGCCAGAGGGCCCCGGCCAGAATCGAAACGCTCCAAGATTCCTGCCGGCACCAGGAGGAGGGGGAGGCGGGGATCACCGTCCAAGTCTCCAGCGGGGACCATCCCGTCTCCACCCTCCCTCCTCCCTCCCATCCCTCCAGCTCGAACCAGCGGGCGGGGGAGGGGGAGGAAAGGGCCCAGGACTCCAGCCCGCCCCAGAGAGCCGGGCTGAGGAGACCGCAACTCCAGCCCTCCAGGGTCGACCACACCACGGCAGAGGGTGAGAGCCCCTGCCAGCCCTCCAGAAGCCTCCAGCTCACCTGAGCCTGAGGAGAGAGCGCCCAGCCCTCCAAGGTCACCCACAGGGAGGGGGAAGGAAGGGAGAGTGCCCAGACCTCTGCCTGAAGCCAGTTGGTCTCCGGAACCAGGTTTCCCGCCCAGCCCTCCAGCAAGCACCAGGAAGGAGGCGAGAGAAGGGCTCCTGTCCAGCCCTCCAGCGAAGTCCAGAGGGCGGGGAAAGCCGCGGAAGCCGTCAGGGTTTCCAGCTCCCTCCATCCGGAGGGGCCTTCCGCAGCACAGGCCCAGGCCTCCAGAGACCTCCATCCGGCGGTTCTGAAGAGGCCGTTCTCGGACCACTCTCCCCGGTTCCCCACCGCATCCAGGGCGCAGACCCTCCAGGTGTAGAAGCCGGAGCCCAGGGAGAGGGTGTACTGGTTCTCAGTGACCTGGGAGTTCTCGTGGAGGAGGGAGCCGTTTGAGAAGATCTGGATCCAGTACCGGGAGACCCCGGAGCCCCCGTCCGAGGCCGAGTACCACCCGAAGGTTACCG
>Ga0185307_1000422_pt1 | contig 27058 bp, 30 predicted proteins | sample LHCtaG_FD_128010 | JGI IMG/M metagenome (GOLD analysis project Ga0185307, IMG submission 128010) | Hot spring microbial communities from Little Hot Creek, USA to study Microbial Dark Matter (Phase II) - LHC4sed_matched (SPADES... | ecosystem: Environmental > Aquatic > Thermal springs > Hot... | reverse complement strand
TGCGGAAAGCATGCAAATAAGTTTAAATTTGTGGATAGAAGATTCTTCTATAGGATTCTTACGGAGGTTGCTGTTGAAATGAAAACTTCAAAAGTATGGGAAATTCTGAAAAAATTTAAAGAATTATGCCGATTTCGTGGTTGGAGAATTTCTGAAAGCGATGACTGGGTTGAAACAGGCAACCAATACCACAACTTTCTCTTAACAAGGAACATAAATCCCTCTTCCTTCAAGAATATAGCCACAAATAGAAAATGTGTTGTTCGAGAAGGCTTATCCTACCGAGTTGTTGAAGCTTCCTACATGGCTTGGCTTTTTTCCGAAACTCCACCTGAAAGCCTAGTCAACATTTTTCTTGAAAACCCAGAGTTTTCCAAAAAGGTTGCCTTATACGATTTGAGCTCTCTTGCCGAAGGGAAGAACACGTGTGTTAAATTAAACTATACTGACAGTGCAGTTTTTCAAGAGTTTGAGAAATTTCTTGAAAGAGATTTTGGCGTTAGAATTGAGGAATATACTAACTTAAAACCCCGCGTTGAAGACTGCGCTTTAGCAGAAATACTCTAAGCGTTTTAATTATCAAAGCCTTGATAAGCAGAGCACAGTATAATAATACTTGTGAGTGGGGTATGTCAGAAGATGCTGAAGATGTTAAGAGGCTTCTAGCGTTTAAGAAAAAGCTTGAGAAAAAAACTGAAAGACTTGAATCTGAACTTAAAGAGCTTAAAGCCATCCTTGAGGCTGTAAACTCGGTATTGTTGGCTAAAGGTTTTAAACGCGCTGAAATTGTCGAAAAACCTCCAACAGAAGCCATGCTGCCAATTAAGGAGAAAGAAGTTCAGCCGCCCATGCCAGAGCCAGAGTTTCGGGAAATTATACCATTAAAAACCGCGGCGGGAGAACCTCTCGCAAAACTCTACGTAGGCGAAAACTTTCTAAAAATAGTTTTAGCAGAGGATAAAAACTTTGATGTGAACACGCCTCCCTTTAACCAGTTTCTCGTCGAAAGGGTGCTTGCCAAAATGCAGCAGAAAGACAGTGAGTTGGCTAAGGCTGGAAAGCTTAAGCCGGAAGAAATATTTGCCTATAACATTGTGAGGGAAGGTGATTTTGTCCGTGAAATCCATGTGAAGAACTTTGATGCAGAACGTCTAAAAGAGATTAAGTCAAGTGTAAAATGGACTTTGGAGAAAATGTATGAAAAAATGAAAAGTCAACATTGAAAGGCCGAAACAGCCTATGGCCATTTTCTGTCAAAATATATGTTTTTGCCTTTAGCCGAAAGCGGTATTCCCATGGCGACAGTTGCTTCTGGCATGAGGTTTAACTTTAATGCTGCCGTCCCAATGCGATACATTATTCGGTTGTCAATGTTGAAGAGGCCGGCCATCTTTACGGCAGAACCCAAAGCTATTCCAAGGTCTAAAGCCTTAAAAATACATGTTGGGCCGATAAAATCTTGTCCGACGCTTTTCCGGGTTTCTTCGAATTCCTTGCAGTTTTTGTGGCCGCATGCACCACAGTTCATTCCTATGCTTTTTCTTCCTCTAACACCTATTAAAACTATGGCCTCTGAGTCTTTCAGGTTTTTTGCGTCGCGTTTAAAACCTTCGATGTTTCTTTGTTCAGCTATCTCGTTCATTTTTTCAGCTATAGCGTCTTTTTCCTCTCCATAAACAATTAATGTTAGGATGTCATCTATTCCCGCCGTTTTTGGAGCTGTTCTTGCAGCGGCCAGCATGAGCTTTGCCGTTTCTAAAATTGCCTCCTTTTCAGCCTTATCGCTTCCAATTTTAGGACTCATGATGTTATCTCCTTTTTGAATGTGAATACTAAGTTTAGATACTGAATGGAATTAAGTGTTTTGTCTGCTTCACTATTAAAACTATTAAAAGGCTGTAAAGGCTTTCTTTAACAATTCGATTACTACATCTAACTGTCCCGTGTACAAGCCAGCAGCCAATAGAGAGACGCCTAAAAGCAGTAGTAAGGCGCCTATAACCCTCCGTTCTTGGATGTCCATTTTTTCACCTTAAATGTTTTTTGAGGCGGGCTTCAACTTGACCTTTTGGAACAAAACCCACTATTCTGTCCACTTCTTCGCCAGCTTTTAGGATTATGAGGGTTGGAATACTGTAAACTTGGAACCTTTCAGCAGTGGCTGGATTCTCGTCCACGTTAATTTTCCCAACCAAAACTCTTCCAGCATACTCTTTTGCCAGCTCCTCCACAACCGGCGCCATCATTCTACACGGCATACACCAGTCCGCGAAAAAGTCAACTAAAACCAGCTGGTTTTTGCTTACAAATCTCGTTAAAATTTGAATCTGTAATATGGATTATTTGTCCACTCAAACTCTTTTTCTCCCTTTCTTTCATTAATTCACGTAGCTTTCTTTCTCTGATACGCTTCAGTTCATCGTCCTCGGCGGATATAAACCCTTCGCGTGTGTTGCACAAGGGCCCATCGCTTCTATTTTATAGAGGATTTAGAAGCGCTTTAAGTTTTCCATATGCTTCTTTTGGGCTGTCGATTTCCATAGCAGCTTTCTCGAAGGGGCAAACATTCCTTCCGGAGGCATCTAAAATCTTTTCCACAATTTTATTCCATTCAAAATAGACGCCATACTCTTCCAAGACTTGTTTGGCTTTGATGCTTAAGATTGATGCATAAACTGCCTCTACTTCAGCATAGACGCAGAGCAATGCTATGGCTTTTCCAACAACTTTATCCGCAACCGAAGCGCCTTTCATCTGGTATCCAAGCTTATCTAAAGCTTTTAGGAAGGCGGAAACTCCATGGGATGCACTTTCAAAAAGCACTTTGGAATCCTTAACTATTACGAGTGTCAATCCATTTTCTTGCAGTTTTCTTCTAGCTATTTTTAGGTCTTGCCTCATTCTGCATCCAGCTTGAAGGTTTATTATACGGCAAGGTTTTTGCTGATGATCAAATGCAAGTGTATTAAGTGCTAAACTAACTATTAAAAATGAAGGCCTTATCCTTTTTAATCTCTAGTTTTAAGGCTTCCTTGCTGTTATGCACGCTTTATTCCCTTTACGTTTGCCTTTTCCAGCGCTCCTATCACTAGTATGGCAACTATTAGGCCTATTACCCCGCCTATTAGGTGCCACAGACCCCAATATGTTAGCGCCCAATCTAAAGAACCGTTCATGAAAACTGTTCCAATAACGACGCCTGCAAAATAGGCTGATATCAGCGTTGCAGCGGCTGCCACAGCCATATTATAGGGTTTAAGGATGATTTCGTGTTTGCAAAAAGCCATTATAGCGTCGAAGAGGATGGCTGATGCTAGGAAGCCTATCATTTGCGTGGATGTCGGCGTCGTTGCCATCACTATTATGGCGCCTATTATGCCGACCGCCGATGGTATACCCGTTTTGCATGAAGCCCACGTGGCTAAAAGCAAAGTGAAGTAGACGGAGAAGTCGCAGAATATAGGTAGCCTAAGCAACCTAAAACCAATTGGTCCCACTGAAAGGTTTAACACAGCCCACATGGCTGAGAACACGACTATTATGGCTATGTCTTGTGGTTTGAAGTGCAATTTGCCATCTCTGTAATACTTTTTAGACAAAAAGTAATACAATCTGCATAAAAACTTTATGGTTCAAGCACAGAAAATAAACTGTGATCTGCATGACGAAAAAAGCTGGGATAGTAAGGGTGAGCGTAACCTTCCCGCCGGAACTGCTGAAAGATCTCGACGAAGTTATTAATAAGATGGGCTATGAAAACCGTTCGAAGGCTGTTCAAGACGCTGTTAGACTTTTTGTTTCTGAACGTAAATGGCTCCAGAAAGAGAAAGGAGTGCAAGCGGGAGTTTTGATGCTTCTTTACGACCATGAGGTTAGGGGTTTGGAAGACACCTTAACCGATGTTCAGCATCATCACGCCAATGTAATATCATCAACAATGCACATCCACTTATCTGAAAGAGATTGCCTAGAAGCTATTGCTGTTAAGGGTGATGCTGCAGAAATCCGCAAATTAAGTGATGAACTGGCATCAAAAAGAGGTGTCAAACTCCTAAAAACAATGATTGTTTCTCTTTAAAAGCCTTTTAACGGGTTATTTCAAACATTTTTTCTAAGGCTTTTCGAGCCTTGCTTGCCACCGGCTCCGGCACAGTGATTAGATGCTTTTCCTCTTTAAGGGCTAAGTAAATCCTTTCAAGAGTGTTCAGCTTCATGTTTGGACAAACAGCGCCTTCATAGGCCAAAACAAACTTTTTTCCTGGGTTTTCTTTTTTTAGGCGGTGTAGAAGTCCCTCTTCTGTTGCTACAATAAAGGTTTTGGCTGGGTTTTCCTTTGCGTATTTGCACATTTGGGATGTGCTACCAATAAAGTCGGCTATTTTCCGCATTTCTGCATTGCATTCCGGGTGAACCATGACAACAGCCTCCGGGTGCTGAGCCTTGAGCACTTGCACTTCCTCTGGCTGGAATAGTAGGTGGGTTGGGCAGAAACCCCGTTCAGGAATGGGGATTATGGTTTTCCCAGTCTTCTCTTGGACATACTCTGCCAAGTTGTGGTCCGGCCCGAACAGCACTGTTTCAGCGTTTAAAGCATTTATAACCTCGACGGCGTTAGCCGACGTGCAGCACACGTCACAGTAAGCCTTAGCTGAAGCCAAAGTGTTAACGTATAAGACTACCGGAACAAGAGGGTATAGCACCTTCCACCTCTTGATTTCATCCACAGTTAACATTTGAGCCATGGGACAGCGGGCGCCGGCAGAAGGCAGCAAAACTTTCTTGTCTGGGTTGAGGATGGCCGCTGACTCGGCCATGAAATCCACAGCTGCGAAGACGATTATTTCTGCGTCTTTCTCCATCATGGCTTTTCTGCTGAGCTCTATGCTGTCGCCAACATAGTCGGCAACGTCTTGAACTTCCGGCCTTTGATAGTTATGGGCCAAAATAACCGCTTTCTTTTCCTTCTTCAGCTTCAATATCTTGTCGATAAGGGCCATTCAATTTCGCCTTTGAACATTTCCAAAAGCGCATCGAGAGATATATGCCTTTACCACAAAGCCCCCTCTAAAAACCTACACTGATTGTTTCGTTTTTGGTGCGGCGGGCCGGATTTGAACCGGCGAACCCCTACGGGAGAGGATGGCTCATAGGGGTTAAGCCTCTCTAACACCAATCTTGAGTCCTCCGCGTTTGACCTGGCTTCGCTACCGCCGCCAATATCAAGCTTTCAAAAGCTTTCTTATTAATATTCTCCAAAGGCTTTGTTATCATGAAGTATCTATAAATTAAATTGGTGGAAAAGCGTTAGACGGCAGTGAAAAATTTGACAGTCGCAAGTTTTAATAACATGTTCAATCGCATTATTATTTTACCTTTTGATCCGCTGGAATGGTTTAGATATGGGTCGCGGTCGAAGGGGCTTACGTTCTTCACAATTCCAATATCAACCGTCTTGTTTCCAGTTTTTTCAAAAATCAATCCCCATGAGGAAAGTGAGCTGCTCCAAACAGTTTTTACCCTATCAGTCAAATACACGGCAATACTCCTCGTCCCAGCCACAATGGCCGTGATGGTCTTGTCAAAACCTATGATAAGCACTTTATATGGAGAAAAGTGGGCGTATGCCCCTTTCTTCCTCACCCTTTACGTGATAGGCTATCTTTTCTCGATTTTCGGAAACTTAAGCCTGGGAAGTTTATTAACAGGCTTAGGAAAGACAAAAATCCAGCTGAAACTTAGCTTAACAACCCTCATAGTCGGTGTGCCTCTATCCTTATTGCTGATACCCACCATGGGAATATTTGGCTTAATAATCACAAGCATCGCTGCTGGAATACCTAGCCTGTGCCTGGGACTACATTGGATATGGAAAAGTTACAAAGCCAAAGTAGACATCAATTCTTCCATAAAGATACTTATGGCATCATCCTTTGCGACGGTGGCGACATTCATAATTACAAACCTTATGACATGCGCAGATTGGGTAGAGCTTATGGTGGGCGGCTTAACTTTCTTAATAGCGTATTTAATCCTAGCCCCGACAATAGGCGCAATTAACCAAACCGACATTAACAACCTCAAAACAATGTTTTCAGGGTTAGGAGCTATTTCAAAACTTCTAAGCATCCCCTTAACCACTATGGAGAAGCTTTCAAAACTTTATGATAAAATCCCGCATTTCAAATTTTAGATAAGCCTTTTAGGCTTCAAATGACATTAAAAGTGTGAGGTTTAGAGTTTGAAATTAAAATTTCAGCCAAGCTCCATAGTTCGGTTTATAAGCCGTTTCTGGAAGACGTTGCTGCTAATAATAGCTGTTTCTCTGGCAACGTTGATTCTAAGTACAGCAATCTCCCTTTTGCTACGCAACTTTCATAACTTTCATCTACCAAGCCTAGGCACCATAAGAGTGATAGGCGTTGAAGCATTTGGAGAAAATATAAACACCACACAGGACGGAAAGCAGTTCATCGACTGGGGAACAGTTTATCCAGGGTCATTAACAAACCGCTCATTTTACGTCAAAAGCATAAGCAACGAGCCGATAACTCTTCAGCTGATAATCTCAAATTTGACATTCCAGAACTCCGAAGGCAATAATGTCATGGAACCTTTGCCCGTGGAAAATCCGTTAATTTTAACATGGAACTATAGCGGCGCTCCTCTTAACCCTAAAGAGCAGATTTTTGTGGTTCTAACTTTGGAAATATCTTCTGATCGTAGGTTCATCGATTTTATAATAGACAATGATGTGAAACGATTCTATTTCGATATATCTATAAAACCAGTTGAACAACGGATATAACACATATTTAACTAATAGTCTGTAACAAACTGAAAATTTTCTATATCAATTATACATATGGGTTTAATTTTCTGTTTTGACAGTTAAAAATGGAGAAAGGAGAACTCGAATGCCAAGCACAGTTGTTTCAGTGGTTATCCCAGCCTACAACGAAGAGAAAACCATAGGCAACGTCATCAAAGAAACAATTCAAATAATGGATAGTTTAGGACTGCCATACGAAATCATAGTTGTCGACGACGGCTCAACAGACCGCACAAGAGAAGTAGCAAGCAGATACAAGGCCACAGTACTATCCAACGGAAGAAACCGTGGAAAAGGCTACGCCCTGAGAAAGGGATTCCAACACGCTCAAGGCGACATAGTTGTAACAATCGATGCAGACGGCTCTCACAAACCAAAAGAAATTCCGGATTTGATTAATCCACTATTTAATGGAGCAGACATAGTGGCGGGCTCAAGATTTTTAGGTGATGGGAAAAATCACACATCCAAACTTCATATGTTAGGCAATCATCTCATTAATACGGCGATAATGGTGTTAACACGAAAATTGATCACAGACAGCCAAACAGGTCTAAGAGCCTTTAAGAGGGAATTTCTCCATAAAATCCATTTAGAATCATATGGCTACGAAATTGAAACAGAAATAACCGTGAAAAGCTTAAAAAACGGATTCAAATTAAAAGAAGTGCCCATAAGCTGTGAAAAGAGAAAATATAACATCTCAAGGCTCAAAATATTGTCCGACAGCTTTAAAATTCTTAAAACAATACTTAAATCATCTATAAAAAACGGCACTTGAAAAGCCTAGTTTATTTAAAAATTTAGTTCGCATATAGAAAACCATAAATTGATGTCAACATCCGAGCTAACCACTACAAGTATCCTTATACATTTTCCAGGATGTTTGTTGTAAGCGCTGCGGCCTATAATTCTAAAGTGACGGGAAAATGGTTTTCAATCAAAAGGACAACATTTCTCAACGATGGCCAGACATTAAAGTTTGGTACAACTTTGCGAAGGGTGAAACATGAACTTCCCGATGTCAATAGCTGACATAAGCCTATGGCTTGCTGTCACGGCCATTATTCTCCTCATAACTTCTGAGATATTATCTTCAGCCACCAAGTATTCTGGAGATGTAGTTATTGATAAGAAACGCCTCCGACTGGTGGCTATAGCACTGGGGTTAGGGTTCATGGCAACGGTAGTCATACGCGTTTTTCAACCTTTCTGAATATCGCGATAAAAAAGAGATTGCTTACGAAGAATTTTCCGTCCCTATTATAATTATATAAAACGAAAATTCTGTAATTTTTGCCTCTTTAACAGCTTCTAATACATTTAAGGTTAAAGCTGCGCTAATGATTTGGTCCACACTTAAAACCCGTCCGGTACAGTTCCAGTTTAATTTTATGTAGTCGCCAGCATTTGTCGGGTTCCAGTCTTCTGTCCTCATGTCAAGTGTTATATTTGTGTTTCCAATATTTTTTATCCAAATAATTTTGGTTATGTTTGCTCCTGGCTCTAATACTCCCCAATCAATAGATGTTAAGTTATTCTTGCAATCTTTATCGCTGTAAACCCCTACTTTGGCGGCTTTGACGCTTCCGTAGTTTAATGTTCTGTGGTAAGCTGTGAGCGAAGTTGCGGCTAAGGCTGTTATAACCATTGCCGTTAACGCGATGGCAAAGATTGTAGCGATGTTAAATTTTTGTGTTTCCATTTGTGACACCGAGCGAAGAAGGGTATATTAAGTCTTAATAAACGTTACTGTTTAAGTTAACAACACAAATACAGAACACTTAACACAGTGTTGACAGCTATTCTGCCAGAACAGTGTAGGTCTGGCAGCTGTCAACACCTAGTGAATGCTATTAAATTTTTATTACATAATTCGGCTGTGTTAGCCGAAGATGGGAGGAAAAGAAGTCGTTTGCGGTTGGACACTTTGCGTTGGGATACCTCGTCGCGAAGTTAACAGCACAAGCAACTGAGACTAGGATGAATATTCCTTTAGTGCTGACGCTTTCAGTTATTCCAGACATTGACATCCTACTTCCCTTCGTTGAGCACCGCGGTCCCTTCCATTCAATATTAATGGCAACCGTTATCTTCGTTCCAATACTTGCTTTATATGGCAAAGGGGGTTTTCCCTACTATGTGGCCTTGATTCAACATTCTCTGTTAGGCGATTACATTAGCGGAGGGAGAGTGCAACTTCTGTGGCCTTTAACACGGGTTTTCTTTGGAATAGAAATAAGCATCGCAAGCCCAAGGATATGCAAACGCTATTTCAGCCCCACAACTCTAACTTGGTTCTTGCCATACCAACATTCACCGTGCTTCTGCCGACATTTTTTGCCTATCCTCTGGAAGTCCCCGTTGCTCTAGTGCCACCGCATCTTGTATTCCTAATTGTATTTCTTGCATCCATGCTCATGGATATGAGGAAAATCTTAAGCTCAAGTCCTAAATGAACAATTTTAAAATATTGTATTGTGCGTTAATATGCCGAAATTGCACAAAAAAGTTTATTAGTTAGCTGTGTAGTCTTACGTGTTTAGCTTCAATATATTGGAGACTTTTTAAACTGGATGATCCAAAACTCCGGAGGAAATTGAAAGTTTGAAAAAACCCGCGTCACGCAGTCATCATCTATGTTTAGTTAAATGCGAAAGTTTTTGGGGTGTTTTGAATGGCTGAGTTTTCAAAGGAAGACGCTAATCTTCTGTTGAACGCCTTTTTTAAAGAAAAGGGGTTGGTTCGCCAACATTTAGACTCTTACAATGAGTTCATAGATCATGGCTTACAAGAAGTTATAGACGAAGTTGGCGAAATTCCAATAGAAGTTCCAGAATGCCCGTACAAAGTGAAGCTTGGCCAAGTTTGGATAATAGACCCGCAGACAAGAATAAGCGGTCCATACGTAACAGAGGTTGACGGAACAAAACATGAAATCTACCCAATCGAGGCTAGACTCCGCAACCTAACCTACGCAGCTCCAATAGCACTTGAAATGACTCCGGTGGTAGATGGCCGAGAACAAGACACGGAGCTCGTTTATATCGGCAACATTCCAGTAATGTTGAAGTCTAAACTTTGCTTTTTGTCGCAGCTTTCCCGTGAGGAGCTGATTGCATGTGGAGAAGACCCAGACGATCCTGGCGGATACTTTATCGTGAACGGGTCTGAACGTGTAATAGTTGCTATGGAGGATTTGGCTCCAAACCGCATCATTGTTGACATAGACGAGAAAGGCGTCACGCCGGTTTATCAAGCTAAACTGTTCTCCACAACAGTGGGCTTCAGGGCTAGAATAGAGCTAAAACTGAAGTCTGACGGCGCCCTATACGTTACCATGCCCGGAGTGCCCACCGATATACCCTTTGTCATCGTAATGCGTGCCCTGGGACTGGAGTCCGACAAGGAGATTGCAGAGGCTGTGTCGCTTGACGAAGAAATACAGGGCGAGCTGGAACCTTCCTTTGAAAAGGCTGCTGGAGTTGACACCGTTAAAGAAGCCATTCTATATATTGGAAATCGTGTAGCTCATGGGCAAGTTGAAGAATATCGTATACAAAAGGCTGAGGCAGCTATAGACAAAAACTTTCTACCCCACTTGGGGAGGACAAGTCAAAGCCGAAGGGATAAAGCCCTATTTTTGGGCGAGATGGCATGCAGAGTTATTGAACTGAAACTTGGAAGAAGGCAGCCGGACGACAAAGACCACTTTAAGAATAAGCGTTTAAGGCTTGCCGGCCCCCTTTTGGCAGACCTATTTCGTGTGGCTTTCAGAAACCTTGTCAGAGACATAAAATATCAGCTTGAAAGGATAGGTGTAAAAGGTCCAATAATAACTGTTTCTGCCGCCGTGCGTCCAGGAATTATCACCGAAAGGCTTCAACATGCGCTTGCAACTGGAAACTGGGGGAGGGGCCGGGTTGGGGTAACACAGCTTTTAGATAGGACAAACTATCTTTCCACGCTTAGCCATCTGCGGAGACTTCAGTCTCCACTGAGCAGAAGCCAGCCGAACTTTGAAGCCAGAGACTTGCATCCAACCCATTGGGGTCGCCTGTGCCCCAATGAAACCCCTGAGGGGTCAAACTGCGGACTTGTTAAGAACCTAGCCTTATCAACGTGTATTTCTGTTGGAGTTAACCCGGAAAAAATTAAACAAGTGCTGTTTAGCATGGGTGTGGTTCCTGTTTATGAAGCGAACGAGACGTTGAAGCGTTTTGGTGCTAAGGTTTTCGTTGATGGAAACATTGTGGGATATTGCGCTTCGCCTGAAAAACTCGTGCAAGAATTTAGGCAGCGGCGAAGGATGGGAGAAATCTCCACAGAAGTAAACATAGCCTACTTCTCTAAGGTTCACAGTGAAAGGGAAGAAGTTTACGTAAATTGTGATGAGGGAAGGGTGAGGCGTCCGTTAATAATAGTCGAAGATGGTGTTCCTAAACTTCAGCCAGAACACGTTGAAAAAGTGGCCCATGGAGAATGGACATGGGAAGACCTTATTAAAAACGGCATAATAGAATATCTGGACGCAGAGGAAGAGGAAAACGTCTATGTAGCCATAAACCTAGAAGAATTAACCCCTGAACACACACATTTAGAAATCGCAACCCACACAATCCTCGGCATATGTGCGTCTACAATTCCATACGCCGAGCATAACCAATCGCCCCGTAATTCCTATCAGGCGGCAATGGCTAAACAAGCTTTAGGTATTTTCGCTACAAACTTTCCACTTCGTGTAGATTCAAGGGCTCATCTGCTTCATTATCCACAGACTCCTTTGGTTGAAACTGCCCTCATGGAAACCATGGGTTATAAGCTTCGGCCATCCGGGCAAAACTGCATAGTGGCAGTCTTATCTTTTGAAGGCTACAACATGGAGGACGCCCTAATATTCAACAAGGCCTCAATAGAAAGGGGCTTGGGGCGTTCAACCTTTTACCGAATATATGAGGCTGAATGCCGCCAATACATGGGTGGACTGAAAGACAAGTTCACTATTCCTGAACCTGGAACAAGAGGCTTTAGAGGAGAACAATATTACAGGCTGCTGGAGCCAGATGGGATAATAAGTTTAGAGGCACAAGTAGCCGGCGGAGACGTTTTAATAGGGAGGACGAGCCCGCCGAGGTTTCTTGAAGAATACAAGGAGTTTGAAGTTAAAGGCCCTTCCATGCGTGATACATCGGTGGACATGAGGCCTTCAGAAACGGGTATTGTTGACGCCGTTTTCATAACAGAATCCGGCGAAGGAAGCAAGCTTGTAAAAGTTAGAGTTCGAGACCAGAGGATTCCAGAGCTAGGCGACAAATTTGCATCCCGCCACGGTCAGAAGGGAGTTATTGGGCTTATTGTTCCTCAAGAAGATATGCCTTTCACCGAAGACGGTATAGTTCCAGACGTAATAATAAACCCCCATGCGATTCCCTCAAGAATGACTATTGGCCAATTTGTTGAGTCGATAGCGGGCAAAGTTGCAGCCATGAGGGGGAAACCTGTAGACGGAACGCCATTTTCAAACGAAAAACCAGAAGAGCTAAGGAAAGCCTTAATAAGGCTTGGTTTCAGCCACACTGGCAGGGAAGTCTTTTATAATGGTGTTACCGGTGAAAAGTTTGTTGCAGACATTTTCGTTGGAGTCGTGTATTATCAGAAGCTGCATCATATGGTTGCAGATAAAATACACGCAAGGGCAAGGGGACAAGTTCAGATGCTAACGCGTCAGCCAACAGAGGGAAGAGCGAGGGGTGGCGGTTTGAGATTCGGAGAGATGGAGCGTGACTGCCTCATTGGACATGGGGCAGCGATGCTACTTCATGATAGGTTGCTGGAGGAGTCGGACAAATACACTTTATATGTTTGTGAAAACTGTGGCCATATAGCCTACTACGACATGAAACAGAGGAAACATGTTTGTAGACTATGTGAAGATAAAGCGAAAATCTCACCAGTCACGGTGTCCTACGCCTTTAAGCTTCTTCTGCAAGAATTAATGAGCCTCTGTATAGCTCCTAGGTTAAAGCTTAAGGAGAGGGCGTGAAATTGGAAGTGGAAGAAGTTGCCCATAAAGTTGTTGACGAAATCCACTTTGGATTATTGTCACCGCAAGAAATACGCAAATTGTCGGTTGTTGAAATTCAAACTCCTGACACATATGACGAAGACGGAGCCCCGATAACCGCTGGACTTATGGATGGAAGACTGGGCACTCTTGAACCAAGACAGAGATGTAAAACATGTGGAAACACGGCGATACGCTGTCCCGGACACTTCGGCCACATCGAGCTTGCAGTCCCAATAATCCATATAGAATTTGCAAGAATAATTTATGACCTTTTGAGGACAACCTGTAGAAACTGTGGGCGAATTCTCCTTCCAGAAGACTCCATTAAAAAACTGCGAGCCAGAATTGAAAGGACACGCCAGCTTTTTGGAACGGTTCCGGACGAAATGTTTAAGAGGATAATCCAAGAAACAAAAGCCAAAACATGCCCCCATTGTAATGCTCCCCAATACAAAATAACTTTCGAAAAACCAACAAAGTTCAGCGAAGAAATCCCGGAAAGCGGCTCTCAACTTTTGGCGCCAAGCATGATTAGGGAGAGGCTTGAACGTATACCTAACGAAGACCTTGAACTTTTAGGCTTCGACCCAAAAAACGCCCGTCCAGAATGGATGGTTCTGCAAGTTCTGCCCGTTCCACCAGTTTATGTGAGGCCGTCCATAACCTTGGAGTCTGGCATACGCTCGGAAGACGATTTAACCCATAAGCTTGTAGACATAATACGCATTAACCAAAGGCTAAAGGAAAACATGGATGCCGGAGCCCCAACGCTCATAATTCAAGACCTTTCAGAGCTTCTCCAATACCACGTTACAACTTACTTCAACAATGAAGCTTCGGGAATACCGCCAGCAAGACATCGTTCCGGCAGAGCCCTTAAAACGCTTTCACAAAGACTCAAGGGAAAAGAGGGAAGGTTCCGAAGCAACCTTTCAGGAAAGAGGGTGGACTTTTCAGCCCGAACGGTGATATCTCCAGATCCTAACCTAGACATTAACGAGGTTGGCGTTCCCCTCGAAGTTGCCATGAGGCTTTCAGTACCCGAAAAAGTAACCCCATGGAACATTGAGGAAATGCGGAAACTTGTCATAAATGGGCCAGCAAAATATCCAGGGGCTCTATACATTATCCGTCCAGACGGCAAACGCATTAGACTTGAATTTGTGGCTGATAGGGAGAAAATTGCTGAGGTGCTGGAGCCTGGCTTTATTGTTGAAAGGCACCTTAGAAACGGCGACATAGCCATCTTTAACCGTCAGCCATCCCTCCATAGAATGTCGATAATGGCGCATTATGTACGTGTTCTTCCCTACAAGACTTTTAGGCTCCACCTATGCGTCTGCCCGCCTTACAACGCGGATTTTGATGGAGATGAAATGAACCTTCACATACCCCAGAGCGAGGAAGCTCAGACAGAAGCTCGTCTGTTGATGCAAGTTCAAGACCAAATACTCTCTCCGAGATTTGGAGGCCCAATAATAGGGGCTATTCGGGACTTTATAACCGCTGCGTATCTATTTACAAGAAAATCCAACTACCTCACGAAAGACGAGGTTAGCCGACTTCTGATAGCAGCGGAATATAAAGGGCCATTGCCTGAACCCCAGATTAAAGCACCGCAGCCCATGTGGAGCGGCAAGCAAATTTTTAGCCTATTTCTTCCAAAAGATTTAAACTACGTTTTGAAAGCGAGCATTTGCCATGGATGCCAAAAATGCCTAAAGGAAGATTGTCCCTACGATGCTTATGTTGTTGTTAAAAACGGCGAGCTCAAGTGTGGCGTAATTGATAGGCGCTCCATAGGCGCCGAACAGTCAGAAAGCCTTCTCCATAGGATAATAAAGGATTATGGAACAGAGGCGGGAAGAGAGTTCATTAATAAAATTTCACGGTTGTTAAAGCTATTCCTGACCATGCGGGGTTTCACGTACTCCTATGAAGAACTTGTTCTTTCACCGCAAGCTGAAAACAAGATAAAAAGAATTATGGAAAAGGTTGAGAAAAGAATAGGAGAACTAGTGGAAAGTTACCGCAACGGCACATTACAAAGGCTTCCGGGACAAACTCTTGAAGAATCATTTGAAATCTATGTTATGAACGAGCTAGCTAAGGCGAGGGATGAATCTGGAAAAATCGCCGAAGAAGACTTCACTCTTGAAAATTCAGGCATAATTATGACACGCACAGGAGCCAGAGGCTCAGCCTTAAACATTGGCCAAATGAGTGCATGCGTAGGACAACAATCAGTGCGTGGAAAACGCATAATGAGGGGGTATATAGGCCGGGCCTTACCCCACTTCAAGCCGGGTGATCCAACGCCCAAAGCTAGGGGTTTCGTTTACTCTTCATACCAGAAAGGGTTAGACCCCATTGAATTCTTCTTCCACGCCATGGGGGGAAGAGAAGGTCTGGTGGACACGGCTGTTAGGACACAGCAAAGTGGTTACATGCAGAGACGACTGATCAACGCTCTCGAACACTTACGTTTAGAATATGATGGCACCGTGAGAAGCTCAGCGGGAGACATTATCCAATTTAAATATGGGGAGGATGGTGTTGATCCTGCCAAAAGCGACCATGGAAAGGCTGTAAATGTGAGCCGTCTAATTGAGCAGATAAGGATTGGAATGGAAAAAGGTGAGCCGGCCTCTCCAGAATACATTAAAAACAAACTGAAAGAGGTTGAAGATCAACTAACACCACTACTTATAAGTGAACTAAGGCAAGGCTTGACAGAGGCCAAATTAAGCAAGGAAGGAGTGGATAAAGCCATAGAATTAACAGTGGAGCATTATAAAAGAGCCCTAATGGAGCCCGGTGAAGCAGTAGGCATCGTCTCCGCCCAGTCCATAGGGGAGCCGGGCACTCAGATGACTCTTCGAACTTTCCACTACGCGGGTGTTAGAGAGCAAAACGTAACCCTTGGCTTGCCTAGGCTTATTGAAATCGTAGACGCCAGAAGGGTTCCGTCAACGCCGATAATGGTAATTTACCTAGACGAGAAGCATAGAAAAAGTAGGGAGTCCGCTGTTAAAATTGCGCGGAACATAGTTTACACAACTTTGGAGAATGTAGCACAAGCAATCTATGAAGATCCAGTACGTGAGGAAATAGTTGTAGAACTGAACAAGGCTATGATGGAAGATAGGGGAGTAACCATTCAAGAGTTGAAGGATAAACTAAAAATAGCAAACTGCACTGTGAAAATTAGTGGAAATCGCATTCACATAAAGCCGAAAAAAGCTGAAGCCCTCAAAAAACTTTTGGATAAGGTTTCCGCCTTCTACATTAAGGGAGTTCCAGGCATAAAGCGTGTTCTGGTTACAGAGGAGCACGGTGAGTGGGTTATTCGAACCGACGGCTCAAACCTGCCTAAAGTTTTAGAGGTCTACGGTGTGGACACCTCTAGAACAACAACCAACAACATCCACGAGATAGCTAAAACCCTTGGAATAGAGGCTGCACGAAACGTCCTAATACAAGAGGCTAAAAGCGTGTTGGAAGAACAAGGACTCGACGTAGACATACGCCACGTCATGCTCGTGGCAGACATGATGACCGCCACTGGTGAAGTGCAACAAATTGGAAGACATGGCATAAGTGGCAAAAAGGCAAGTGTCTTAGCTAGAGCAGCCTTCGAAATAACTGTTCCGCATATCGTGGACGCTGCCATCCGAGGGGAAAGCGATCCGCTGGAGGGTGTGACTGAAAACGTTATAGTGGGTCAATCCATTCCAGTCGGCACAGGCTTAGTGGAACTGTTTATGTCCACATCGGAGTTAAAGAGGGATAATAAATGATAGACATAGACAAGGCGATAGCCACTGCCGTTAAAACTGGCAAAGTCTATTTTGGAGCAAACTTTGCGATACAAAGCGCAAAGACCGGAAAAGCTAAAATGATAATAGTTGCCTCCAACTGCCCAGCCGAAATCCGCAACGACATAAAATATTACTGCGAGCTTTCCGGCATCCCCCTAATAGTTTATAAGGGTACATCAACAGATTTGGCCATGACTTGTGGAAAACCCTTTATTGTTTCAGCGTTAACTATAAGAGAGCCTGGCGATTCAGAAATTCTTAAGTTAGTAGAAGCCGGTGAAACAGAAGAGTCCAGTGGAGGAAGCAAATGAACAGCGGCATAAAGTTCACAAGCACAGAAATGAAGTACATAGCCCTTTTTGAAAGCATAAGCGGTGCCACAGTTAAAGACTGCATAGTGGACGAGGAGCAGGGCCGCGTAATCTTCGTTGTTAAAGAAGGCGACCTTGGCGCGGCCATAGGAAAAGGCGGAAGAAACATAAGGCTCCTGGAACGCATGACAGGGAAAAAACATGAAATAATTGAACATTCAGAAGACCCAGTCCAGTTTATTAAGAACGCTTTAAAACCCGCCACGGTTCAAGAAGTTAGAATAACCGAGAGGCCCGACGGCAAAACAATGGCGGTTGTGACAGTTCATCCGAGAGATAAAGGTGTCGCCATAGGGAAAAATGGGAGAAACGCCGAGCGCCTCCGCATGCTGGTGAAACGCTACTTCCAAATCCAAAACGTCAGCATAGTCTAAACAAGCCAAAACAGGCGAAACCAAATATGAAGAAAAATTTGGCTACAATTGTTTGCATTTTTCTTTTAGTTTTCACTCTCATAAAACGCGTTTATGCTACGGAGGGCTCGCTTTTAAACCAGTTTTTAGGAAGCCCGCTCTTGGCGTTGATAGCAATAATAGTGATTGACGTAATTGCCTATCTATATAGAAAAGTCAGAAAATAACGGCGAATTTAAGCCTTTTTAAACAGCAAAATTTGGGTTTCTCAATACTTTTATACAACTTTTTTGGATGTAAATTGTGGTAGTTTTATGTTTTGGGATAAGAGCATACGCTATTTTGATGAACCTGGACCACAAAACACTGTTGCTTTGATTGACGCTGTTAAGGAAAGAATTAAAGGTTCAGAAATAGAGTATGTTGTTGCATCTGAGAGCGGAGCCACCGCACTAAAGGTTACTGAAGCATTAAAAGATTCAAAGTTAAAGTTGTATGCGTAAGCGCATATGCCGGAATTAGACTTGCATATCCAGAAAGCGGAAAATGGCCAAGCATAAGAAGCGTTATTAGGAAGAAGCTAGAAGATTTGGGAGTTAAAATCGTTGATGAGACTCCATACATATTTAAGGGAGTAACCTTTGACGCAGTTTTTAGGAAGAGCAGCCCCCTCATGGGCAATCCACGAATTTTTAGGGAGAACTATGGGTTACGGTTTTAAAACAGCGCTGGAAGTAACCATGATCGCAGCTGAAGCCGGCGCAGTTCCCCTTGATAGAGAAATTGTAGCGATAGCCGGAACCAGCTGGCTTGGCGGAGGAGCCGACTGCGCCATAGTGGTTAAGCCCTCGGCCGTTATAAAAGTCACTAATGTTGAAAGGGCTTAGAGGTGAGGGAAATAATAGCCATTCCGAGAATAAAGTTCAGCGAAAAACTGGTTGATAGACTTAAGAAGGAAAAGGAGACTGTCTAAACTCTACTTGGAGAGAATTAAGTCTATCAACGCTTTTTGGTCTACTTCTGCGCGTGTCCGCCAGTCCAGATACAACTGTTCATTTTCGTCTTGGGTTAGGTATCCATAGCGTATGTAACGGTCTATATTTAAGCCGACCTTCCAGCCCGGCAACTTTTCGCGTAACAGTTCTTCCACTTCCTTGCGGGGTGCTTTTCCCTTTTTTGATATTATGTAGGCTATTGTTATTGCTAGTCCAGCTAAGTCGTCTATGCGCCATCCAATCATTTTAGCCTCTTTTGGCGTTAGGTCGCCACGAAGCGTTATGTAAAATCTTGCCTTGTCCAATTCTTCCAGCGTCGGCTTTTCAGAAGAGGGCTTTTCCCCCTCAAAAACCGTTTTTACCTGCAAGTCTAACGGTTTTAGATATTCATCCAATATGCTTAAAACCTTGGGGTAGTCTGCGCCTAGAGCCTTTCGAAGTTCCCAACCCTTAACTCCGGGCTTCTTATGTCTACGGTAGAACAACATGTGAACGGCGCGTTTTATCTTACTGGCGTAGACTGCTTTTCGTTTACTCATTTAGGCTTTTCCGCCTCCCTTTCTCCATTTCATCCACTTTTCAAAGGTTACGGCTATCGGTATCGAAACCAACTGTTTTTTGGCTATGCGTCTCTGCTGCCTCTCAAAGGGCTTAATGAAGATTTCCTCCTCTAAAGGATGGACTTCAAGGGTTGCATAGCCATATGTGACAAGAAAGCTTGTCATGAAAGCTTTGTGGGTTGTCTCCTCATAGGTTTTAGCGCCCACAAAATCCCAGTATCTTATTCTGCCATTCTCACCCTTTTCGGCGACAAGCCTTTTAAGCTCGTTCCAGAAGCTCTCCAACTCCTCTGTAAAGGCTTTATCCCGCAGAATTTTAAGCCTTATAAGCTCCTCGCGTGAAGCAGCCCCTCCAGCTTCTTCCGGCGCTAGAAACTCTTTCCACCGGTCTTTCAAAGGTGGAAGGGTTTCCCAGTACCGCAAAGCCTCTTTTAGGCTGTGAAGCGAAATCTGCTCAAACTCAACTGTCGGATGCCAAGCACCCAAAAAAGCCTCTACAATAGCTTCTTTCTCCAAGCGTTTTATCTTCTCTTCTAAGAGGAAGGGGTCTGTATAGAGGGATGTGGAGCGATGTTTAACCCATTCGCTTTGAAGCCTAACAACTGATGCAAGGCGATTTATTGCCTCAGCGTCTAGGCATAAGTCTTCCGGTTGCTCCCAATCTGGAAAAAACTCCCTAACAACTCTTATTATCTCATCCACATCCACAAGAAACGGGTCTAGGGAACGTTCCTCAACGTTTTTGCACATTTCAATTACTCGTTGTAGCCTCTCCCGCCCGATTTTGATATGTTCCCACTTTGACTGCATTAGGCAACCTCTTTGATTATGGATTTGCCCTCAACATTCTGGACTGTAATGATGTTTACGTTGTCCTGTGCGAAGGTAACTTGGCTCGGGGTAATCACAACATACTGGGCATCGGCGTTCTTAACCGTTGAAATAAGCATCTGAGCTATTACCTCACGGTTCTTCGGATCCATGTGAACATCATATTCGTCCACCGCACGGAAGGGTGAACGCACATGCTGCTGCAAAGCCAAAAGAAAGCTCATTGTTGCTGTTGTCCTTTCGCCTCCGCTTTGAGTGTAGGCGTTAAGCGGCACTGGTCTCCCACCCTTAAAGCCCACCAAAATTTCGAGTCCAGCCGCTTCAATGTCATGTTCGTTTACCAGCCTAACTTCGCCAACCGCTTGAGATTGCGCTAAAATTCTCTGATACTCTAGGTTTACGCGGTCTAAAAGGCTTTGAATAACTGTCCGCCAAGTTTGCATCCGCGCCTTAACCTCCTCCAATGCTTTTTCTCGGTTTTCAGCCACAAGCCGCGCCTTTTCCTTAAGCTCCAAATAAAGCTGTGAGTAGGATTCGTACATGCGTTCCACATCTTCAGAAACTCCGGTTAGGGCGGCTAAGTGCCCCTCTGTTATTCGAATTTCATCTAAGATTTCGCCAACACTTTTAACAACGGCGATTCTCGGTCCAGTTTCCTCAGCCTTTTTAATAGCCATGTTCAGCTGGGCTTTTGCATCTTTCAGCATCCTCTCTAATTCTTCTATGTTGGCTTTGGCGTTTTCCATGCGATAGTTTAGCAGTGCAAGCCTAACCCGAGCTTCAAGGATTTGGCCTCCAATCTTTTCAACTTGCTCCTCCAGAATCTTCGTCTCGGTCTGTTTTCTGCTTAACTCCTCATCAAGCTTTGAAACTTTCAGCCTCGAGTTTTCCATTAGCTCTTTCAGGTTTTCTGTTTTCAAAAGTTTTAGGTGTTTTTTGCCTTCTTGGCCTTCATTTTCTATGAAGGATGCCTCTGTAATTAGCTGCTCGCACAGCGATATTGTAGCTTGGCTTCCAGCTTTCTCCCTTTCAAGGCTTATGGTTTCGTTTAAGCATTTCTTCCATTTGTCCTTCAGCCTTTCAAGCTGGCTCTGTTGGGCTTGGAGCTGTTCCTCGGCTGTTTTGGCTTCTTCTTTAATCTGCCTTAAGAGGGACAACTCCTTACCGCGCTTCTCCTCCAAATCTTTCACTATGCCTTCTCTGCGGTTCACCTCAGCCCACGCCAGTTCCCGCTCTAGAAAACGCCTTTTTGCCATCAGCTGCTTCTTCTCTTGGAACCTGTCGTACTGTTCTCTCCAATAGTTGAGCGTCTGCTCCGCCGACTCCAAAAGCTTGTTTATGGACTCTTCCTGACTTAATATTCGCGTAAGCTTTTTCTGGGCTTCAAGAACATTTTCGCGGTAAGCCTCGAGCCCAACAGCCGCCTCCACCATCCGCAACTTTTCCTGAGTCGAAAGAACGGTGAACTGTTCCACCATGTTCTGATGCATAATAATAAGCATGTTGTCCGGGTCAACACCTAACTTTGCCAAAAGCCTTTCCACGTCCTGCTTTGAAGCCGCCCGATTCTCAAGCTCAAACCAGTACTTTCCATCCCGCCTCAAAACCCGCGTCAAGAAAATCTGGTCCTTATTAAACTTTGGAACTGGACGTTTACCACCGCGCTTGCAATTGTCCAATATAAGTGTAACACGGGCTTGATCCTTACCCCAACGGATTAAATCGCTGAGCTTCCTAGAACGTTCAGTGTAAGACTGGCCGAGGGCCACGGAAATAGCCAGCAAAAGCGAGGATTTTCCAGCACCGTTGGGACCGCAGACCACGTTTATGCCGGGTTTAAGGGGTACCCTAGCATACTCATAACTCATGAAGTTTTCAAGGATCACCTCGCTAATCAGCATTTGGCTACTTTGCCTCTAACGCCCCTTTTCCTTACTGCAGTATAAAATGAGGATAAAAACTCTTATTAAAACAATTAGGCAATGCGAATAAAATCCGCTTTTCATTTTGACAAATTTTTGAATGGTTATGGTTTGTTGGACTTAATCTTTCCCCTACGTTTCCATTTAAGCATTCAGAACTTAGCCTTCTAAACAATGTTAAAGATTAAAGCGATACTGGAGTCTACTAGTATTGCATATAAATGTTGAGTTGACTCTGTGTATGTAATCTGTTAAGTCAGACTTATCCCATGAGACTATGAAGTTACTTGCTGAGCAGGCCTATACAGTTCGTTATGTTCCCCACAAAGTTATTGAAGGCTATAATGCCGCATATAACGTCCTTTTCAATGGTAAGCGTGTTACGACAAACGCCGCCAAAGGGCTGGGGATACCGCTAAATGAAATATGGATTGCTGAAATGCGGCAGCCTTATGAAAAGTACATACTTTCATGAATTAAGAGAAATATATTATCGAACAAATGGCTTTAGCAGGAATAAGGCTGCTCACAAGGAAGGCTTGCAACAGTTTTTCTTTATGGTGTAATGATAGACTTTTTCATAAGATGATTAAGGATATGGAGGAAATGCTGGAAAAACCGCTGAGAAAGTGAAAAGCCGAAGATAAATAATCTTAAACTTCTTAAGCAAATGCCTCAATATTCAGATTTAGGTGGAAATAATGGTCGTTGCTGGCAAGGTTTTTAGACTTTCTGAACCGCTTTCGCTGGATGAGGTTGCTTCTAGGCTTGAGAGTTACCGTGTGGAAGAACCCTACGAGGAGGGTGACTACAAGTTTACGCTTGTAACCGAGGTTGTGGGGCTTCTGCCAAAACCAGAGGAGAACATGCTTAGGGGCGTTTATTCCCACGACTACATAATCCACGTCTTCCACAGAGGGAAGGTTGCGCCTCTGCCACGCACCGTTGAAGCCCTATTCAGCTTTTCTCAAGTGGAAGATGCCACGTTTCTTACAGTTGTTGAGAAGAAGCGCCTAGCCAACTTCATAGCCAACAAGCTCAGCGAAATCCTCTTTGACCGCGTCGGCGGCATAGTGGAAGCCCGCATACCGCCTGAAACCCTTCGCGAGTTCCACCTAAAGAACCCAGAAGATACAAAAATCACTTTCTTCGACAATGTTGACATTCCCAATGTGAATAAGCTTTCCCTCTATGGACCAGACTTGGTGAACACTTCGCTTTTTGAGGACTATTGCAAGCACGGCGACCTATGGTACATTGTGGCACGGTCAAGGGAGTACGGCTATGTTATTGGCTTAACCAGAGACGCCTCAGTAACTATATTCAACTTAACAGACAAGGAGAAATACCTAGAATACGTGACTAAGGAGGTGTATCCGCTAATCCTAAAATAAGCGGGCTTGAAGCCCCATTTTACGTGAAACTTTAATAGGGTGTTTTCAAAGAATAACGCTGATCATATTGGAGGAAAAATATGTTGGAATCCAAAAGAAACGCTTTTGGCTACGGCGCCGGCGCCCTCGCAGTTATGGTTATTTCTTTAGGCTTAGCAGCAGTTATCTACAGCGTAAACATTATCCCCTTCAACATCATTAACCTTCTAGCCTGGATTTTTGTCCCTCTTGGTTTTTACACATTGTTTTACGCGTTTTTTAGCCGCAAAGACCCCATCTACTATCTTGTCTGGGGAGTTGTTATGACATGTATCGGTGTTGTTGCAGCGACGTATGCCGTGGTGCCTCCGCTTCTAATCCTGGGGATACTCTTAATTATAATCGCTGTCATAGGTATAGCTGCCTACAAGAGGAGTAAACAATGAGTGGGAAAGAATATTTGGAAAAGGTTCGCGGGGAAAGAAGCATTCTAGAGCGAATAATGGGCTATATCCCCGGGTATAGGGGATACAAGGAAAAGGAGCTTCGTAGGGAGAGCGACCGCCTTGTTCGGATGGAGGTTGTGAACAGGCTTAAGGATGCAAAAATGATTTTCAGGAGGAGCTTTGCAAATCCGACTGTTGCCCAAAGGCTTTCCGGAGAGGACACGTACAGGTATGATGCGCTTTTATCACGTCTTGACAGGGTAACCCAAAGGATAGATAGGGGTGTTGCTGGTTATGCTGGAATGTTTGACGCCGTTAAAGTGCGGGAGGACAAGCTTGACCAAGTTCTTCAAGCGGATGCGAGCCTCATTGAGAAGGCTGAATCCATAAGGTTGGATGTGGAAAAACTTGTCAGGATGGAGGTTGGTGGAAGCGAATGGAGGCAAGCCATAGACAATTTAACATCAAAGGTTGAGGAGTTGGATAGGCTGATTGACCAGAGAGCCGAGATTTTAAGGGGACTGCAAGGTTAGAAGGAGGCGAAATTTGAATGCCTAAAGTTATAGAGTGGACTGGTGCAAGGGAAGGCGACATAGTTTGGAAATATCCCATTGAAGAGATAGCCTGGGGGGACAACCTAATAGTCCACGAGTATGAAGCCGCGGTTTTCTTCAGAGATGGAAAAGCCTACGACGTTTTCAGGGCTGGGCGTCATGTTTTAACGACGGCGAACCTTCCACTTCTAACAAAAGTCTTGTCTAAAATTGCCGGTTTTGAAAAGGTTCCTTTCAGATGCGCCGTGGTCTTTGTATCCCTAAAGCAGTTTCAGGGAAGGTTTGGGGCTCAAAGCCAGACGAAGGAGCTTGCCCCAATAAAGTTCTTTGGGAGTTTCTGGTTTAGAGTTGAGGAGCCAAACCTCTTCGTCAACGAGGTGGTTGGCGGACAAGGAGTCTTCACAACTGATAAGCTTCAAGACTTTTTGAGGGGTTACTTTAACGAGAGGCTCATTGACACTTTAAGCCAATACTCCCTTGCAGAGGTTTACGGCAAACTAGATGAAACAAGCATTGTAGCTAAAAACGTGCTTTTCGGCGCCTTTTCAAGGATAGGCCTAGAGCTGATAGATGTCAAATTCGAGGGAATCGACACAACGCCTGAATGGAGAGATAGACTATTCTACGTGAAAACCGGCGTTGCAGCAACCGAGGTTCTGAGGATGGAGACGGTTCAAAAATCAGCTGAAAGCTTATCAAAAAGTCCGGGAGCGGCGGTGGGAGCTGGCGCGGTGATCCTTCCACAAGTTCTTCAAACAGCACCGGCGCCAACACCGGCGGTGCCTATGGTATTATGCCCAAAATGCAACTTCCAAAATCCACAGACGGCAAAGTTCTGCAGCAACTGTGGCGCGCCTCTACAGCAAACAGTTGGAGTTACCTGTCCTAAATGTGGGACATCAAACCCTGCTGGGGCGAAGTTCTGCCTAAACTGTGGAAGCCCATTACAATCATCCATTAAATGTCCAAAATGTGGAAGCGAGGTCCAAGCTGGAGCCAAATTCTGTCCAAACTGCGGAGAAAAACTCGCCTAGACCTTTTCTTCTCCTTTTCTTTGCTCCTTAATTTTGAAGACACTTTTGTCTTTGAGGTTTAAGTCTTAATTAGCGGTAACCGTTAATGGTTAGATATGAGCGGCGGCCTTAAGGGTTTATGGCTGATAGTGTTAAGCGGTTATCCAGGTTCGGGTAAAACTTTACTCGCGAGGAGGCTTGTCGCCGATTACCCATACTTGGCTAGAGTTGGTGTTGATGAGTTGAGGGAAATGCTCTTTTATGAGGCTTATCCGTGTCGCGACGAGTATTTGGTTTATTCTATGATTGCCGAAATGCGGGACGCCCTTCTAAAAAAGGGCTACAGTGTTGTGATAGATTCTACAGCCCCCGACAATGTGACCCGAGAGTTTCTTTTAACATCAAAAGTCTCCCTTGTTAACAGCCTGCTTGTGGTTTTCAATGTTGAGAGGGATATTTTGGTTGAGAGGAGCATTGAAAGGTTTGGCACTGCGCGCCCTATAGACGCCTATGACAAGCGATGGGAAAACCCGAAGGGTGGAATAGCCATATTCAAGTTTAAAAGCAACACGCTAGAGGAATTTGAAGCCTACTATGCCCGCCTAAAGGAGCTATTGGAAAGCGAAATCCATCCCTTTAAACCAGAATTTCAGCAGAGAATTCTAACACTAAAGGAGATAAGGAAAGCCCTCAAAAACTTTTTAGCGAAACGCCCTAAGCCAAGAAAATCCTAGCTTGCGAAATCTCATATTTAGGCAACGATTCTAAAATTCTCATCCAATTATATGCTAAATTTTCTTACAACCATCTGCTCATTTTTATGAAGTCGACGCTCCACCTCTCTTTGTGGAGGCATCTTCGGGCACGAATCCAAGCTTTAGATAAAGTTTTAAAGCTGGGATTAAAACTGGAAGCGTGTTAAGGGTTATTTTGTGGCACTTTTGTTTTTTGCAGCACTCCACGAAGTGTCTAAGGATGGCTTCGCCGACACCTCTGCCTTGGCATGAAGGTTTGACGCATATCCACCCAAGTAGGGCGAGACCACCCTCCTTTTTTATATCCTCGCAATATTCTGCCTGTGGCGACTCCTATGATTCCGCCGTTTTCTTCAGCCACAAATAGTAGCTCATTTTCCTCTTGCAACCTTTTCGTATAATTTTCTTGAGTATGGGACGATTTATCGAACTCCAAAGCTTTCCGTGGATAATAATCCTTTGCATAACGGCTCCAATAATCTTCCATAGCTTCAATTGAAACTTTAGAAGCTGCGGCTACATCCTCAACCCTCATTCGACGAACTATGAGCATGACAACCATCAAACCAACAATAAAGCTTAGAACTTTACAACCATTTCACAAACATGAAACGAAATAACCTTCATGGAAGCCAAACCTCCACAAGGTTTAGGCTAAGTTTTTTATGCTCAAATTAGCCCTAATTACTTTCGTGTGGGAGGCTAACTTTTTGGAAGCCTATATTCTGATTAATGCTGAGCCGGGAATGATTTGGGATGTCGCCGAGGCTGCCCTAAAAATTGATGGCGTTAAGATGACTCATGCGGTTACTGGACAGTTTGACGCTGTTGTCTACGTTGAATTCGCGAAGGTTGAGGAGCTTGGCAAAATCATCGAGAAAATTCAGCACATTAGGGGTGTGCGCCGCACACAAACTTTGATTGCTGTTCCCCCTCCGATCAGAAAGTAACCTTTACTAAGCAATTAGATAAGTCCAATCCAGCTGCCCAAAAATTCGCCGAAGTATGCAAGAAACGTGAAAACCATAAACCTAGGCACAAAGCTCAAGAACTAAAAATGTTCGGATGTTCGCCTTTAAAAGTCCACATATCAACGCTAGGAATTCCACCGGCAGGATTGGGATGGCTCCAAAAAAGACGTAGAGAATCCAGCCCCACTTATTCCATA
>Ga0185307_1000421_pt1 | contig 27121 bp, 28 predicted proteins | sample LHCtaG_FD_128010 | JGI IMG/M metagenome (GOLD analysis project Ga0185307, IMG submission 128010) | Hot spring microbial communities from Little Hot Creek, USA to study Microbial Dark Matter (Phase II) - LHC4sed_matched (SPADES... | ecosystem: Environmental > Aquatic > Thermal springs > Hot... | reverse complement strand
AAGTAATGACTTAGGCTTTGTAAGAGTAAGTGGACGAAGACGAGTAGCGTAACCACCAGCTAAAACAATAGCTTTACCCATACAAAGCCCCAATACAGTATTTCTTAGGAATATTTATTTTTTATTATATAGTATAGCTATCTGATAGCTTAGAAGTTAAATAGAATATGTTAAGCTGCAGGTCCCAGTATGGAAACTAGTAGGTTGATCTTCACTATTTTACTAATTATAACTATTCTGAAGCATTAAGCTCCTAAATTCTTAGTTGTCAAATTATTGAGTTAAATATATAATTAAGTGTATGAATTGATGTTTATGAATTGTAATGCATGGATTGTATCAATAGGTAATGAGCTTCTTATCGGTAGAATTGTTAATACTAATGCTACATGGCTTTGCCGTAAACTACTGATTCTTGGATTTAATGTTAAAAGAGTTTTAACAATACCTGATAGTGAGGAGGATATTGTTGAGGTTGTTAGGGAATGTGTTAATAGGGGGGTTAGAGTTTTAATTTTAACAGGCGGTCTTGGACCAACATACGACGACATTACAAGTGAGTCGTTAGCTAAGGCTCTAGGTAGAGGTTGGGAGGTAAATAGTGAAGCCTACAGTATGGTTGTTGAGAAGTATAGAAGTAGAGGTTTTGAAATTACTAATTATAGAGTTAAACTTGCAAAAATGCCCTTAAACTCCAAGCCACTACCAAACCCTGTAGGTACAGCTCCGGGAATATTTACTATTGAGGGGAATACCTACATATTTGCTCTTCCAGGTATTCCAAGCGAGATGGAGGCTATATTTAATAGCGAGGTTGAAAAAATTCTAGGGGAAATAGGTTCTAAAACATACTTCCTTGAGGGAATAATAATAGTTGAAGGGGTTCCGGAATCAATAGCAGCTCCAATTATAGATAAATATATGAAGAAGCATAGTGAAACCTATATAAAATCCCATCCTAAAGGGTTTGAGTCTTCAAAGCCTGTTTTAGATATTAGAGTTCTTGTAGGCGGCATGAATGTAAGTAATGCTGAGGCAGAATGTAGCGAAATAATAAGGGAACTATCAGGGGAATTGATGCAGAATGGGGGATTTATAAGAAGTACTAGTATTCAGCGTTTAAACCATTAATTCCCTCCTAACAACATCTAAAACCTCAGGAGTTTCAGCTACTTTAAAGTCAGGCTCTACATCTAGACTAATATCTCTACCATGAGTTACAAGTATTGAATATGCATTAATAATTCTTGCCGGAATAATATCGTAAACAGTATCACCAACCACAACTCCACTTCTAGGATCTACTCCTAAGCTATTAAATGCTTTAAGATATATTTCCGGATCAGGCTTACCCCTCAACACAGCATCGCCAGGCACTACTACATTAAATAAAGCCTTAAGATTCAAAAAATCTAAAACTCTATCTAAAACCTGGGATGGAGTTGATGATGCAATTCCAAGCTTTAAACCCATATTGATAAGAGTATTTAACATCTCGTAAACACCGGGATATACGTTCAGCTCATCAATATAGTTAAGGTAAATCTCATTCTTCAACCTCCTAATTGAACTGTAAACCTTTAATCCAGCCTCACCAAGAACTAAACGTACAATTTCAATTCCAGGTAAACCTATAAGCGTCTCTACATAACCCTCATCAACACCTCTAAATCCATGATTTTCAAAAGATTTAATCCATGACTTTGCGTGAAGATAAGTACTATTAATAAGTGTTCCATCCAGATCAAATACAATAGCTTTAACAGGCATAAAGTCAATAATAGCTAAAATATATAAAGATTAATAGCTTAGTATTAAGCTGCAAACACTACTATGGGAAGATTTATTTGAATTGGTTTTACTAATATTTATGGATTGTTCATATATGTTTTGGAGTGCTATTACGTTTCTTGGTGATTATAGGCTTTACTCCATTTTAATTCCTGTAATCTACATAGTTTCAAGTAGGGAGTTAGGGTTTAAGCTTATGGCTACATATATGTTTAGCATGTATATTAATCAGGTTTTTAAGTACTGGTTTATGCTTCCACGTCCAATACATAGCTTACTAATTACTGAAGCTGAAGGGTATGGGTTTCCAAGCGGTCATTCACAGGCTTCATCAACTTTTTGGGGGTCCCTAGCTTTAAACACTAAGCTAAGAGCTATTAGGTTAGCAGCTATAATAATACCGCTACTTATAGCGTATTCTAGAATTTATCTTCAAGTCCATTATTTAGTGGATGTTGTTGGTGGCTTATTGCTGGGATATGGGCTACCATTAGCCATCCATTTTTTAAATACTTCTAGAGGAATTACTGGAAGGAATATTCATATACTGTATGTTGGATGCTCAATACTTATGATCTATACATCAACAATCATACCTGGCGGATATGGATATATACCTATTACATCAGGATCGTTTATTGGAGCATATATAGGATACAGCATTTCTCAAAAGCTTAAAACCAGTATTGGAAGAATGGGTAAGGTATTAGCAGCAATTTTAATACTTACTTTCAGTATTGTGGGATATGTTGTAGCAGCTACACTTATTAGTGAGCCTATTCTAAGCTATATTGCTTCAGCATTTTTCACGGCTATAGCTTTTTCAACTCCAGCTTTATTTTTAATCTATGACTACCTTAATCGTTAGTAGGGATATGTTGGGAAGACTTATTAGAGAGGCTGAGAATAGCATTATTGAGGTTTGCAGTATTTTAATTGGTTTAGTTCAGGATGATAGCTATATAGTTAAGGAATGTGTAAACACAAGAAATACTGATATGTCGCCAGTATCGTTTAAAGCTGATCCTAAAGATTTAGCAAGGGCAGTATCTAAACTAATTGAGGAAAACTATGATATTGTAGGTGTATTTCATTCACATCCAGCTCCACCAATACCATCAGCTAGAGATATTGAGGGTATGAAGCTTTGGCCTCAAACAGTCTGGATTATATACTCAACAACAACCCATAGTTTAGAGGCATACATACTTAGAAATGGGGGGGTTTATAGAGTTAAGTTAAGAGAAACATAGTAACCTTAACTTGTATTTATAATGATTTATGTGACATATACCACTTACTCTCATCTTATCAATACTAATAATGTTAATACTCTACTCCAGGTCTTGCATCTAGTTTTCCTGATCTGAATGGATGTTTAACTTCTCTAAACTCAGTTACTAAATCAGCTATTTCAACTATTTCTCTAGGAGCATATCTACCGGTTAAAACAACTTCAACATGGCTGGGCTTCCTCTTAAGTACATCAATAACCTTATTTAAATCTAGAAGCTTGAAGCTTAATGCAACGTTAATTTCATCTAGAATTACAATATCGTATTTCCCCTCTAAAATAGCTTTAGCAGCGTAGTCCATAGCTTTCCTAGCAGTAATTAAATCCTCATCTTTAATACTTCCTCTACTAATGAATTTATCACCGAACTGTATAACTTCTAGATTTGGCTTTAAATTCTCAGCAGCTACAACCTCACCATATCTTCCACACTTCATAAACTGAACTATGCAAACATTCATTCCATGTCCAACTGCGCGAAGAGCTAAACCGAAAGCAGCTGTTGTTTTACCCCTACCATCACCGGTATAAACCTCAATTAATCCAATTCTACTAGGTTTTTTAATAGATTGCATAAACATCACTAGGCAATTTTACCTATAAAAACAAACTTATAAACCTTACTCTGATCTGAAAGGATAAATTTATAAACTTAAGTATACTAACCACCTCTACTATGAATAATGCCTCTCTAAAATTATTAGCTTTAAACTTCTATTTATTATTTCATTCAGTATTACTATCGATTTTAGAAGCATTTCTACATGATTCACATTCTTACCTAATACTGAATAGTTTATTTATCCCTAATGTACCACTCTTCCACTAAGCTAAAATGTTAAATTAGTTTGCTTTATAGTAGTTGACACCATTTTAATGTAGCTATTTTAAATAAATAGCTTAATCCTCCTAATGTTAGATTAATATATTAGTTACATAGAAATCATCATGTAAACTATTCTTGTAAATAAGCTTAAAAACTATACACCATCTTCCCCAAGATCCTAGTTCTATTATCATTAACTAATTTAACATTCTATAAATACTCTATCAAAATCAAATAGTAGGCTTAATGACTTAACCATTAGAATAAAATTTATGACTACCAACTAGAAAGCTTAGGATGCTGATATTACTCTTAATAAGTGAAATATATAAACACAACAAATAACATAAGAAGTCTTAACAGATTTAATAAGATTCATAGTCTCATCGTAAATAGAGAATCTTCAAATAAGGCTATTTACAAAGCTAATAGGCATACTTAATAATTCATAAACCTTTCTTAAATTAGTCTTAAGTACGATTGGAGGTTGGTGGGGAGGTGAGCTACCCACGGCCTGTGGACTTCCAGCGTTTAGGGTGGGCTTTACGCCTACCTCCCCTCATCTGCTGGTTCGAGGGGCTCACATCCCCCATGGAGCTCATTACCCTATGGGCTATATTTAGCGTTTAGATCCTATCCATTCTGCAAAGGAACATCCCAAAACTACTTGAGCCCCCAGTTTTTAAACCTTCCGCCATTCATCCCACCCATAAATGATGTGGGTTTTCTGGCGAAGCCCTGATAAATATGGTTAGATGATCTCTGAATAGAGTTATGATGGGTGGCATGTAAAATTGTAAAGCTTAAGTCTTAAATTGATGATTTTAACATCCCCTCAACAAAAATATAAGGATGTTAAGTAATATCTAATGATAATTATGTGGAGTGATGTGTATAAATCCCTAAATGAGTATTTGAAGCTTTCAACATATCCTGTTGGAGTTAAGCTTTTGAAAAGTATGGAAGATGTTAGGATTAGAAAACCTAGAGTTAAACTATCTGTATGTCAAATTGTTGGGTTATCACGTATTTACGGTTGGAATATTGCTGCCTCTATAAACGATATGACGTGTATATATGGAGCTATAGCTCTTGGACTGATAGATCCTCCAGCAGATGTTAAGAACGGGAAAGTAGCGTATGAAGGGGGAGCCTACAGAACAATGGAGGTAGGGGAGAAGGCGTTTAGAAACATGTATAGAGTTAATGATAGATATGAAGGTTTTGAAGCAGGTCCAATTCATGACCTACACTTCAATCCGGATATAGTAGTAATATATGGAAATAGTGCTCAGATAAATCGTTTAGTTCATGCATTAACATGGAGGAATGGTGAGAGGCTGGAATTCTCATCTCTCGGCGAGTATGCATGTGCAGACTACATAGCCTACCCCATACTTACAGGGAAAGCCCATGTAACTCTGCCATGCTATGGCGATAGGAGGTTTGGACATAGCCAGCCTGATGAATCCATATTTTCAATACCTGCAGATAAAGTAGATGATTTAATTGAGGGGTTAAAGAGGCTTCATGAGGCAGGATATAGATATCCAACTCTATACTATGGAGTACTAGTACAAACATCTAAAACAGCATATCCAAGAGCATTCCCTAAGGGATGCTGTGTAGAAGATTATGTAGCAACAGGAACCTAACATAATTTTAATGTTTGAAAATAGTGATGGCTAAGTATATAATGGCTAATAATATCAGTATTGGGGATGTAGCGAGGAAGAAGCCATTACTACGATAAATATAAAGTATAAACCATGGAATACTTTCAAGTTTAGCTGTTGAAATAGATTTAGCAATTAATGGAATAGCTATTAGAGCAAAACCAATCACTATAAAGAACACACCAACAACTGTAAGCATTCTCTCCATATATAGGAGGTATACTGTAAGCTTAATAAATTTAATGTTAAGTTAAGCTTAAGTTCATAAGCTTATACATGCTGGCTTAACAATATCCTGAGGCTTAGATCACTACATATTCCCCAGCATACTCAACAACTGAGGATGGAAAACCTTCTGGAAACATTCCATAATGGCTTAAGCATATGGTAGTAAAGCCATTTTATTTATTAGTATCTTTACTAAAGCTTCTTCAGGATCCTTACTTACCGATTTCACAATTTCATACTCCTTTAAGCTTATATTATATATACCTATTAACTTCTTAATTTTACTCTCATTAGTTTCAAGTATTTTATCATCTTGAAAACCATTAAGCATTGATGTAACTTGGCTTAGAATACTGTTTATACTTTCCTCATCCCTACCAATAAGTACAGCTATGATTTCGGATGTACCTACCTTAACCCCTACGGTTTTTATAGCTGTACTTATCTGCTTATCTATTGAGGCATAGATCAGTATCTCCATACTTAGCTTTTCAGCATATCTTCTACCATGCCTTAATGCATCCAGCGCAAATAATGCTGAGAATAGAGCATGCTTCCGACCTGCAATATAATTTGCATCAAGTAGCTGAATAGTAAGAGACCTATCCATAGATATCTTCTCAATATTTAGGAGGAGGGAATTTATCTCTTCAACTGATTGAAATGACCTACATCTAATACCTACTACTTCAATTACATACTCTCCATACTTAAACACGCCATCACCAACACTACAATGTAGCTTAATATCTATATTTATATTTATCTTAGCCAGGTCTCTTATAGTTATTGTTGAAAACGTGTTGAAACATATTTTAACTTAGAAACCTACATAGTACTATCTAGAAGAATTGATACTTCCATAACTAAAGTTAGAGGTTCCTGTATACAGTTTCTTAACACTCGAATGTGTTAACGTTCATTAAATCATACTTATGGGCTATCCATAAAGATGTACCGCCACTCTGTTATGCGTAATGTGGTTTACTACTTTATACTGCTAAGTTAAACAGTAAACCCTATAAGTTTACTAACATCACTGCGCTATTATTTTAATTTGTTTAAGTGATTTGTTGATTTAGCTATTGAGTTTCTTATAAGTGTTAATTGGAGGTATAGAAGCTCTAAAATACTAAAGTCTTGAAACTCTATTTCTAAATATTTGAATCTAGAGGTTTCACTATTTAGGAATAGTTGTTTCAGATAGAGTTTTACGATGGCTTTAATTTAATACCCTGGGGACTATGAGTATTGTAGTGTTGATCCTAATAGCTACCCTAATCATCCTACTTAGATGGATTGGTGTATTACTTGTACTACTATACGTATTGTACGTAATAGTTAGAAGAGCTTCTAAGAGTAGGTGGTGGGGAAGTAGGTTTAAAGCTAAATCTTCAAGGCTATTAATCCCTATTCTAAAACAGGTAGATATTAATGGTTTAAACATTATCGATAATGCTAGGCTTGAATTTATAGGTGTAGGTAGGGATTTACCATATGTTATTGTTAGATATGGCTTCTTCAATGTTGTATGTATTGGTGTTTTAATGCTTCAACTACCTAGGGATAGATTGGATTATGTTAGAACTCTAATTAGCGATATGTTAAGAATGAGTATTAGGGGACAAATAATAATTTCAACAAATCCTGAAAGTAATGAGTTAAAGATCTTCAATATTGTAAAAAGCTCAAGAGATACTTTACCATGCGGATTATTGAAGCGTAAAGCTATTAATGAACTAGTGGATGAAGCTGCTGTTAAGATAGGGATTACATCATCGTACAGTTCAAGCTTTAAAATCCTTAAAGCTCCTGAAATCCCCATATTCTTCAAAGAGGTGTTTACATAGTGGGGAATTTAACTCTATGTATTGGAGGATTGGAGGAGCGCTTAAGTATTATATGGCATATGTTAAGGGGTTTAAGTAGCTATTCAATCATAGACATTAATGGAAAGCTCCACAGCCTGCACAAACATAATAGGGATTTAAAGCTTCTAAGACTTGGACATAATGCTTCAATAAACATATTTAAAGTTGAAAATGTTGATGAATGCTACAGCCTAACCCTAGATTTTAAGTTAGCTTTAAACATTGGGGATTTAGAGTTTAAGGCTCTACATGAGGCTCTACATCGATCATATGTTAAAGGCAGCATAGACGTACAGTCAATAATTGATAACATTGCAGAATATGGAGAAACAGCTGCTGGAAGAGTAAGGATAAACCTACTATTATCATTCCTAAACTCGTTTAGAATAGGATTTACAGGTAGAGCTCTCAGTAGTGAGAATATACCTAATACATGCTTTAAGCTTATAGACCTATCCCTACTACCATCAATTAACCATAAGATACTGGTAACCCTAGCCCTAATGAGGAGGCTTAAGGGAGCAATAGTTATTGATGATTCATCCCTACTAGAGCCAATACTTGTAAACCCATACTTCAAAAGCGAGTTTAGAAGTAGAGTTCAAGAGGGGGGAATCATACTATCATCATCAAGCATTAAAAACGTTAAGTACATAATTGAGGATTTTGAGGAGATATTAATATCAACAATAAACTATGAAACCCTAAGATTTCTTAATGATCTTAAAATAGATGTAGGGAAACAATTAGATAATGGGGAGGATATTTCAATAGTTAACGTTAAATTCAATGATGGATGCCTAAATAGCATAATTAAAAAAATACCTAGAATAACTGTTGAAAGATTTAATGTTGAAGATGTAATTGGGCCACTACCTAAAGAAGCTGCGGAGGAGCTTCCTACAGCAATTTCAAGAATTTTTGGCGGGAAAGCTGAAGACGCTGCTACAGTTCTTGAAGCATTAAGTAATGGAGCATTAACAAGAGACTCACTAGTAACATTTATAATGCATGATAGAGGATTGAGAAGTGATGAAGCTGTAAAACTTATTGAGAGGCTTTCAGCATACAGCTTGATTAGGGATGAGGTTGGAAGAGACTATAGATACTACTATAGAATTACATCTCTCGGCTTTAAACTGCTTGATGAATATAGATCCATCCAGCCTAAAGAATTAGGTAGGTGAGGATATGGTATCCAATATGGATGAGCCTATTTTGAATGTTAAGCATCATGGACCATTTAAAGTAAGCATACCGTTAAAACCTACGGAGAAGGGATGGATGTATCTAGTTTCATCAGTAGTTAGAGAAAACATTAAAATATCGATAGTACTAGCTCCCAAAAGATCAATAGAGCTGAAAAAGACATTGCTCGAAGCGGAAATACCTGTTGAGAAATGGAGAGAATTTACTGAGGCAATAGCCAACTGTATTATTAGAGCTGTGGAGAAGCAGCAGAGCAACCCCATACTATGGGCTTTATCAAAGCTTGGAGCTGTAAAGGCAGATATAGAGTTTATAGCCATGAGGCTTAGAGAGGTGGATAATAGTGGATTTAGATAATGTAAGAAGAGAGCTTATGAAGATTCGTGGAGTAGGAGAGGCTAAAGCTGAAAAACTCATTGAGGTAGGTGTAAGATCACCATACATTCTTGCATTAATGAATACGTTTGAGCTAGTAGATAGAGGATTTGGCGAAGCTGAGGCTAAACAAATAATCTATAACGCTAAAGAATTTGTTGGGCTACATACAACATATACTGCTAAGGAGTTGAAGAAGATAATGGCTGAAGCTAAAAAACTTACAACAGGATGCTGTAGCCTAGACCTAATGCTTGACGGAGGACTGGAGCCTAGAGCAATCTATGAGTTTACTGGACCTGCAAAAGCAGGTAAAACACAGATATGCCACCAACTATGTGTTACAGCATTTAAAACATTATGGAGTGGAGGACAGTCCAAAATAGCTGTATACATAGATACTGAGGAAACATTTAGACCTGATAGGGTTGAAGCTATAGCTGAAAGATTTGAATGTGATGTTGAATCAGTACTTGACTCTATAGTTGTAGAGAAGCCAGTAACATTTGAGGAGCAGATACATGCAGTAAACGATGTAGCTGAAATATGTGCATACCAAAACGCTAAGCTAATAATTGTAGATTCGCTAATAGCTAAAGCTAGATCACAGCTTACAGGTAGGGAGAAGCTAGCGGAGAGGCAGCAGCTTCTAAACTACATGCTTGACATGCTTTTAAGAATAGCGAAAATATTTAAAGCATACATAGCAGTAACAAACGAGGTTCAAGCATCGCCAACCCCATGGGGAGGATCAGACCTACCGACAGGGGGACATGTAGTAGCTCATGGAACAACACATAGAATATGGCTTCATAGAATATCTAGGGAGCAGGAGGGAAGAGCTGAAGTAATAGATAGCCCATCACTACCACCGAGAAGCTGTAGGTTTAAGGTAGCTACTGAAGGAGTAATATAATGGAGATAATTGAGGAAGCTACTAAACACTTTAAGAAACTATACTCAGGGAAGAGTAAATCGTTCTTTACAAGATGTAAGGCTAGATTAGGAGATGTGAGGAGAAGCTCCAGAAACGTGAATACATGGATTATACGTGGAAGACATGAAATGGGTGACTACGACCAGATATACATTGTAAAATATGATGGGGAAAATAGGAGATATGAGTGTAGCTGCTACAATCCATTAAAGCAGTGGTCTAATAGAAGGAGGAGGGAGGTATGTACACATGTTGGAGCTGTAATACTTTCAAGACTTATAGAGCTTTACAGGCAGAGAAGGCTTAAAGATGAGTGGAGCAACACTACTATACGGTAGTAGACGTAGACTTATAGAAGCTATTAAAAACCTAACTCCAAAACTAATAATAACATCAGACTTCAATCTTGCAGAAGCATCAATCCAAAATGATGACTTAATACATATATATGAAGACCCGCTAATGCTAGGGTGGAGTTTAACAATTCCGCAAAGCATCAGCTACATAGTTATAGACCTGCAGGGATTCACATCGCTAAGCCGTGACCTAGCAGTAAACACAGCTAGAAGAATAGTAAGCATAGCTAAAGGATTATGTATAGCGGGGAAAACTAAACTAATTATTCTCTCACCGGCTAGAGCTAGGATGGATGGATTTACAGCTCCAGCTCTTCCAGTCCACAGCATAGATGATGAAGTAATAAATTTAGAGGCTAATAGCTCAGCTACTATCCACAACCCACTAAAACTTAAAAATTAGTGTTTATGTTTAGATTGTGTGGTTTGATCTACATACACATCACCAATTTAGCGGTTTCAACGTTCTTGAGGCTTTAAGAAGCTCTGGATGTATTGGGGTTTTAAATCTTGCCTACATCCCAGTTAGACCAAGCAGTCCCGATACGTTTAACGACGTTTTTAAATGGCTCTGTAAAGCTGAAGCTGAAAGATTTATGAGGGTTGGCTTAAAGGCTTATAGTGGTGTTGGAATACATCCAAGATACATTCCGAGGAGGAAGCTTGAGGAGGCAATTAAGATTGTTGAGGAGTATCTATCAACAAATAATGCATTAGCTCTCGGTGAAGTTGGGGTTGAGGAATGTTCAACATTAGAGTTTGATGTTCTTCATGAACAGCTTAAAATAGCATCTAGACTTGATAAGCCAGCTATAATACATACCCCGAGAAATCTTAAACTTCAAGCCACCAGCAAGATTCTAAGCATAGCTAAGAAGAGCGGAGTTAATCCTGAGCTTACTGTTATAGATCATGCTTCAAGAGAAACTGTTGAAATAATTGTATCTGAAGGATTTAAAGCTGGACTAACAGTTCAGGAGGGGGAGCTAAGTGTTAAAGACGTGATTGATATAATAGATAGGTATGGATGTGAAAACATGATTTTAAACAGTAATGCTGGAAGAGAGCCTAGCAATCCACTTGCAGTATTTGAAGTAGTAAATATTCTTAGAGGTAAAGACCTGGTTAGGGAGGCTTTAAAAATATCTTATGAAAACCCAATTAAAACATTAAAGCTTAGATAATGAGTTACCGGAATCTATGTAGCTATGAACTTCGGTCTAAGTGATAGGAGTTTCGGCAGTGTTAACGGCTTGTAGGGCTTATCCCCAACCCTACTCTTTATGTTATCTATTAGCTGGTCTAATGTAAGATTCCTTATTCCCTCACCCCTAACTCTTACAGGTAGTAATCCCCCCTCAGCCTCCTGCCTCCCAACAACAACTATGTATGGTATCCACTCCCTTTCAGCATCCCTTATCTTCGAAGATACTGTTCCCTCCCTATCATCTACATCCACCCTTATGTTTTCAGACTCTATTCTTGATGCAAGCTTTAACACGTAATCCATCTGGTCATGGCTTACAGGTATTATTCTCACCTGTACTGGGCTTAGCCATAAAGGTATTGTTGGTGTTTTACCCTCATCTATTGCTTTTGCAGCCTGCTCCAGTATCGCATAGATCCATCTCTCTATTGAGCCCATACTGCTGTGAACTATTATACATCCCTTCCTGCTTCCATCCTCATCAACATACATAATTCCATATCTCTCACTATCCTCAATATCCAGCTGAACAGTACATAGCTGAGCACTTCCACCTACAGAGTCTATAAATTGATATTCATGCTTAACAATCCAGTAATGCTTCATCTCGGGAAGAAGCTCTATGAATGCTGGCTTACCGGATATTTCTACAAGATCTTTAAACCACTCCCTATTCTCACTGTAGAAGGATTCAACAACACGGAAAGCTACAACATAATCTATACCCATAGATTCTGCAAGCCTAGTGTAGCTTTCAAATATGAGCTTATACTCATCCATACCCTGCTTAAGATCTCTACAGAAGCAGTGAATATCAGGCATTGTAAAAGCTCTTAAACGTCTTAAACCTACACATTCACCGCTTTTCTCAAGCCTGTAGGATGGTGAAAGCTCAAATACTCTTATTGGAAGTTGACGATAGCTAAATACAGCATTACTCATCATCTTGAAAAGCCCAAAATCACCTGCAAACCTTAAAACAAGCTTTTTACCATCAGCTTCAAACCTATAATCCTTCTCGAGAAATCTTGAAGCCTGCTCAGAAATATCCTTCTCGTCAAGCCTATACATAACAGGTGTTTCAATAACCATAGCGTTAATTCCTACAGCAACTTGAAACGCAAATTCTTCAAGAAGCCTCTTAAGCAACGCCCCCTTAGGGTAAAACCTAAAGTGGCCGGTATCGGATGCAGGCTCATAGTCTACAAGCTCAAGCCTCCTCATAAGCTTAATATGGGTAGGAGCCTTACCTGGAGCTCCACCAGTAAACTCGCTTAAAATAAACTGTTTAAGTAATGGATAATTCTTAATAATAGCTAAATCCTCAACACTAGACTTAGTGATAGGATGCTCAACACCATTAAGATCTAAAACTATAAATCTACTTGGCTTAGCTTCAGCTGGCTTAACCTCCTCACGTTCAACTCTTCCCCCGGCAACTATCGATCTTGAAAGCTCGCTTAAGGGATGGCCCTTACACTTAATCTCAAACTGTTTATACCATCCAAACGGGCTTCTATGAACGTTAACTCCACTGCCTCTAAGACTTTCCTCAAGTCTTACCAATATATCAATAGCTACTTTAGGAGGGGCAAGATTTGAGGATAAATGAGCGTAGGGGTAGAGAACTATACTTTTAGCTCCAACCCTTTCAGCAACGTCAATAATGGATTTTGAAGCAGAATCAACAATTCCCCCAGTATTAAGCTCATCATCCTTCTCAACAGAAACAAAAACTACAAGAACCTCATTAAAGAAGCCTTTAGCCCTATCGCTTGTTAACGGTTCAGGATGATCTATTGCTTTCTCCCTAACCTCATAGCTAAAGCTATCAGCATGAATAAGTAGAATCCTCAATAGTAATCAACCTCAATACATTATTAACATTTTTAGAGCAGCTAATCATCGTAAATCTAAAAATACCAAATATAAAAACTTTATCTTAGAAAGTAGAAGCACAATAGCATAGTTGATTATTATATTAGTTTAAAGCATGACCGAGGGATAAGCCTAATGAAGAATTTTAGCAGCATAGTTAGATTTAAAAGTTTTAAATAGCCTTAAACTTATGAGTTTTAGAGGGGTTAGAGCTATATGTTTTATCACAGCTTTAATATTAACGTTAATATTTAGCTATGTATGTTTTAAAACAGCTCTAGATGTTAAGGGTACTTTAAACTATGTCTCAGATGAAACATGGTATGTTAATTCCGCACGTAATATTTTAAGAGAGGTTTTTAATATTCAGCCTGTATACATTGACGATGATGGATACATACACTACACCATATTCTTCAAATCCTTTAATGATAGAGATTATAGTAGAGGTGAGGTTAGTAAAGCTCTTCAAGAGGTTAATGGAACTATAACGTATGAGTACAGTAAGATTCCGGCTTTAGCTGTTAAAACATTAAGGCCTTTAGAGCTTGAGGATATGCTTATTCAAAGAGGATATATGTATAGCGACCATGAGGTTATTGAGAACTACCTAAATACTGAGCATCCACCACTCGTTAAATACATAATAGGCTTATCAATGCTTCTACTAGGGGATAAGCCTTTAAGTTGGAGAATTCCAAGCATTATACTAGGCTCACTAACAATACTTATAGTTTATATGGTAGCAGCTAGACTTACCAGCCCATTTATAGGTCTTACCGTATTTATATTTGCATTTCTAGACCCTATATTTAGAAGCCTATCATCTATTGCTATGCTTGAAATATATGTTACATTCTTCACAGCTTTATCCATGATTTCTGCTTTAAAGGAGAGGTATCTTATATCAGCTTTATCTATAGGTTTAGCAGCAGCATCTAAGCTAATAGGCGCATTCTCTATTCCAGCACTACTAGTCTATATGGTTTTAAAGAGGGAACATCCGTCAAAAGCCATACTTATATCAATATATATTCCATTAATTGTATGGATATCCATCAATATCCCACTTATAGCATACATGGGTATTCAGCAGTGGATACTTTCTATTGAGGGAGGCGTGAAGTGGCATTTAACCCCTAGACCTGATGGACCTCCAACATCAACCCCTTGGGGATGGTTTATTAATGAAAACCCATTCCCACTCCACTACAGCCCCGACCTATCAGCATCAGTAAACCCAGCAATATACATAATAGCTCTAATATCACTGATATTTACACCATACCTATCAGCTAAGTTAAGAAGCTATCTAATTCCACCATTATGGTTTACAACATCATTTACAGGGTATCTTCTAGCATACTTTATGGGGAATAGAACGATGTATAGCTTTTACGCCTTAATATTCACTCCATCAATATATCTTCTAGCATCAATACTAATATACATAATACTAATACCTGAAAAAATGCTGGAAGCTTTAAAACTCTACATTAAGCCATTTAGATAGCTGAAGGTTTATAAATATTTCCTATATGGAGTATTGGTGTTACATATGTCTGGGGGAATATGGATTGCAAGAGACTATTTAAAATGTAGTGGCTGTAGAAGATGTGAGATAGCATGCTCACTACATCATGAAGGGGAGATATGGCCTGAATCATCCAGAATCAGAATCTTCATGCTTATACCTGGGCTGGAGGTTATTCATCTATGTACTCAATGCCCAGAATATCCATGTGTTAAATCATGCCCATCCTCAGCTTTAAGTATTGATGAGAAGACAGGAGCTGTAATAGTTGATAGGGGGAAGTGTAGTGGCTGCGGAGTATGTATTAAGAGCTGCCCAGGAGAAATACCGCATCTACATCCAGGGGAAGGGTATGTAGTTATATGTGATCTATGTGGTGGAGACCCTCAATGCGTTAAGGTATGCCGTGAGGGTGGATGGAATGCGTTATGGATTACGGGAAAGGAATTCTTCAAAAACACTTTTAAGCTATATGCTAGAAAGCCTGAGGAAATGACGATGGATTTATTGTTTAACCTATATGGAGACATGGTTGAGGTGTAGATATGTTTGGATATAATGGTAAAATCCTTGAAGTAGATCTTACAAGAGAGAAAATAGGGGAGGTTAGGATTGAGGAGGATGTTTTAAAAAGGTTTATTGGTGGAAGAGGATTAGCTGCAAAGATCCTATGGGATAGGCTTGGAAATAGATGGGAGGAAATAGATCCATTAGGATTGGAAAACATCTTCCTAGCTTTAGCAGGACCATTAACAGGATACTATCCTGGAGCTAGAATATGTATTTCCGGTAAAAGCCCGCAGAGTAATGGTATTGTAGGCTCAACCGTTGGTGGAGAATTTGCATTAGAGCTTAGATGCGCGGGATGGGATGGAATAATAGTTACTGGAAAAGCTTCAAGCCCAGTCTACATATTCATAAAGGATGAAAAAGTAGAGGTTAGAGATGCAGGCCATATTTGGGGTTTAGATGGTAAGAAAACAGTTCTTAAAATCAATAAGGAGGTTAGAGAGGAGCTTTCAAAACTATGGCCAACAGTAGGGTTATGGAGGGAGCCTGGACTAATATATATAGGGCCAGCAGGTGAAAACAGGGTTAGAATTGCTGCTGTAATGAGTAAGTGGACTCATGCTGCAGGATACGGCGGATATGGAGCTGTAATGGGTTCAAAAAATCTGAAGGCAATAGCTGTTAAGGGAACTAAACCCCTACCACCAGTAGCTGATAAAGGTAGGGTTTTGGAATTAATGAATGAGGTTTCTAAGCTATCATATGCTAACGATGAGTGGCGTAGATGGGGTACAGGCTATGGAGGATATAGCTATGGAGCTGATACAAGCAGTGAACCGATAAGAAACTGGCAGGAGGAATGGCATGACAACGTAGATTACGGAGTTGATAAGTTTGAGAGGAGAATATGGGTTAAACGGTACTGGGCGGATTATGGATGTCCAACCTCATGCTTGAAAATAGCTGTAGTTAAGAGTGGACCGTTTAAGGGAGCTATAACAGATAATCCTGACTACGAGCTTCAAGCATATCTAGGAGCTAATCTAGGAGTATTTAAACCTGAGGAAAATGCCTACATATCATCAGCTATAGATGATTTGGGGCTATGTGGAATACAATGTGGAAACATTCTAGGATTTGCTGGTGAACTATACCAGAGAGGAATATTAAACAGAAACGACCTTAACGGGTTAGAGCTGAACTGGGGTGATTCCAAGGCATTTACAAAACTTGCGGAGGAAATTGCTAGGAGAAATGGAATAGGCAATATACTAGCTGAGGGAACATATAGAGCAGCTCTAACACTAGGCAAGATTAAAAACGTAAATCTGCTAAGCTACGCTATTCAATCTAAGGGTATAGCAGTAGGAGCTCACGGAGTAAGAAGCGGACTCGACTATCCACAGCAAATATCCTATGCATGCTCAGTTCAAGGCGGAGACCATACATCAATAGCTGGACTACCGGTAGATGGCCCACTATGGAATACTGAACTATCAATGATAGCGGCGGACTCAGGTGTTGTATGCGCCTTCAATGTTTGGAGCTTAAAAATACTATTTGAATTCATGAATTCAGTAACTGGGTGGAGTATATCTAGAGATCAATGGTATAACGAAATAGCTTTAAGAATACTGCAAATACAGAGAGCAGCACTACTTCTCGGAGGACCTGACATATACTGGAATCCACTAGTAGACGATGATAACCCTGAAAGATTCTATGAGCCCCTACCCTCAGGACCATGCAGGGGGAAATCCCTAAACAGGGAAAACGTTAGGAAGACAGTTAGGGAATACTATGAAGCTGTAGGATGGGATGAGTATGGAATACCTAAATCAGAAATTCTGAAGAAGCTAGACCTAGAAGATGTTGATAAAGCACTGGATAAGGTTAGAAGGAGGATTAGAAGTATCTAGGATGGTTCTATGAAGATTGGATCAATGAACAATCCTATGCTTCCAGTAGTTAATGAGGTTAAGCTATTTGGAGAAATGAATCTGGACTTCATAGAGCTAACAGTAGAATATCCTAAAGCAACACCAAGCCAAATAGCTAAGCATAAAGATGAAATAGTTAACCTACTATCGTCATACAACATGACGATAATAACGCATACACCATGGTTCTTCCATATAGCACATCCATACGAGTCGGTTAGTAAAGCATTCATTAAGGAATCCGTAAAGGTCCTGGAGCTAACACATATACTAAACGCTTCAAAACTTACAGTTCACGTTGAGCCTACTGAAGGAGTACCCTCAGTATACTATAGGGATCTAAGATGGAGGATGATGAGGAAATTTAGGGAGGGAATAGCTGAACTTGTTAAAAAATCTAGGAAGTATGGAGTCATGATATGTATAGAAAACCTAGATGATAAATCTATGACCCTTAAGGAGCTTAAAGAGCTTTTTGAAGATATTGATGAGCTATGGTTTACCCTAGATGCTGGACATGCATACATAAATAGGAACAGAATGGAATACATAGACCAAATCATAAAAATCTTAAAGCATAAAGTAAAACACATACACCTACACGACAACATGGGCTGGGAAGACCTACATCTCCCAATAGGGGCTGGAAGAATAGATTGGGAAAAATTCTTCAACTCAATATCCAAAATAGGATACAACGATACACTAACCCTCGAAATCCACACAGCAGATAGAGACTACATAAAGATAAGTAGAGACAAAGTTTTAAAACTGCTGAATATTAAAAATCAACTCTAAAACAGCATTAAGCTATCTAATTAGAGCTTTAAGCTAGCCGGATTCTTGAAGCATCAGCTCAGTTATTATTTTCGGAGCTTCAATAAGTATTGAGGTATATTCGTTCTCAGGCCAGTTTTTAAGCTGCTTTAAGGCATTCCCTATATCCTCATCTATAAGTCTCTTCATCCCATCTATAATAACACCATCATTTAAATTTTTAAAATCAAGATTTCTTGATTTAGTGAAGTATATATATGCTGGAATAAGCCTTACGAGAATCGTATCATCAGGATCATTATTCCTCATCCTGTAAACATCTACAAGATCATCAGCTACTTGAAATGCTTCACCAATATACAGTCCATACATGTAGGCTTTACTACGTATATTCCTATCCTTCCCTGCAGCTATAGCTCCAAGCTTAGCTGAAGCAGCAAACAGAGCTGCTGTCTTAAGCCTTACAAGAACCCTGTAAAATCTAGTACTTATAGATCCCTTCTTTAAGCTTTCCATGAAGCTATCAATACTGAAAGGCTCCATAGCAGCTCCAAGCGTAACGTCGTATATTGCCTTAGCAAGAGTTATGTAGCCTAAGGTAGATATTTTAGCAATTTTCCTCTGGGCATAGCTTAAAATCATGTCAGCTACTAGAACAGCTCTTCTAGGATTAAGCTTTCTCCACAGCGATTCATGGCCACGTCTACACTTATGGCTATCAATAAAATCATCATGGATAAGCATTGAGTTATGAATAAGCTCAACAGCTAATGCAAAATCAATAGCATTACTAAACCCACCACCTAAAGACTGACATACTAGAATTGTAAGTATTGGTCTAAGCCTCTTACCACCATCAAAATATGTTTTAAACTCATTATTAAAAGGTAGAACAGACAATTCATTAAGTAGGTATTCATCAAACTTCTCCCTCATCACCCTCCAATACTCAATAAAGTTCAAGCCAACCCCCTATAAACCCAAGCATTAAATATCCATGCCTATATAAATATTAGGGTTTAATAATGCTATCTACGATACTATATTGATGGAAGGTTTATAAGCTCCTTAACATGTATGAATTTAGCTTCATTTATTGCTAATCCACTCCTTATAGTGTTTAAAACCTCATCCTTCTCGTCAGGTAGCTTATACCCCTCATAATCCTGTCTAAAAAGAGGCTTTATAAGTCCATTATCTCTATACGATGGATTTATAAAGTGGTCAAAGCATAGCCTACTATTAACATCAAGACTTTCAACAAAAATCCTTATTTCTTTAAGCAGCTCATGCGGTGAAAGCAGCTCAAAAAGCCCATTAACATAGTCATTATAAAGCGGTGTTCCAGGTCTTGGAACCAATGTCCTCACCCTAATGTAGTGTGGATTTATCTCATTTAGAACCCTAGCAGTATTTAATGCATGCTCCCTATACCTAGACCTACCTCCAAGTCCAGGCATAACGTATAGAGATAGCTCAAAGCCAGCCTCAATAGCCTTTCTTCCACCCTCAACATGCTCGGAGGAGTTAACTCCCTTACGTATACTTCTCAACACCAAATCATCCCCGCTCTCCAGCCCTACGTGAAGCCTACCTAGCCCAGACCTACGTATCTCCCTTAAATCCTCAATACTCTTAATATTTAAAGTCTTCATTCTAGCATAAGATGTTACCCTAACAATACTTGGAAAAACCCTCCTTAAATATCCAACAATCTCAACCAAACTATCCGTAGGCATTATTAAGCTATCAGCATCCTGAATAAAAGCTGTCTTAGACCCTGATAAAGACCAATTAATAACACATAATAGAGAATAGTTACATCCAAGTATTGGATAGTGTGCAAGTAAAGTATGTGCAAACCTAGATGTAACTCTTCCACCAAACCCTAACTCATGTGAAACCATGGATAACCATTCAGTAATCATTCTTACAGTATCAATATCTACCTTAACCTCACATATACTTCTCAACTGAAACCTTTCCCTACCATACGGTGTTCCATAGCAGAATGTGCATTGACCCCAAGGACAGTTCCTAGTAGCTCTTATAAGTAGTGAGCTGCTTCCCCCCTCATTGGGAGGTCTTATCGGACCTATTTCAAAACTAGATTTCATTAAAAGATGTAAATAATCCATAATAGATGATTGGTTAATCCTCATAGCTTAACCATTGCTGGGTGGTTAACATCTTACAGCCATCCCCACCTATAATAGGGAAATACTAAGCACTACCACCATTAATAACAAGCACTATATAAAGCTAACCATTCAAGGGGAAGATGCTGGAGGAGAAACAGCGGAAGAGAGCTCAGAATGAGGTAGCTTCAAAATATTTAATTCTTCTATTTCTAGAAAACCATACAGAATCAGGCAGGAACATTAGGCATATGATAAATGTATTAAGCATAGCTGCTTCCAGGGGAGGTTAACAGGGTAGCAGCATACCCCACTTCTAATACGAGGCGGAAGCCTAAAGGAGCTGTGGGAACAAAACCAGTGAAAAACTAGAAGTAAGAGTATCCTGGCTTAGCCGTAGGGAGTATCAATAGCGGCTACCATATTTTTAGACTTTAGTAGGAGAGTTATAGCTAGTACTTGAGTCATTAAAGCGTAGGTAATAACTGTAACTAGCTGCGCTTTAACATCTATTAACCATCCATATACAACCCCGCTTAGTAGAAATCCGAAGCCGTAAAATGTGTAGTATAATCCATAAGCTCTACCTCTAACATTTATAGGAGCTATATCAGCAACAGCTGCACGATATATTGACTCCTGCATTCCAAGTATAATCCCGAAGATTACTGAGGCTAAAACCAGTAGGTGGAAGCCGCTAATAATGGTTAAAACTGGTGGGATAATTGATAACATGAACGGAACTAATAAAACATTTAGTTTAAGCTTATCATAAATGTATCCTGAAGCTAAAGCTACTGGAGCATCTAAACCCATAATAACTAGATAAATTATTGGAACAAGCCACTGCTGATTCTCTGGTTGAAGTATTGTGGAGGCTTGATAAAGTATTATTTGAGCCGGTATGAGACCCATAGTGTTTAAAGCTACAGCTAACGCATAAACATAGAATTCCCTGGATAAACCCCCATTTAGGCCTTTATCCACACCATACCTCCAACCACCTATAGATTTATAGGTATATATTAGGGATATAAGCAGTATAATGTATGGAGGAAATAGAGCAGTAAATACATGTAGATAGCTGTTCCTAGTGTAAAGCATTATTAAACCAACAATTAATGGACCGAGAACAGCGCCTATCTGATCCATAAATTCATGAATGCCGAAAGCCTTACCAACACCAACACCTCTACTAACAGATGAAAGTACAGTATCACGTGAAGGTGTTCTTAAAGCTTTACCGATTCTCTCAATAATAATAAGTAAAGCAGCAGCAATCCATGAATTGGTGAATGCAAGTAGGGGAATAGCTATAATTAAGATGTATCCTAGAAAAATAAATAGCCAATAAGCTTTAGTAGTATCAGCAAGAAAACCACTAATAAGCCGAACTGAGAAACCTAGAAAATCACCTAAACCACCAATAAGACCAACAATAAATGCTGAAGCCCCGAGAAAGTATAGGTAATCAGGTATAATACCTCTTGAACCTTCATAAACAACATCACCCATTAAGCTAACAACACCTAAAAGCAGAATAGCTACATATACCCTCCTAGTATCCAGCATAGCTGATAGAGCAATTAAGACTTATAAACCTAAGCCTATAAAAAATTAAGTAGTGATTGTCGCCAGCTCTTAAGCATGAAGAAGCTTCAAGCTGTATACTACATAAAATAAGCCTTAACTATATGAATTAACGATTCTGTTAATTACGGCTTAAGCTAAGTCTTAATGTAGAATTGGGGTTCTACCTCTAACTTATAAGCATGGAGAGGTATAGGATAGCTGCATAAAGTGATGTTAGTAAACCTAGTACTATATGAAGCATTCTTAAATCACCAATATGTTTCCCAATTCTCCACATTCTCATAGCTAATAGTAGAAGACCTGTTACTACTGTTAGTAATCCATGAATAACAGCTACATCAGCTAGCCTACAGTGTATGATTAAGAACTCAATCATAAACTCTACCTATAGGCATTACATATAGTGGAGTTTCATCCTTAGGCTTACCGAGAATACTCCAGACATGGTCATCACTAAATGCACCTACAGCAACAGTCCCAAGACCTAGAGATACACATTGCAGATATATGTTTTCACCTACATGTCCAACCTCCATATGAACATATCTCTCCCTACCTCTATCACCGTAACGCCAAGTAGTTCTACCATATATAGCTGTTATAACAATATTTACTTGAGCACCCCTAACCCACTCCTGAGATAAGCATGCATTAAACAGCTCATAGCTGAAATCTCCATCACGAACCTTAACAATCTCATGACCTAAAGGATTATACTTGTAGATGCCTGGATTAAGACCTATAACCCCATTACTTCTAACGATAACGTATACCTCAAGAGGATAGAGAGCACCAGCGCTTGGAGCAGCTCTAAACATATTTACTGGATCAGTAATTCCCTGAGCAGCCCAAAGTATTTGGGAAAGCTCCCCAATAGTTAGAGGTTCATCCCTATACTCCCTAATAGACCTCCTTCTAGCAATAGCCTCCTCAACACTAACACCCCCAGCAGTTTTAGGTTTAGGAAGCTTAAAAACATCTAAGCCTAACTCCACATGCCCCCCAATTCTAGAATTCCTAAACCTAACATTTATAGCACCATATAGAATTGACGATATGAAAGATATTAAAGCCGTAAGCATTACAATGATGAATCTTCTCCTACTAGCCATATATACAAGTATAGTTAAAACATAAATACCTTACACCTCAATTAGGATGAAACTATTATGATATTGAAACAGTCTTGCGGAGTTCACAACGTCTCCATGAATTATTAAAATCTGGGTAGAGACATTTTTATAGGGTATTTAAGTGTTAGGTTTAGTGCTGTTAGTGGGATGATTATCTTGGGTAAGCCTGACTTAGTGCTTATTCATCCACCTAGTATGTATGATTTTAGAAGGGAGAGTATACTTTACGGCCCTATTAGTGATGTAGTGCCTTCAACACCTATTTTTGAAATGTATCCTCTCGGCTTTATTAGCTTAATGGGATATCTTGAAAGCCATGGATTCCACGTACATATCGTAAATTTAGCTGTTAAAATGCTTAGAAATAGAAGATTTAATCCTGAAAATTATCTTTCAAAAATCGATGCTGAAGCATACGGTATAGATATTCATTGGCTTGTTCATGCTCATGGCGGGGTTGAAGTTGCAAAAATATTGAAGAGAAATAAGCCGAATAGACCGGTTATAGTTGGTGGGCTTTCATCAACATACTTCCATAAGGAGATTATTAGAAGCTATTTGGATATAGACTATATTGTTAGAGGGGATAGTGGAGAGTATCCATTACTTAAACTCATGGAGTGTATTGAGGATGATAGGTATCCAGTAGATGTTCCAAACATTACGTGGAGGGATAGGGATGGGAGAATTCATGAAAACCCACTAACACACGTTCCGGAGCTAATTGATAAATACATTATTAACTATGAATATGCTGTTAAAAACGTTGTTAGACACTTAAATATTGAGGATTACCTACCGTATAGGGACTGGCTTAGCTATCCGTACTGCGCACTTATAACGTGTAGGGGATGTAGTCAAAACTGCACTACATGTGGAGGATCAGCATATAGCTTTAGCAAAATATATGGGAGGAAGAGAGTAGCGTTAAAGAGTCCTGAAGTACTTATAGATGAGATGAGAATTATTCAAAGCTACTTTAAATCCCCAATATTTCTTCTAGGAGATATCTGGCAGTGCGGTGATGAGCATGGCTTAAAGATATTGAAGCTAATAAGAGGGGAGGGAATAGATAATCCAATAACGTTTGAGCTCTTCAATCCATTAAGTATAGATAAGATTGTGGAGATTAAGCGGTCATGCAGTGAGTTCAGTATTGAAATATCTCCTGAAAGTCATGATGAAGACGTAAGGAAGGCTCAAGGCAGATTCTACAGTAATAGGGAGCTTGAGGAAATGATTGAGAACTGCCTAAACAATGAATGTATAAAACTAGACGTGTTCTTCATGATAGGTTTGCCGAAGCAAACTCCAACATCAGTTATTGAAACTATTGATTACTGCGATAAACTACTATTAAAGCATCATGATGGAAGACTACATACATTCATAGCGCCGCTAGCACCATTCCTCGACCCTGGAAGTATAGCTTTCGAAAACCCGGATAGCGCCGGGTATAAGCTAATGTTTAAAACATTCAATGAACATAGAGAAGCGCTTAAAAAACCAAGCTGGAAATACTGTTTAAACTATGAAACGGAATGGATGAGTAGAAGCCAAATTGTGGATTTAACATACAATGCTGCTAAAGCAATAAACGATATTAGATTTAAACACAACATAATCGATAAAAACAGCTATGAGGAGATTAGGAGGAAAATAGATCTTACAGAATACATTACTAAAAGAATAGATGAAATCATAGCTAAAGGAGATAAATTAGAGGAGCTTAAAAAACATGTATGGGAGGAGTATGGTATCTTATGTTCAAGAGAGGAGCTGAGAAGTGTACCAATAGCTAAGGTAAAGTGGATTAGAGGAGGGTTAAAATTAATGCTAAGATATCTACATATAGTTTAAGCTGGTCCCTACCAGCAGTTCATGCTAGAATACAAGCTGAAGTGGCTTGAACTACTAGTTAAATACGTTAATGCTAGAACATCCTAAATATTGTAGCAGTATTAAGCCTTCAGATGCGGAAACAAGCTCTCCTAAAGAGCTCTCAATGAGTTGATCGGGGAGGAAGAGTTAAGCGGGGATAATGATTCACCACTATCTCTACTTAACCCAGAACCCTACTTAGAATACTGGCAAGTAGTAGATGAGGTGTTTTCTCAGCTTTTAACACCTTTCTCAAAACCTTCTTTCCGAGAAATAAAGCACCTAGCCTTATAAGCTTTTCATCATACATCAATAAGTCACCTATCTTTCTATACAGTAATCCGTTTTCAACAACCCTTCCAAGCACTCTACGAAGCTCTATACTATAGCTTAACAATCCATCACCAACAATTGATTTTAAACAGTTGCTTGCAATACATCCTGAAATCATAGCATTAACTATTCCAGCACCATTAATAGGCTCACATGTTCCAGCAGCATCCCCTATAAGCATTACATTTCCCTTCTCAACGTTCTTCACAATTCCACCTACAGGTACTGTTTTCAGGTAGAAGGATTCAATAGGTTTAGCCCCCTTAAGAAATGTAGGTTCAACATCGCTTATAAACTTCCTAAAGCAATCAACTATTCTCAGCCCCTTCTTAACCAGATGCATTCTAACCCCAAGCCCTACATTAGCTCTACCACCACCCTTAGGTATTATCCATCCGAAACCTCCAGGAGCGTATCGTGGTGATATAAATACATAAACCTTACGTTCATCAAGCTTAAGATTTGAAAATCTCTGATTAATACATAATGCAATATCCCTATCATCATAGCCAGAATCAATACCGAATACTTGAGCAACTCTTGACGGGGTTGAGTCAGCACCAATAACATAGTTAGCTTCAAAAACTAGGTCACTACATCCTCTCCTAGCTTTAAGCAATACTCCACCATCCCTATACCTAGCATCTATGAAGAATGCAGAGTTAACCAGCTTTACACCATTCCTCTCAGCTTCATCAACTATTTTCTGAATCATTAAATCCTTACGTATAACATAGCCATTAAGCTTAATATCTAGGAATAGCCTACCACCATCTAGATAAATCTCTATAAGAGATATTTTATTCTCAATAATATCCCCTCCATCAATATAACTATAGGATTCATTAACACATCCAGCATCAGGTATAACTCCACTATCTATGTAAAGCCTCCTAGTTTCTTCAGGTGTTAGTAGGAACTCACCACACACAATATTTAAGCTTGGCTTAGATTTACGTTCAACAACTAAAACATCAAAACCCAGTCTTGCAGCTAATAGTGAAAACAAGGCTCCACTAGGACCTGAACCAATAACAGCTACTGAAACCATAAATACCAGACTGTAAGCAATTTAAAATATTTAACTCTCAACATGCTGGATGGATATGGTAAATAATAGGGATTCATGGATTAACATTATTAAAAGTCTAAGAGAAATAATTCCATACTATGATTTAATGAATGAAATAATATCGCTTAACAGAGATGTTAGGTATAGAGTTGAAGGGTTGAAAATGATTGTAAGAGGTGGGGAAATAATGCTTGATGCAGGTAGCGGTCCAGGAATACTGACACTAATAGCTTTCAAAATAGGAGTACTAGAATCCATACTTCTCGACCCATTAACTGAAATGCATTTTGAAGCTAGAAAGAGGATGAAAAACCTTAAAAACATACATAGTGTCATAGGTGTTTTCGAGCATCCACCATTTAGAGAAAATGCGTTCAACATTATAGGATGCGCATTCTCCATTAGAGATTCAAGAAACATCGCTAAAGCAACCAAAATGCTAACTGAAAAACTAAAGCCTAACGGATGTATGCTCATAGTTGAAATAGGGAAGCCGGAAAACCCAATCCTAAACATTATACTACACATATACTGGAGATTTATAATCCCCATAATAGCTATC
>Ga0185307_1000420_pt1 | contig 27150 bp, 24 predicted proteins | sample LHCtaG_FD_128010 | JGI IMG/M metagenome (GOLD analysis project Ga0185307, IMG submission 128010) | Hot spring microbial communities from Little Hot Creek, USA to study Microbial Dark Matter (Phase II) - LHC4sed_matched (SPADES... | ecosystem: Environmental > Aquatic > Thermal springs > Hot... | reverse complement strand
CAGGTACAACGAGAGCGCAGAGAGATATGAAAAAGTTTGGGGAATTCAATTCACGGAGAATTACTTCTTCTCGGACATGAACGAAACCGAAAGGGGATTTGAATACTACTATTTCGAGAACTTTGAAGATGGTTTCAGCCTCGCGGTGATGGGGGACAAAAACTTCACAAAAGTTCTAAACGCAAGGGCCAATGTAATGGGTATTATAATACGGACATGATCGTTCCGAAAAACTGCACGGCCCTTGTAAAAGGGAGAGTTTTCATTGAAGGAGAAGCGGAAGTTATTGGATCGAGGAGAATAAAACACTTCGAATGCGAGAAATTCGTCCCAGTTTACTGCATGGAGGAAACAAAAATTGAGATCTATGGAGAATGTAAAATCCTAGAGGGTTCAACTATTCCAGAAAGCTGGAAAAGACTTGCAGAAATGAACTGGGAGACTATATTTCTATACGGGAACGTCGATAGTGGAAAGTCCACACTGGCAACTTATCTTGCAAACAAGTTCGGAGGGGCTTATGTCCTCGATCTTGACATTGGCCAAGCAGAGGTTGCACATGCTGGAGCGATGGGTTACGGATTCGCCAAAGACGTTACAAGCATCTCCCAAGTTGAGATGATCAACGGATTCTTTGTGGGGAGCATAACGCCACAGGGAAAAGAAGTGAAGTGCCTTAGGGGTGTTGCAAGGCTCTGGAAAGAGCTGAAAAAATTGGAAGGAAGAAAAATTGTCAACACCACCGGCTGGGTGAAGGGTAAAAAGGCTCGAGATTACAAGCTGGCAAAGATTGAGATAATAGAGCCGGATTTAATAGTTTCATTTGAGGGAAAGGTTTTCGAAGGCTATAATGTATATGAAGTTGAAAAGGGCTTTGTTTTGAAAAGGGACAAGATGGAAAGGTTTAAAGCGAGATGCGATTCCTACAGAAAATTCCTGAAAAATGCAAAGACTTTTGAAGTCGATAAATCCTCCGTAAAGCTCATACCGGACATTATGGGGGGAAAAGACGTTTCTCAGTTCTTCAATGCTGTGATAGGAAACGTTTCCTTTGCAAGACTGGGCGACGGATTCATAGCAATATGCCTGAAAGAGAAAGCTGAGATCGATGCCAGAATAATCAGAGAAATCAAGGATCTATACGAAGTCGATGAAATCTTTGTCTTCAGCGAGGGAGAATTCAAAAACATTGTTGCTGGACTTTACAAAGGCAGAAAATATCTCGGAATGGGTCTACTGAAATCCCTAAATGGCAAGTTGCTTATAGAATCAGCATTCGCGGATTTCGACATAATCGAAATTGGTGAGATCAGATTCGAAGACGGAAAGGAATTTTTTATTAAAAAATATTAAAAAGTTAGAAGTTTCAATTTCAACCGAAACTGATTATTAAATCCTGACTTTTCCCTACTTTCAAAAATCCTTTCTCCTTCTTTTAGAATCGAATTTGATTTCACGATTATTCAGTAATATTATTAATCATACCAAAAAAATATAAATACGTCCTGTTTCATAATAGATATGAGAAAGGAAGAGGTGATAGAGTATGAAAATTCATCTTAAGAATATCAGTGATGCTATCTTAACAGGTGCACAAGCTTATGCGAAATGGGAATATGAAACATCGATGAATATAATCCGAAGTAGAAGAAGACTTGCCGCCATAATGCTGATGGCAATTCTGCCCATTGCAATCCTAACAGCTTCAGCTGCTGATCTTCCAAAAACATTGGGAGGAAAAGAGGCTTACGCTCCCGTACACTCAACTTTCGAAATGCTTGTTATGAGCATTTTCATTGGCTTTATTGCAGGTCTTGTTACCGGCTGTATCGGCGTTGGAGGGGGTTTCATTATAACCCCGGCTTTGATGAGCGTTGGTGTTAAGGGCATACTAGCTGTTGGAACCGATCAGTTCCACATATTTACGAAATCGATAATGGGTACAGTTGTCCACAAGAAACTTGGAAACGTCTGCGTATTCTTGGCTCTGGCTTTTGTCATTGGAAGCGTTAGCGGAGCTACTGTTGGTGGAACAATAAATAGGGCCATTTATTACTCCAATCCGATACTCAGCGACATTTTCATAAATATAGTATACGTAACCCTTCTCGGATTTCTAGGATTTTTCGCGCTCAGCGATTACCTAAGACTGAGAAAGAGGGCTACTGCATTTGATGGTGGTAAAGCTAGAAATGGCGGCTTCGAAACAAGTGCTGGAATGACAAAGCTTGCAATGAAGGTTCAATCGGTGCATCTCCCACCAATGATTACTTTCGATCACGATCTTGGTGGAAGAAGGGTTTCAGCATGGTTCGTTGTTATTTTCGGCTTCATAGTCGGACTGATTTCTTCGATAATGGGCGTCGGAGGTGGCTTCCTGACATTTCCAATCTTTGTATACGTTCTAGGCGTCTCTTCCTTCACAACGGTAGGTACTGACATCTTCCAGATCATTATAACTACTGGTTACTCCTCGATCGTCCAGTATGCGATTTATGGATTTGTCTTTTACACCCTCGCAATGGGACTATTGCTAGGATCTCTAATAGGAATACAGATCGGCTCGCTTGTGACAAAAGTTGTCAAAGGAATGCATGTTAGAGGATTCTATGCGACAGTAATTCTTGCAGGTTTTGTAAACAGGCTATTTGCTCTTCCTTCAAAGTTTGCAGCAGCTGGTTGGATATCCCTTGATAAGAGCATTGCTGGAGCGATAGACTTTGTAGGTTTGGTGGCATTCTTTGCAATAGTCGTTACATTTGCACTCTGGGTCCTCAGCAAGTTTATGACGAATTTAGATATGCTAAAGGAGGGATAAAAATGCCGAGAAAACAACTCTTTCTAGGCATATTGCTTGCAACAAGCTTTATAATAACCCTAGGATTCATGCTTACACCGGTCTTTGATGGGAAGAACTTCATAGCCTATGCCGATGAGAATTTCGATTCCTATTCAAAGCATTCCTCTTACTTTATACCAGAACTGGTAGAAATGGCCAAAAAATACAATACGGAAATTTCCGCTAGCATTGATCTGAAATCAGAAGAAGTTGCTAAGAAAGTTGCGGCCTTATATGCTGAATACGGCCAAATTGAAGGTACAAAGCTTAAAATCAATGGTAGACTTTCCGAGATGACCATGATTGCCCTAAAAGATGCTGACAGAGCTTACTATAACGATGAAAATTACTTCAACCAAAAGTACGGAATGTCCCCGAAAGAGGTGCTATACTACTGGCATTCTTCCCTTCAAAGCATAGCAAAATCCTTAGACGCTCAAGGAAAGTTTGAAGAAAGTCTGTTCATAAAGAATCAAATTCTGATGAGGGGGATCGAGCCTGCATACAACTTCTTCGGCCTAGAAGCGAAATCGATAGATATTCTAGGATTTGCCCTTTTGATTTTTTACGTGATTTATACCCTCTGGTGGGGTTTTGCAATATATTTCATATTTGAAGGTTTGGGAATTAAGGTTACAAAAGCGAAAAGTAAAAAGGAGGTGTAGCGTATGGAAGAACGTATCTGGAAAGTTTTATTGGTTGTGGATGACACGCATCTTTCGGAAAAGGCGGTTGATTGCGCAATAGATCTAGCCAGTAGTCTTAAATCAAAAATCTACGTATTCTACGTAAAAGATGAGGAGCCGGTCGCTATACCCTCCGAAGATGTGGAAAGAAAAAAATATGCCCCTCTGATAGCAAAAGCAAACAAGAAAATAATGGAAACGGTTGAAAGAATCAAAAAAGCCAATTTAGATTACGAAGTTGTTGGATATCATATAGGTATTGCACATGAAGTTGTGAGAAGAGTCGAGGGTAGTTTGGAACCAGATCTGATAATAATTGGTGCAGAGAAGTCTAGTGTACTGAAGAAACTACTAGGCAATGGATGTGAAAAAATCGTATTCGAAACAGATTCGCCAGTACTAGTTGTGAAATCAAAGTATACTCCAAAAATAAAAAGACTTGTAAAAGAGACTGTAAAAATACAATCCCTAGAAGCTTTGAAATCTTAAATTTTTTAAACTTTTTATTTTTTAAATAAAAATCTAAAGAACTAGAAAAGAAAAGTTTAGAACTCATAATAAAACATTTAGACTATTAAGAGACCTAAAAACCCCAATAGTCATCAAAATTCGCTTTTTGGACTAGATAATTTAAAAATTGGTTTGACTGTCTTAAAAAATTCTTAAAAGCAATTCTTTTACCATAGTAAGATTTATTAGGATTGAGTAAGAAAAAATACTATGATTGAAATTGGTTTACAAGATGTTAAAAAATTTTTCCCACGTGAAGTGGCAATTTTAGGTGGTAGATGGGATTATCTGATTGCGAATGAAAATAAAAAACTTCCTGCAAGAGATTTTAGTATTATCAGGGTAAGGGAAGTCCAAATCCCACCTAATACAATTGTAGTTCCGATAATGGCATTAAAAAGACGTAAAATTGATGTCGTAGATATTTTAATATCGGAAAAACCAGGAATAATAGATTCAGCCATAGTTTACTCAGAAAGCGAAGAATTTGTTGAATCAGGTGAAATGCTCGCAATTCTTAAAATAACACCAGCAATACCAGTTGAAAGAAACAGAATTCTCGATTTTTTCAAAACCCTAGGCAAGCTTGAGAAAGAGATGGAAGAGAAATTTATAAAAACCAATTGGCCAATATGGTGATATGTTCAGCAAAATATTTTTCCCCTTCGATCTTTCGAAGACGGCTGAGGAACTGCTCTATGCAACTAAAGAACTCAGAAAACTTGGCACAAAAAAACTTACAATTTTTTATGCAATAGAATACAATCCAGAGTCCCTTACGGAAGGAGGTGTAGATTTAGAGAGCTTTCTGAAAAAAATAAACGCTTCAGTATCTTTAAAGCTAAAAAACATTTCAAAAAGACTTTCAGAGTACTTCGAAGCCGAGTACAAGCTTTCAACTACTATAGATGCTGCTGATGAAATCGTGAAGAAGTCCACAGAATACGATTTGATGATTCTACCATCCAGAAGCCGAACTCCATTCCAGTTTGGAAGAGTTGCTGAAAGAGTGATCAAGAGATCGCAAATTCCAACACTTGTAATCAAAGCCAGCCCCGATTTTAATAGGACCTATTATGAGTTTCTGTTTTCAAGGTTACTCGATAGAGTTGCAATTGTAAATCTTGAAAATATTCCAGAAATTCCAAAACTAAGCAATACTTTGCTAGTAAGCGCAGCTCATTTGGACTCCATACTCGAGCAAAAAATAAGCAAAGAAGAAATAATGCACCCTCTTGTACCTATATCCAAGCTTACCGAATACCTTTCTGAATACTGGATGGCGGCAAAGGATAGGCTCGAAAAAGTTAGGAGATCACTTGAAGCCAAGGGAATCAAATCAGAAATTCTAATTTGTCTGAGTGGAAAATTGGAAGAAAGCTTGAAGGAAAGGGATACAACAATGGTGGTTGTTAAGAGGGAGGATTTTCATTTAGTTTCAAATTTCTCTGCAATACTTGTGTTACCCTAATTTTAAATTCCAAGCATCGCATTAACTGAGTATTAAATTGACACTCTCTACGACGAAAGCCGGAGATTGTCCCTCTCAATCCTAGGACATCGGGAATACCTTCATCTGTTCCGGGACATCACATGGAGTTTTGGGCTGTGTCAAACCAGCCCTGCCATGGACATATAGCCCAACGCTCGTTTTAAAATCTCAGCTGCTGATATTTAAACCATCGACAGCCCACTAAGCTTTCTTAGCGACTTTGATGTGATAAAAATTTTTATAAATTTTTTAGTGACCAGCAACTATTAGCCCACTCGCTGCCAGTATAAGAATGACCACTTCAATTAATGCGATTACAAAATAAATTAAATCCTTTTTTGCGAGGAAGAATGGAAGTATTGCCAAATAGCAGATAACAGTGAGAAAACTTAGAATCGCTAGCAGCAACAGATTTAGAAAGTCCCCGTAACCCAAAAGCCCGATCCAGTCCCAGCCTGTAGGTATATTCGTCTCTTCTACGAACTTATGACTCTTTTTTCCCCAAAGTTCTACGATTTTATCAAATTCAACATACTGCGGCAAAATTCCAGTTACGTATAAGACGTAAGCCACTGTGATTGCTATAATCGAGATTATGCTCCCCAGCCATAGTATATTTGCATAAACAACCTGTTCTTTAGGAACTTCAACTTTCATAGTTCACACCCATATCCCAAGCCCTTTTAACAAACTTCTTAAACCAGCAAAAAGCAGAACTGCGATTACTATTAGCCTGACTACTCTAGGATTCGCTTTCGCCAGCAATCTAACACCAATAAACGAACCCAGCATTATTCCCAAAACTGATGGGATAGTTATAAGCGCAAGAACGCTACCATTCGTTAGATATATGAAGGCTGCAGACGTGTCAGTAATAGAGAGTAGAAACTTGCTAGTACCTGCCGCTATTTTCAGCGGAGTGCCCATGACAAGGTTAAGGACTGGAACGTTTGCCCATCCAGCCCCCAAACCAAACATTCCGGCTATGAATCCTATAATAACAAACAAAATCATCGCTTGCCAAGTTCTGTGAACTTTCCACTCCACAATTTCATTACTCGATTCCTCATAATAAAGTCCAGAAATCTTCAGAGCTTGTGAGATCATATCTGGCTTCTCCACAACTGGAAATTCAGATCTTTTTGCCTTTAGCATAACAACAACGATGAAGATTATCGCAAGCCCGAGAAGAATTTGAACTATATTCGTCGGCATCGCAAGACCAACCAAAGCTCCTGCTATAGAGCTAGTTGAGGCAATTAAGGCCATTGGCATTGCAAGCCTCAAATTAGCCAAACCTCTTCTAAGCAAACCTGGACCTGCAGCTAGAGAACCCGTTAGCGCAACAAAAAGGCCTGCACCTCTTACGAAGTCTAAGTGGAATGGAAAGAAGCTTCCGACGATTGGTGTAAAAAGAACTCCACCACCAACCCCTGCCATCACCGCTAGAATTCCCAATAGGAACGTAAAGATGAAAAGTAAAAGAACCCAAAACCACCAAACCAGTCCAATTTCCATAAATTAGGAAATTTTAATAGGTATATGTTTTTTTCTAAATTTATCTACATTAATAATAAGTATTATTCATTAGTATGATTTTTTCTTAATAGAGATTAAGTATTCCTACTCTCGGAGTTTAATGAACAATTTCCTAAGGCCTTCACTTATCTCAGCTTTGATGCCCACAGCGCTAAAAAGTCCTTCAAGGAAATATCTCACAAGTTTTGTTTCATTCCTTCCAACAAGTATTAATGTGTAGATATTCTCAGATATTTCTCTAACCTTAACCCAGTTTTCAAGTTCGAGAAATCTCAGCATTTCGCTTAAATTATTGAGACCCCTTTCTTTGAACTGTATTCCGTATTCTTCTCCAACCTTCCTCACGAGATTCCAGAAATTATCGCTCGCTCTCTCATTAAGTTCATCAGTTATCGCAACCCATAGGCCAAGATCCACTGCAACATGTTCCCTACTCGTTAAAAGGTCGAGAAATTCCCCAAAGCGTTCTGGTTTTGCCTCCTTTTGTACAATTTCGTAATAACTTGTAATCGCAGCTCTTACGAGTTCGGAAAGACTCCTATTATCCTTCTTTGCAAGTGTTTCGAGTTTTCTGATCGTTTCATCGTCCAACGAAACGGTCAGCCTTTTCATCCTCGATACTTCCATGAGAAGTACTTCTCGTTCCCGTTAAAAACTTTTTTCATGAAAATGATTTAAAATACCAGAATCTTTCATTGTATTATTATTTTATACAAAATGGACCAGAAAATTTATATCACCACTGATAAACTTCTCAAAACTGATATGATTGAAACGCTGAAGGTGTTAGCCCTGATGAATGCTTCAAGGGAAGTTGTAAAAATAAGCTGCAAAGAACTTGCGGAAAGACTCAAGCAAAGCATTCAGACTGCTTCTCGCAGACTGAAAGAACTCGAAGATTTGGGGTTAATAGAGAGAACTGTAACGAAGGATGGGCAATTTGTTGTGATAACAGAAAAAGGATTAAATCTACTCCACTCAGAATATCTGGATTATAAGAAAATCTTTGAGGGAAAAAATATTCTGAAATTCCACGGCGTAGTTTTCAGCGGCCTTGGCGAGGGGCGTTACTATGTTTCCCTTGAAGGCTACAGAAAGCAGTTCAAGGAAAAGCTAGGAATAGATCCATATCCTGGAACGCTAAATGTCAGGGTTTCAAAGGAGGAAATGACAATAAAGAGGAGGCTTGACGCGGAAGATGGGATATTAATAGAGGGATTTAAAACGGAAGACAGAACATTCGGGGAAGTTAAGGCATTCAAATGCAAGGTAAACGGGGTGGATGCATTCATAGTCATGCCGAAAAGGACACATCATATGAGTGATGTCATAGAGCTGATTGCGGAGAAAAAATTGAGGGATGAGCTGAATCTGAAAGACGGAGATAAAGTTGAAATTGAGGTGATTATATGATTGAAGAAGCTTTGAAAGCTTTCAGAAAGGGAAAACCAGTCCTAATATTCGATTTCGAGCATAGGGAAGGCGAAACAGATATAGCAATTCCGGCCCAGTTTGTGAAACCGAAGGATGTTGCTCTGATGCGAACTGATGCTGGAGGGCTTATATGCGTCGCAATTCATCCAGTTGCTGCAAAAAAGCTCGGCCTACCGTTTATGCATGACGTTCTGAGAATTGCAAGCGAGAAAATCCCGTCCCTTGTTTCAATTTCAAACTACGACATAAAATATGACTCGAGGAGCTCCTTTTCAATATGGGTAAACCATAGAGATACGTTCACAGGAATCACCGACGTGGACAGGGCAAAAACAATCAGAAGGATCGGCGAAGTCGTGGATATAGTAATGATGAACGGGTATGTTGACTTCGGAAAGGAGTTCCGCAGTCCAGGGCACGTTGCTATTCTCAGAGCCTCGGAAAAACTGGTTTACGAAAGAGTCGGGCAGACGGAGCTGAGCGTAGCTTTGGCAGAAATAGCTGGAATAGCTCCAGCTGTTGCCATATGCGAGATGCTCGACAGTGAAACTGGCAGAGCTTTGAGCAAAGAAAAAGCGATGAAATATGCCGAAGAAAAGGGATTTCCCTTCGTTGAAGGAAAAGAAATAGTAAAGCACTACAAAGAATTCCGGGAAATAAAAGCAAAGATATTCCTTTGATGAGATTAAGGGATTTCTTTGTGGAGAATCTCAGATCCTTAGGAATAGAAAGGATAGGCAGTGACATCAAGGAAATAATAAAATCCAGAGACCCGATAAAAGAAATGGCATTAGAAGTCGCAAACGGAAAAGCGTTCGTTGTAAAAAATTCTAATTTGGATTTCTCCTTCACTTTGGACGGAAAAATTGTAAAAATGGCACCACAGGCAATGGTTTCTAGAAGTGGAGAGATCCTTTTTGGAAAGGAAATATTCGAAAAAAGCGATTTTCCATTCATTGCAGTAGACTGTAGATTCTACGATTTTCATTCTGAAAAAGAGAAGAGAAAGCTCAAACTTCAGGTAGAACAAACTCTAGGTGTGATTAGGAACTTCATGTGGGATTCAAGACTTGTAGTTTCAGGAAAAGATTTTGGAGTTGGAAACTACTACGAAAGACTTGAAGATTTTCTTGAAAAGGAGGGAATAAAGGAGGTTGTGCTCCTCGATCCAAAAGGAGATGAGATATTCCGCAATTCAAGAGAAAGATGCTATGTAATTGGAGGTATAGTTGACAAGGGGGAGAACAGAGACTTAACTTGGATGATCGGCGAAAAACTGAAAGAAGCGGGAATAAAATGCAGAAGACAGAGAATTGAGCTAAGAGGGGACATAATAGGGGTGCCTGACAGGATAAATCACATTGCCGAGATAGTTCTGAAGGTTGTTTTAGATGGCCTAGAAGTTGAAAAGGCAGTCAGAGATATTCAGCCTAGGATTGTTGCAAAATGGAGACTGAGAAAGGAGCTGCCAAAAAAGAGTGTCAGACTAAGATTTGCAGACAAAACTGTTAGGGTTATATCGAAAAGAGCTTTCTATGAATTTGATTGGCTGAATTTGAGGAGAAGAGATTTCTACGATGTCTGTAGAGAGCAGAAAATTTTTATAGTTTCGGATGAAGTTTTTGAAAGTATAAAAAAGCTTGAATGGGATGAAAAAAGAAAGTGCTACATAAAGAATTTCTCAACTTCCCTTGAGAACTCTTCTAGAAGTTTCTCTTCTCCATCAAAATAACCGTCCTCGACGACTATCTTTCCGTCAACTATTACCGTGTCAACTTTTGGGTTAGAGTAAACAAGATTTGCTATTAAATCGTGGCAAGGAGAGAACTGAACCTGATTCAGATCTACCAGAACGATATCTGCCAGCCATCCTTCTTCAATTCTTCCAGCCTTTATTCCAAAAGCTTTTCCCGCATTTTCCGTTGCCATCTTGAAAGCTTCGACTGCTTTAAAGCTTTCAGCACCATAGCTGAACTTCTGAAGCAAAGCGCAAAATTTCATTTCGTTAAAAATGCTGAGCGAATTGTTGCTAGCAGCTCCGTCTGTTCCCAGCAAAATATTGACTCCCGCCTTCCTCATCTCGGGATAGTTCATCGCTTTTCCAACGCTCAGCTTCATATTGCTTGCCGGGCAGTGAATCGCATTTACTTTTCTTCTTGCCAAGAGTTCTATCTCTTCTCTTTCAAGCCAAACGCTGTGCGCGCAAAATAGCCTTGAACTCAAAAATCCAATTTCATCCAGAGCCTTTACAATATCTTTCCCGTACTTTTTCCTGAATTCGACGACTTCTTTTTCCGTCTCAGCCAAGTGGAAGTGAATGAAAATATCTTCGCTTTCAGCCATTTCCACCGATCTTCTCAAACCTTCCATGCTAACGGTGTAAACAGCATGAGGGGCAATCGCTCTCATTACCTCAAAATTTTTAAGTTCTTTCAGCTCTTTTTCAACCCTTTTCATGCTGGTTTCAAGAATTTCTTCGCTGAAAAAGTCAAAAAATGCAGAAGAGAGACAAGCCCTTATCCCCGTCTCCTCAACAGCTCTTGCCGTTGCTGAAGGAAAGAAATACATGTCGAGAAAGAAAGTAGTTCCGCTTTTCAGCATTTCAACGCATGCTAGCTTCGATGCTAGGTATACTATTTTCTCATTTAGCCTCATTTCAGCAGGCCATATCTTCTTCTCAAGCCACTCTTGCAACGGCATATCTTCTGCATAGCCGCGGAACATCGTCATTGCAGCATGCGTGTGACAGTTGAAAAGTCCTGGAATTGCTGCAAGCCCTTTAGCGTCAATTACTACATCACTTTTGTCCTTTTTCTCACCAATGAAGGCAATTTTGTTTTCCTCTATTGTTATGTTCCCCCCCACAATCTTTTCTCCCAGCAAAATCTTTGCATCTTGTATCAGGATCATGAAGAGAGTTTTCCTGTTTAAAAATCTTGTTTCGATCTGGGAACAAAAATTCTCTTTCCAGTTCTATAGCCGTCCAAGTCCAGCAGAACAGTATTAAAACCAATTTCTTTCAGTTTATCTCTTACAATCAGGGCTTTTTCAAGCATTTTCGGAATTTCCTCCTCCCCAACTTCTACGATTGCAACTCCATCATAATTCCTTACTCTAACCTGTCTCACGCCTGCTATCTCTATTACTGCCTCTTCAGCTTCGTCAACCATTCTAAGCTTTTCTTCATCTATTTCTATCCCATAGGGAATTCTCGACGCAAGACAAGCTAGTGATGGTTTGTTGTAGAACGAAAAACCCATCAGCCTAGCAATTTCCCTTATTTCATCTTTCTTCATTCCGAATTCTTTCCAAGGACTGATAACACCCAATTCCTTTACAGCCAAATATCCTGGCCTATGTTCAGCCAAATCGCTCGCATTTGTACCTTCAAAAACCGCCTGATATCCCTTCTCCCTTGCAATAGAAATAAGTCTCGAAAGAATTCTCTTCTTGCAGAAATAACACCTCATATCATCGTTTCTTGTAAAATAGGGATCCAAAATATCTATCTTCAAAATTTCGTGATCTATGCCGATTTCGTTGGCGATTCTGACCGCATCTCTTATTTCTCTGCTCGGAGTGTGTTTGGATACAACAGTAACTGCAAGAGTTTTGATACCGAGTTCCTTGCAAATAGCAGCAAGAGTTGCGCTGTCAACACCTCCGCTGAAAGCTAAAACAGCACTCTCAAATCCTTTCAAGAAATCTTTCATCTTCTTGAGTTTTTCGATTAAACATGGCTCCATTAAATGAAATTTCCCGTCGGCTTAAAAAATCGATTTTTCATTGAAACTTACAACTGAAAGTCTCGCCCTTTTTAGAGTGGGGACGATAGCAATCTAACTGCAGAGTGGTTGCCCATGCTTTATCTTTTGGTAACTATGTTTGAAAACCTTCACGAACTTCTTCAGCCACTTCATCCCTATCGGTGGCCCATCAGCAGCTGCATCGGCGAGCACAACAAAGCTTGCATTATAAGAAGTTAGACAAAAAACAAACTTGAAATCTCCGCGCGGCAAAGATGATTTTAACAAAACCCGCGAAACTTTTTTAATAAAAAATCAATTTTTTCTATGGAAGTTAAAATTGAGGGGACAGTAGCAGTATATGATGGTGAGAGAAAAGTTTCAGAAGTCAGTTTTGTCGCGAATTTTGACGAGATAGAGATCCTAGAGACCTTTACGGCTGGAGAAAAAAGTAAAGGTTACGCATCCATAGCTGTTGAAAACGCACTCAAGTTTGCAAAATTTTTTGGAAAAATAAAAATTTCTTGCCCCTATGTTAAAAAATGGATTGAAAAGAACGGTTTTGACAAAAATGTAGAGTTCACAAAAGTTCTTCGATTCAAGGAAGCAATTGAACGCTTTAATAAATATCGCTCTCCAGAAGCAAATGCAAAAATAGTGGAGATCGACCATGAAAAAGCCTTAGTTGAAATATCGGGTCCCTTCTGCACCAGTTGTGGAATTTTCGACTATTTTGAAGATATAGCCGTAGAAGCAAATGCAAAAATTGTAGAATACAAGGAAGTCGAGAATGGATTTCGTGTGACCTATTTGTTGGGTGATTAATACGTCTCAAGATTCTACTGTCTTCTGAGCTACTCTCGAAAGATGAGACTGCAAAGATTCTCGGAAAGGGTCTCAAAGAAATTAGAGAACTTTTCCCGAGCTAGGTCAAAGCTTAAATATTGCGAAAAGACTATGTATGTGATAAAAGAGATGCTTAGAGAACTACTTAGCAGCGAGCCAGATGATAACCCAATGGCAGCAGTTCTAGTGCCAATAATAAACTGCGGGGATACCAAAATTCTGATGATAAAAAGGGGCAAGAATTTGACAAGGAGCGCTGGACACATAGCATTCCCCGGAGGTATGATCGAAAGAGGGGAAGACGCGGTCGAAACTGCCTTGAGAGAGTTCGAAGAAGAGTTGGGGGTTAACAGAAGTAAAATTGACGTTATCGGTTTTTTAAAAACAAGGGAAGTGCTGGACTACAGGATTAAGATTTGCCCCGTAGTAGGGGTAACAGATGAGAACAATTTTTCACCAGACTCAACAGAAGTCAGCAGGATTCTCATCGACAGATTGGAGGGAGTGCTGTCGTCGAGAAGGGTTGCAGATTGGGGCGCTAATTTCGAATGCATGGGAGAACTTGTTTGGGGAGCTTCTAGTAGGGTTTTAGATGATCTATATCTCCGCATAGTGCGGAAGTATGGTTCCATAAAGAGGTTTTTCAGCATTTTGAGGGAAAATTATGCTCGAAGGTATTAGAAAGTTTGATTTCAGCGATTTCATCGAGAAGGTCAGACCGATAGTTGAAGACGTAAAAAGGAATGGAGACAAAGCAGTTATAAAATATGAAGAGCTTTTTGACGGTGTAAAACTCAAGAGGCTAAGGATCAGGAAAACGGAGATAGAGAAAGCGTATGATATGATAGAAGACGAGCTTATAGATGCCCTAGAGATCGCAAAGGAGAACATAGAGAGATTTCATATGATAACCAGTGTAGAGAAAGAGATAAAGATAAAATTCGAGGACTGCACCATGGGAAAGATCTACGTTCCTCTGGAAAAAGTTGGTGCTTATATTCCAGGCGGAAAGGCAAGCTATCCCTCGACTGCCCTAATGATAGGCATACCAGCAAAGATGGCGGGAGTTGAAAAGCTTATAGCATGTACGCCCCCAAATGTCAATGGAAGGGTAAACCCTCTAACCTTAGTTGCATGCGATATAGCTGGTTTTGACGAGATTTACAGTATAGGCGGCGCTCAAGCAATAGCTGCAATGGCCTACGGGACTGAAAGTGTTCCAAGAGTTGAGAAAATTGTCGGTCCAGGAAATGCATATGTGACCGCTGCTAAGGTACTCGTTTCAAGAGACGTTGCAATAGACATGCCCGCAGGACCCTCAGAAATAATGATAATAGCAGATGAGTCAGCAAATCCAGAATTTATAGTCTCTGATTGTTTAGCTCAGCTAGAACACGACGAAATGGCAGTCGCAGTTGTTCTGACCACATCTGAAAAATTGGCTGAAGAAGTCAGCAAAAAAGTTGAAAGGGCCAAGATAATTGTTGTTAAAAGCATTGAAGAGGCACTAAAAATTGCAAACGAATTCGCACCAGAGCATCTTTCTATCTTCTGCAAAAACGCTGAAAAGTATCTTGGAAAGATAAAGAATGCTGGAAGCGTTTTTCTCGGGGAATTTTCAGCCGTTGCCATGGGTGACTATGTTAGCGGGACAAACCATGTTCTGCCAACAATGGGTTATGCAAAAATACTGAGCGGTCTGAGCGTTGAATCTTTCATGAAATCTTTCACATTTCAACAGCTCAGTCCTGAAACGATTAAGAGGATTGGAAAAATTGCAATTACCCTTGCAGAAGCTGAAGGTCTTAAAAAACATGCGGAAAGCATAAAAATAAGGCTGAATCACTCGAAAAATTCCTGAGCGATTTTTTCGATTTTTCTTTCCTCTTCGAGTTCTTTCTCCTTCTGAACTTCTCTTTCGAGCTTTTCTAAGGCTACATGCAGAGCAAATTCAATTCCCCAGCTTTCCCCTGTTGCCATAAAAAGTCCCTTGTCGCTCCAAACCTTCACTTTCGCCGTTATCAGCGGGAGGTTTCTATAATGGATTCTCTGCTTTTTTAGGTAAACGTAAACGTTGGTGTTTCCTAAATACTGGCTGTACTTTCTCAGGAATCTCTCTACATCCTTGAGAATGTTCCCTCTATCGAAATCGTCTATCTCAACATTCTGCAGAATAAATTGAACGGCCAATTCCTTCTTCTCCTGTAGCTTCAGATAGTACTCCAATACATCTCTCTTCATCACTATACCCTCTGGAATTCCGTCTCTTTCCACTACAACACTGGAGATCCTGTTTTCAGCCATTAGATCTATCACTTCCGCGACGCTGTCTATAGCCTTTACGCATATAGGTGGAGAACTCATAATACTCTCGACCATTATCGAAAGGGTTTTTTCCTTTTCACCACTTACATCCCCCATTCTTGCTCTCTTCCTTGGAGAGATCACTCTGTCTATCACATCTTTACCAGTAAGAACGCCTATCACTTTACCGTTTTCATCAACAACTATTACCCTGTCTGTTCCCGTTTTTTTCATTAGCGATAGAGCCTTCGCAATTGTATCGAATCTCCTTACGGTGATGAAATCGTCACTCATAACTTCCCTGACTTTTATTTTTTCAAAATTCGGTTTAATAAATTTTATGAAATCATTAATGTAAATTACTCCATTCTTTCCATTCAGCTTTACAAGCACAAAAGGGGTTGCATCCTCTATAAACCTTCTCGCAACCTTTTCAGCCGTAAGTTCCTTAAGATCTATGGCTCCAGTTCTGACGAGGAGGGATTTAACTTTGGTTTCGTGTGGATTCTTCAGAGCTCTCCCCCTTATCAAATCCTTCTCTCTGACAACCCCAACTATCTCCCCATCTTCTTCAACGAGTATCGCGTGCGCTCTGTCTTTTCCCAGCTTCTCTATAAGTGGAAACAGTTTTGAAAGAGTTTCTTCGGCATTTATAACGAAATAGTCCTCCCTTATCAGGTCCTGCAGTTCCACAAAACCACCTATAGATAATACTCCCAATTGGCTAAAAAACCTTTGCTAAGCCTCGATACTTAAAGCAGAAAGACAAAGAGGGGAATCAAAAAGTTGATTATCACAAGGAATAGAAATAATCTAATGTATCTATCGCTCTTCTCACTAACCTTTTCGAATTTTCTTAACAATTCTCCAAGCACTTTAACCGCAACCCTATTTTCTGAATAGGTAAAATCGCTTTTTTCAAGCTTTGCGGATTTGCATTTCTCTATTAAATTTTCTAGGATTCTGTAATCTTCTTCGCATCCGCCTGCAGGCTTGTACGACTCTTTAACCCTTATTCCAGTTTTTGAGTGATTGTCGGTGGAGCAGACAATTGCTTTAAATCCAATTTTGGCAAATTCTTCCTCAACCCTGTTTCTAAAGATTAAATCAACGTTATTGGAATCGAAAACAACAATCGCAAATTTCTCTCCAAAATCGAGAAGAATTGCGGAAACATAATTCACGATGGACTCACTTTCTGCGTATATCTTCACAAAAGCAGATTTAGCCTCAACAAAATCAGTTTCGAGTTCTTCTGCCTTTTTTACCAAATCTCTGATTTCTTCAACCTCTTTTTCGCTCAGAGATTTGTAAAAGTTCGCGTTGTGACAGTCAACTACAAAGTTTCCAGATTCAAGCTCGAAATCGTCAATTCTTTTCTTTCCACTGACAAATATAAGCTTCTTTTTATCAAATGGAAAGCAAAAGATTTTGAAATTATTTCCCTCTATTTCAAAAGGTCTCTTAGGCCTTAAATATTCCACATCGCATTTTAATGCCTCCTTTATCTTCAAAACATCCTCCTCGCTCACGGGATCCTTTTCATGTGTTGTTGGAGAATGCAAATAGACTGAATTCGGAGAATCCAGGAAATTTACCAATTTTGCACCCCCGATGTTTCTAAATGGCCCAGGATGAAAATCAGTGGAAATAACCTTTGCATTCCCAATCCCGAGACATCTAATCTTGCCTTCAAAAATCTTAGAGTTCTCACTGAGCACGGATTCCACAAATCTCGGATTTCCTGTCAGCCAGAACTTTATAAAGCTTTCCACGTATTTTCTAAGCCCGAAGTCCCAGCCAAAGTCGAGGTAAAGAAGGTAGGCGTAAAATAGAACGAATGAAACAACCAAAAACGGGATGGATGCATAATCAAGAATTAAAAATGGAATTGAGGCTATGAGAGCAGAGTAAATTGCACCTCTCTCCGAACAAAAATGAATGACGGCCAAAAAAAGAAAGAATGGCCCTGAGAAAGTTCCAAATAGCTTGTAAGAGAGAAAAGATAAGAAGGAGATCAGAGTTGTGAGGAATAGGGATCTCTTAGCATCGAATTTCAGTCCCAGAAGTTTCCTGGACGCAGCTATTGTAAAAAGAAGAAGGGTTACGAGGATTATTATCTTACTTTCCAAAATTGAAAGAAGGATTGTTGTCATTAGAAAAGTTACAACAACAGTAACTTTTCCCGGTAAAAAGAAAAGTTTTCTGTAAAGCTTTTCCGCATTCATAAAAACCTCATTATTTCATTCCAAATCGAATCAACTTTTTTCTTAACTTCTTCCGTCATCCCAACAGGTTCAGGCCATTCTCTAGGATAACCTTCTTCCTTCAGCTTTTTTGTCGCATCTATGCCAAGCTTTCCGGCAAGAGATTGGATATAAGCTGAATGATCCAACGCATCCGTCGGTGAGGGGGGAAGGACGACCAAATCCCTTGCCGGGTCAAATCTCGTCGAGATTGCCCATATAACTTCGCCGAGGTTGTGTGGATTTATATCCTCATCCACCACAACGATTATCTTCGTGAGCGAGAGCATTCCAAGGCCCCAGAGAGAATACATTACCTTTTTCGCCTGACCGGGATATCTTTTCCTTATAGAGACGATTGCAAGACTGTGAAATCCGCCCTCAACTGGCAAGTTTATGTCCACAATTTCGGGATTTAAAAGCTGAATTACAGGCAGAAAAATCCTCTCAGTCGCCTTTCCCAACCAAGCGTCCTCCATCCACGGCTTTCCCACAACGGTTGCATGATAAATCGGATCCTCCCTATGGGTTATATTTGTAATTCTGAAAATGGGGTAGGGTTCCGGAGGAGTGTAATAGCCCGTGTGATCACCAAACGGTCCTTCCAATCTGAGTTCTTCAAGCTTAACGTAACCCTCCAGAACGATCTCAGCAGTTGCTGGAACTTCCAATTCCACCGTCTCGCATTCCACAAGTTCTATCCTCTCCCCCCTTAAAAAACCTGCAAATGCAAATTCGCTAATGCTTTTTGGCAGCGGAGCCGTTGCTGAGTATAGAATTACTGGATCGACTCCAATTGCCACTGCAACATCGAGCTTATCCATTCCACACTCTCTTGCCTTCAGCATGTTTTCCATTCCATGCTTGTGAATTTGCCAATGCATTCCAGTTGTTTTTCCATCAAAAACCTGCATCCTATAAACTCCAGCATTCAACTCTCCGCTTTCTGGATCTCTTGTTATAACTACGGGAAGCGTTATGAACCTCCCAGCATCTTTGGGCCAGCATTTTAGGATTGGAAACTTTTCCAAACTTTCAGATCTCCTTTCCTGGCACGGTCCGCTCTTTACTCTTTTCGGACTAATTGCAAGCAGATCTTTGATAGAATCCAAGCTTTTTATAGCATCGAAAATTGAAAATGGTTTCTTTTTGAGAATTGAAAGAATTTTTTCCCTAATTTCATCAAAGCTCTTCACCCCTAGGGCTATAAGCATTCTTTTCTCTGTTCCAAAAGCGTTTATGAGCACTGGTATCGAGTATCCCTTGGGTTTTTCGAAAAGAAGTGCCTTTCCTCCCATTTTTGCAACTCTGTTGGTGATTTCTGTTATCTCAAGAATGGGGCTCACTTCGATTTTAACCCTTGCAAGTTCCCTTTCCCTTTCAAGTCTGTCTATGAAATCCCTAAGGTCGCGGTAGGGCATAGATTAGTGTGGAGTTTAAAAATATAGCTTTCAAAGGGGAAGTTTTTAAACTCCGTGGCAGAATTTTTAAATGAAAATCGCTGTTATTGGGGCGGGACTTACGGGACTAAGATGCGCAATGGAGCTTAAGGAGTTCGCGGAAATTAAAGTTTTTGAAAAACTTTCAGTTGGAGGGCTTCTTTCAAGCTTCTGCAATGGCTATTGTATAGAAAAATTCTACCATCATGCCTTCAAATCTGACACGGAGCTGATTAAACTCATCGGAAAACTCGGACTAGAGTCGAAGCTCGTGTGGAAAACGGTAAAAGTTGGAATCGCAAAAAACGGAAAAATTTATTCTCTCAGCACCCCTCTCGAAATACTAAAATATCCTCACATGAGCCTGAGAGACAAGCTAAAATTAGCAATTTTTACTATAAAAAGCAGAAAGAGGGATTTCGAAAAATTTGACGAGTTCAATGCCATAGAATCGATAAGAAATGAGCTTGGCAGTAGTTTGCTTGAAAACTTTTTCATGCCAATGCTGAAAGCGAAGTTTGGCGAAAATGCCAGCGATGTCAGCTTTGCCTGGCTTTTGGCGAGAGTTGCGATAAGGAGTAACAGAAAGCTAAGAGGAGAGGAAATTGGATATTTAAGACATGGCTTCCATCAGCTTTTGGAGAAGATGTGTGAAGACATTGAAATAATAAATAAGGATGCTAGGATTAAACTAGAGGGAAAATGGAGCGTGAATGGAGAAGATTTTGATGCAATCGTTTTTACCGCCCCGCTACCGGAACTTGGGGATCTGAAAGATAAACTTGGAATACCTGAGGTAAGATACCAGAGCTCTATCTGTGCTCTAATATCCTTAAAAAAGAGTATATCTGACATCTATTGGCTAAACGTTGAAGGTGCATCATTTGGGGCTATTATTGAGCACACGAATTTCATGCCTTTTGAAGATTATGGAGAGCACCTCGTTTATCTCGCAAGCTATACAATGCCGGATAGCGAATTTTTTAGGGCAAGCGATTCGGAACTAGAAAAACTTTTTCTTAAAGATTTGGAAAAATTCGGTGTTAGAAGAGGAGATTTAAACTGGATAAAAATATTTAGGGCAAAGTTCAGCTCACCAATCTATGAAAAGGGTTTTTTGAAAAAAATAACCCCTTACAGGGTTGCAAATGGGTTTTATATTGCTGGGATGACTTCCAGACCAAATTATCCGGAAAGGAGTATGAACGGCAGCCTACTCGCGGGAAAAGAAGTTGCAGAAATATTGAGAAAAGATTTTGGTTTAATCTAGAATTTATCGGCCATGGGAGCTTACAATCTTTATCTCTTCATGTAGTTCCTTGAGGGCTTCGAGGTAATCTACTTCTCCCCTTTCTATCGCATCCATCTTTTCCTCAAGGTTTCGGGTTCTGACCTCTGATATGAACCTCTCATAGTTTTTAATCAGATACTCGTAAACCTTAATTCCCTCCTTAGTCGGAATCAGCTTTCCGTTCTTTTCAAATATGTAGCCTCTGGCGAACAGTTTGTCTAAAATGACCGAATAAGTTGAAGGTCTTCCAATCCCCCTTTCTTTCATCATCCTTATTAAATCGGCCTGAGATAGGAGAGGAGACACAGGAACCTTTCTGATTTCAACTTTTGCTCTATGAATCCCCGGAGCTAAATCCTTCTTTACCCAAACGGACTTAAAAAGTTCATAGGCCCTTCCTTCCGCGCTTACAATTCTTTCCTCATCGAAAGTCTTGCCAGCTACACTGATTCTGTACTTCTTAACACGAACTGTAAACTCTTTACACTGCGAGGCCATAAACCTTCGGAATATGAGATCATAAAGGGCAAAATGAGGCCATCTGAAGCTCTCAACAACCAATATGCCCTCATCTATCAGCCTTTCTAGAGTATTTCTGTCAACGGCTCTTGTGGGACGAATGCATTCATGAGCACCTTCCGAAAACCATTCTCTACCCTGAAAGTCGTCTTTAAGATATTCCCTCGCGATTGCCATACCAACCTCGCTTACTCTTGTAGAATCTGTTCTGTGATAAGTTATTAAACCGTTCTCAAAAAGCTCCTGAGCTATCTGCATCGTCTGCTTTGCAGACATTTTAAGAATCATGTTTGCATCGAATAAAAGGGAGTTTGTTGTATATGGTGGAAAAGGTGTCCTCTTCTCAATCCTGTCCTCCAACAATTCAATCTTCAATTCCAACTCTTTTTCTCCTGTTTCTAGCTCTAGAGATATTTCGTAATCGGGAAAAACTGCTATGCTCCTTTTCCTCCTAGAATCTCTATACCTCTCTATAATCCATCCAAGTGCAGGAGTTTGGGCCCTTCCGGCAGAGAGATTTTTCTTCCCGAAATGATTCTGCAACTCTTGGCTCAATTCAAACCCTATCCATCTATCCTCTATTCTCCTGACGATCTGAGCCTTGACCAAGTTTAGATTCGGAAGCTTAAGATTGTTAAGAGCCTCCACAATTGCTCTTTTCGTGACTTCATGAAATTCTGCTCTCTTTATCTCACCGCAAAGCAAGCATCGGAGATCCCAGCCGATTTTTTCCCCTTCAGCGTCTGGATCTGTACCCACAATTATAATTTCAGCTTCTTCAGCGACTTTTCTGAGACTTGAAATAATCTTGTATGAGTCCTCGTAAACTTCGCTCCTACATCTCGGACAAACGCTCTCGGTGAACTGGTTTCCGCATTTTCTGCACCTCTTTATTGTAGTATAAATAGGTGTAAAACCCTCGACCCCGTGAAAACCGCGATTTGTCACCAGATCTGTAAGATGACCGAGGGTGGAGGTTATTAAGAGAAGGTATTTTTCGGTGGGAACCTCATATACAGGAACAGAGTCCACCATTCTTATTCCGGGTCTTCCAAAAAACCTCGCTATCTGCTTAGCTTTCGTGGGACTTTCAACTATGAAAAGCGCGGGTCTTATCAGGTCTAGCTCCCTTTTCTTCTTCCTGCTCTCCTCTATCTCCCTCCTAAGAAATTCGAGATCGATCTCGCTGATCTCTCTAAAATTTATATCAAAGAATTTTGCTCTCTCAATAAAAGCATTCAAAAGCTGGTTGTCGCCTTCAAATAAAAAGCTGGCACCCTTAGTGAGCCCGTTTACAGTCAATCTTGAAGTTCTTCCAGAAGCCTGTATATAGGTTCTAACGTCGGGAAAGATTATTTCTCCCTTTCTAACCACTGCATCCCTAACATTTGCTTCTCTTTCGCTCATAACTTCTTTTAATGCTTCTCTTACCTCGCCTGCAATCTTCTCCATGAACCTAAGCTTTGGGACGTACTTCGCAACCCTTTCATCATCCTTGTAAAAGTGTACTAGAATTCGAAGGACTGACGGAGAGACTTTTTCTAAGTCCTCAACTCTAACTCTATAAGCTGGACAACCTGTAAAAATCGCGAACTTAATCTTTTCGGGCAAATCAAGTCCCCTAACCAAGGCCCCGTAATGATGGGCCGTTCCTATTAAATGTTTCACCTCCCCTTTCAAAAAAGCTTCGAAGTCTTTTAAATTCTTTGAAGTGACAATACCTACTTTAAACTCCTTCAGTCTTTCTTTAAGCCCCTCGCATTCTTCCAAACTTCTGGCGTAGATTATCCCGCCATCCCCGAGTTTTTCAAGTAATTCCTCGATCGAAACACCATTCGCGATAACGTCTTCGATGTTCCTGAGGAAGAACTGAGATGAGCCTATGCTGAAGTTTAGATATCTCCTAAAGAGCTCAGCCTTCCTACCAACTTTGGCCGTAGCAGTTGAAACTACAAGAACGCTTTTCTTTTTTTCTAAATCCAAAAGCTTCAAAATTCTCTCAACGTTTCTCGAAGCTTTCAGTACCGAATCCACATCATCGACAAAGACAAAGTCGAACTTCAATCCCTCCAGTTTATCGAAGTTCTTTGCTAGGAATTGAGAGGTCGTTATCAGTATGTCGAAATTATGAAGGTTCTCAAAAAATCCCCCTCTCTCCACCTCATAGTGGTAAAATCCGACTGAAAAATCTTTTACCTCATTCAGCCCTATTTCCATTCCAACTTTCTCTGCAAAATTTTTCAGAGTTTCCACTGCCTGCTTAACCAGGAGGGAGGTTGGAAATATCACATAACTCTTCTTTTTCTTTTTTGCCAAGAAAAGAGACATTGCAAGACCAAAAGAAGTTTTTCCAATACCGGTAGGGGCAACTAGGGAGAAACTCTCTCCCCTGAGTATCCTCTTAGCCCACATCCGCTGTATTTCCCTCAAAGGAGCGACGCATTTTTCAAAGAATTTTTCGAATTCCAGCTCACCCTCCTCGCAAATCCTAGTCTTTTTGTTTAAGCAAATTCCCCTCTCTATCTCTTCAAAACTCAGATCTTTCCCGCAGACAGGGCAAAGGTTTTCGTAAATGAGCACATTGACAATGAATGGTGAGGAATAAATACCTTTTATCCCTTAATTTTTTGTGATCCTAATAGTCGGTGCAGGTCCGGCCGGATCTATAACTGCCTATTTGCTAGGAAAAGAGAAGGAGGTGATTATAGCCGAAGAACATCAAAGCGCTGGATTTCCCGTTCAGTGTGCCGGGCTCATAAGCAAGGAATGTGTTGAAGCTTACAAAAAATACTGCAACGTAAAAAAGGCTATTGAAAACAAAATAAAAAGTGCATTATTCTTTTCACCCTCGGGAAAATTCTTTGAAGCTAAAGGAGAGGCTTTTGTAGTAGAGAGAAAATTACTCGATACGATGCTTCTGGAAAGGGCATCAGAATTTGCGGAAGTCTTCATGAAGCATAAAGTCAGATTTAGGGGTACAAAAGCTGTGCTGGGTGATAGAGAACTAGATGCAGAATACATTATTGGTGCTGATGGTGTCAATTCAGAAGTGGCAAGATCCTTTGGATTCGAGAGACCTTCATTTTTTACTGCAGTTCAAATAGAGACGAAATTTGACGCAATGGATCCAAATTCGGTCGAAATATATCTGGGAAAAGACTACAGCGAATTTTTTGCATACTCAATACCAATAGATGAAACTGCTAAAATCGGAGTGATAGCAAAAAGAAATGCATTACTTTATTTGAAAAAGCTTATCGAAAAGCATCCTTCAGTATCAAAGAGGGTAAGAGGTAGCATTCTGGAATTAAACTCCGGAATGATTCCGGAAAAACTTGTAGATTTTGTAAAAGGCAATGTTGCCCTTATTGGAGATTCTGCTGGAATGGTAAAACCATACTCCGGAGGTGGGCTTTTCTACTTGTTGTTAGCAGCTGAAAAGCTCTCAGAGAATTTTCCAAATCTTCAAGCATATAAAAAGGCTTTTCTGAAAGAAATTGGCAGAGAAATCAGGCTAGGTGAAAAAATAAGAAATATCTACTGGTTAAGCGACGAAGAAATTGAAAAAGTCGTTGACGCATTAAAAGAGTTCGATTTTTCGGGTGTGCAAATGGATAGACCATCAAGTTTTTTGGGCAAATCTTTAGATATACTAGGGCTAATTTTGAGGCATCCGTACTTAATCCAAATCTTCATAAAAATTCTCAGAACTTCAAAGTTCTCGCAGAAACTACGATTGGATCCCATATCGGAGTCAGTGGAGGTGCATAAGCCAGATCGGAGAAGAAGACATCCTTTGTCTTGAAGCCAGCTTGTATCATAACTGCGAAGACATTAATTCTCATAGCAACTTCGCTTCCCACGGCCTGAGCGCCGAGAATTCTGCCTCTTTCATCCGCGATTACCTTTAGGGTAATGTCTTTACCCCCGGGATAGTAATGGACTCTTGTCTTTGCCTTTATCACAGTAGATCGGACTTCAAAACCCTCTGATCTAGCCATTTTTTCGCTTAAACCTGTCGAACCGATCTCAAGCTCATAAAACTTCGTAAGCTGAGTTCCCACTACTCCAGGAAATTCCAAGCTACCTCCCGAAATGTTTACCCCCGCAACGTATCCCATTTTGTTTGCAGCTGGAGCTAGAGGAATCCAAACCTTTTTCCCAGTTACCATATGCCTTGTTTCCACGCAATCGCCTGCAGAATATACGTTCTCAACGCTTGTTTGCATCTTTTCATCTACCCATATAGCTCCAGTTTCCCCCAGCTTGCAGCCAAGCATCTTAGCAAGTTCAACGTTCGGTCTAATCCCAGTTGCAACTATAGCGAGGTCGCAATCGTAGCTGTTTTTATTTGTAACAACTCTCTCGATCCTATCTTTCCCTTCAAAGGCTTCAAGTTTCTCGCCAAGTCTCAAATCCACTTTTTTCTCCATCTCAGCCTTAACCAGATTTGCAATTTCCTTATCAAGATTTGGCAATGGCTGATCAAGAAATTCCACTACAGTAACCTTTTTACCCAAAGATGAGACGGCCTCTGCCATTTCAACACCAACATAGCCAGCACCCACAATCACGATATTTTTAGCCTCATCAATAATTCTTTTCAGCTTTTCAGCATTTGCGGGATGACGAATCGTAACTATTCCGTCCAGCTCGCTACCCTTAACATTTGGAATTTTTGGTAAAGCTCCAGTTGCTATTAGGAGTTTGTCCCATTCGTATCTACTTTCCCTGCCATTCTGCCTTACTCTAAGAAAACCTTCACCGACTTCTATTACCTTCGCATTTATTCTAACATCTATCCCTCTCTCTTTTCTGAAAAATTCTGGTGGATAATACATCAGATGATCTGCCTTGCTTATGCCTTCGACAACATATGGTATTCCACAGGGGGCATGGCTGACGAAATTTGTTTCTTCAAAAACTGTCACTTCCCAATCCGGCTTCATTGCTTTAATTCGCGAAGCTGCAGTCATGCCGGCAGCGCCACCACCAATTATTACTACCTTCATAAAAAATCGAATTTAAAACTTTTATTTAAAACTTTCGGATCTTTGAGCAAAATTCGAAAAGATTTCAGCAATTAATTTCGTTTAGAAAGTTCAAAACGGTTTGAAAGACGTATAGCTACCTATCTTGATCTCGATACATCTATTCCTCTTCTTCTCCTGTTTTTCGCTACCGTTCTGGTCTAGCGTTAACTTTCATCCCTTCCCTCCTTCTGTCATGGGAGGGCTTTCGGGGTGAACGGATAAAGCGCATCCATCTGGTATCTGCGGAGCAGGTTTTTCACAGCTATTACATCCCTATCCTCTTCCAGTCCGCATATAAGGCACTTCAAAAGCCTGTACCCCTTCGGGCTTAATTTTCCCCCACATATCGGGCACAGGCTTGATGTACCTTTGGCGTCAACATAGACAACGTTCAATCCAGAGCTTCGCCTTATAGTCTATGATTTCCTGGAACTTCCTGAAGCTCCACCTGTTGAGCCTTCCGTTAATGGCTTTTGAGCTTCTCCTCTTTCTTATGTTCTTGAGGTTTTTCCAGCACAACAGTCGAGGCTGCAGCTCTCTTTGGCTTCAGCGATTATTCTGCTGGCAATCTTGTGGTAGGTATCTTCAACTCTTCTACACTCTCTGCCTTTGTATTTTGCCAGCAGGGGTTTTTCGTTCAATCTAGGCGTAGACTGGAGCCTTCTGCGCTTTAGGAAGTAGGCCGTTCTTATAGCCCTCTCCCCAGTCCTAATATTAACGATGTTGTTCTCATTTATGTCTACAGCTATCGCTTTACCATTCAATTCTGCAAGCTCAACAGTCCTGGAGAAGACAACCTTCAGGTAGAGACAATCTTCTCTCTTCACAAGCCAAGCTTGACCAACCTTCATCTCCTTGAACTTCTCGTGGTATGTTCCGTGGAGCAGCTTCAGCTTAACTCTACCGCTTTCAGTGGCTATTGAAGCCTGCCAGTTCTCGAAATCGAGGCTGAATAAGTGATCATCCAGCATTACAACCTGCCTTTTAAAGAACGGTTTCTCAGCTTTTGCCGATCCTCTCCTTTTAAGCTTTCTGAAGCTCTTGTATACCGAGCAGGCCATCTGGCATGCGGTGTAAATGTAGTGAGATGGCAAAGCAGGACATTTCATCCTTAATTCATTGTACTTCTCAGCTTTCAGCCTTTTGAAGCTCGTAATCCCCTTTGTCCAAGTGTAGTCGAGTAAGTGGTTTACAATTTCTCCATATGTAGAGAACAGACTTTCTGG
>Ga0185307_1000417_pt1 | contig 27403 bp, 34 predicted proteins | sample LHCtaG_FD_128010 | JGI IMG/M metagenome (GOLD analysis project Ga0185307, IMG submission 128010) | Hot spring microbial communities from Little Hot Creek, USA to study Microbial Dark Matter (Phase II) - LHC4sed_matched (SPADES... | ecosystem: Environmental > Aquatic > Thermal springs > Hot... | reverse complement strand
TTTTTATTATTAACTAAAAACTTATTTCTATCCTAAATTTATTTTAGTTAAGTGTTATAGGATGATTGCTGAAATTATTTCAATAGGAAATGAGCTTTTAATAGGTAAAGTATTAAATACCAACGCTCACTGGCTTTGTAGACGTTTAACTAGTTTAGGAATTAATGTTAGAAGAGTTACAGTTGTACCAGATGATTTAAATGAAATTTCAAATTGTTTAAATGAAGCAATTTTAAGAAAACCAAATTATATTTTTACAACAGGTGGACTTGGACCTACTTTTGATGATATGACTCTTAAAGCATTTTCTAATGCATTCAATCTTGAATTAATTTTAAATGAAGAAGCATTACAAATGGTATCTTTAAAAGTTGAAGAATTAGCTAAAAAAGGGATTATTAAACATAAAGAATTAACTCCTTATAGAATTAAAATGGCAACTCTTCCAAAAGGAAGTAAACCTTTACCAAATCCTGTTGGAACTGCTCCAGGAGTATATCTTTTTTTAAACAATTGTGAAATATACATTTTACCAGGAGTACCAGATGAAATGAAAGCAATTTTTGAAGAAAGTATCCTTCCAAGAATTAAAGAAAAATCTAAACTTAAATTTATTGAGAAAAGTTTAAGATTAATTGGTATAGCAGAATCAGATTTATCTCCTATAATTGAGCAAGCTATGAAAAATAATCCTGGAATATATATAAAATCTCATCCAAAACGTGGAGAAGGTACATCATTAATAGAGCTTCATTTTTCAACAATGAAAGAAGAAATTAATGAAGGGGAAAAAATTATAAATAAAGCTATTGAAGAAATTTCCTCGCAAATTATTAAAAAAGGAGCTAGTATTGAAGAAATTTCTTAAATAGATTTATTGATTAAAATTTAATGAAAAATCTGATTAAATAAAAATATTTTTTATAAAAAAGCAATGATAAAATTACATTATTTTCTTTCTGTCTTTCTGAGTTTTTCTTTAGGTTCCCATCTAAATCTCCATAATCCTTTACCAAAAGATTCTACTGCTATTTCTAATTCTTCAGCTAACATATCATTAATAAGTGCTTCATCAGCTAAAGGAGATATTATTAAATCCGTTAATACTTCCTTAGATTCAATATCTTCAGCTATTACTTTAACTAATGCTTTCTTTGTATAATGCCATGCTTTTAAAGGTCCACCAGCAGTATCCAATGTTACTTCAATAGTTTCTTCAGGAGGCCAAATTCTTAAATCTTTTGCAATATTTATAGGTATAAGTAATTGTGGAACTGGTGCTTCATAGCCACTATTTAATAATGCTATTGTTTCGATAATTTTATCATTTACTTTTATTCTTAATTTTAGTCTTACTGCCATAATCAATTACCTTAATTCTTCCAATACGTGCAATACTTCTAATTTTAATTCTACCTACATAAGCTCTTGTATTTTTAATAGACATACAATAAATATTATAAAAAAGACTTATTTATAAAGATTATGATTAATACAATATATAAAAATTAGCTTAAGTTGAATTGTTTTGGCTTTATTTGGAAAAAAAGTTACTTTTTAATTAATTACTATTGTATTGGTCTAACGTCTATAAATGCTATTTCGTATCTTTTCCTTATTTTTTCAAGCTTTTTCTTAATTTTCTTTGAAAAAATAGAGAAATATTCTGGTGGAATATATATTGTTACTACATCTTCTTTTATTTCTACTTCATAATCAGGTATATATTTTTCAATTGTTTTCTCTATGAAAAATTTTATTCTTGGTACTTTCTCTTTTTCTTTCTCTTTTACTGGAACAACAAAAGATTTCTCACCAAAAACATATAATTCATATTCAGGTATTCCAGATAAGAAATCTTTTACAACTACTACTGGTCTAGCTAAATCATATTTCTTCAATCCATGTGGAATTTTAACAGTTGTTTCAATTGTATAAACCTTAGTTACTATTCCCATATTCATAAATACTACTGTATCTATTATTGATGGTATTACTCCTAATTCTGCTCTATTTGCAAATCTTTGTATTGCATCTATTGGAGAAGTAGCATGTACAACCCCAATAGCTCCTATTCCAGCAAGCCTTAAATCCATGAATATATTAAAATCTTCATCATTTCTTAATTCATCAAAAATTGTATAATCTGGTCTACTTAATAATAAAACATCATGTATTTCACTTGAAGTTGCTGCACTTTTAGAATATTGTGTTATATCCAATGGAAGTTGTAAGTCTCTTGGGCTTTCAACAGTTTTAACAATTTTACCTTTACTTCTATAAAATTCTGCTAATGCTTGAGCTAATGTTGTTTTTCCCATTCCAGGTGCACCTGCAATAAGAATTCCTTCAGCTTGTTTTTCAAATCTTTCAATAAGTTTTGTTGGTAAGCCATAATCTTCTAAATTAAGTTTAGCAATAGGTTTTACAGCTGTAAGTTCTAATCCATCAGAAAATGGAGGTCTAGTTATTACAATTCTAATATCATTCAATTGTATAATCATTGTTCCGCCTTTATTAATTTCTATGAAACCACTTCCAGTTTGAGAAACTTGTACTTTTTCTAATATATTTGCTATTATTGATTCTAATTCTTCTCTTGTTGTTTCTTTTTCTCCAACTTGTTCGAAAATCCATCTTCCTGGAACTCCTCTTTTTACACGTGGTACTACACCTTCTTTTAAATGTACTGACATAACATTTTCAGTAAAGAATTCTTCAAGTTTCAATTTTGTTTCAGGTAATTCAAAAAGAACTTTTATACCCATTGCTTCAGCTACTTTTAAAGTTATTGGATCGCAAGAAATAAGATATCCATCTTTCTTTAATGCTAATTCTCTAATAGCTGATTTAAAATCTATTTCTTTTTCTTCATTATCTACAAATTCTATTTCTATTCCTTTTTCCTTAGCTATTTCTCTAAGCTTTTTTAAAGCTTTTAAACCTAAATCATCGCCACTAGCTGCTTTTTTCTCAAATTCTGAAAGAATTGCTTTATGAATCAAAATTTTTCCATGAACCTTATTATCACTAATCAAACGAGACAATATATTTGTCTCTATAGCTGAAATATCTGGTATATACACGCTTTCTCCTTTCATGAATCATGAATACACCTATTAACTTGACTTAGCTAGCATCTACTGCTTAATAAAGTTTTTATTATAGAAGGCTTTCGATCTTGAGAATAAAATAAATTAGTTAGTAGTGATTTCCACTACTTGCTAGATACCTCTTAATGAAAAGGTTAGAAAGCTATTTTTAGACATGCCATTATAGAATTTTCCCTAATAAGTATGTTGCTTTAGCAGATTCTATTTCAACTTCTATTATTTTTCCTAATAAATTTTTATTTGATTCTATTACTATTGGCTTATAAGAAATATTTCTACCTATCCAAGTATTTCCACAACCTTTTTCATCAATCAATACTTTTCCAATCCATCCAATATATTTCATATTTTTCTCAAATGAAATCTTTTTTGATAATTCAAAAATTTCTTTAGCTCTTTTTTTAATTATTTCGAATGGTAAAGTAGGTTTTCCTTCTAAAGGAGTTTTTGGTCTTGGAAAAAATTTTGAAATATTTATTATATCTGGTTTTATTTCTTTAATTAATTCTATTGTTTTTTCAAAATCATTTTCATCTTCTGTTGGAAATCCAACTATTATGTCTGTTGAAAGAGTTAAATCATTATTCTTTTCTCTAAATTCATTAACTATTTTTTTAAAATCTTCAATCGTATATCCTCTATTCATATCTTTTAAAACTTTATTTGAGCCTGATTGAATTGGTAAATGCAAAAATTTGAATATTTTTTCATTTTTAAAAGAAATAGCTAATTCTTTATAAATTGGTAAAACTGTTCTTGGATTCATCATTCCAATTCTTATAAAAAATTCTCCAGGAATTTTATTTATTTCATTTAAAAGATCTGGAAGCTTATATCCATTATAATTATATGCAGATAAATCTTGAGATGTAAGCCATATTTCTTTATATCCATTATTAATAAAATTCTTTAAATCTTCTAATATTTTTTCATAAGGATAGCTTTGTAATCTTCCTCTTGCAAATCTAACACAACAATAACTACAAGCAGAAGTGCATCCCTCGGCTATTTGAATTATTCCTATTATTTTACTTGAAGGTTTTTTTGGTAAACAAGGTTTTATAGGAGATTTTTTTGAAAAAACAATTATTCCTTTTTCTCCATTTAAAACTCTTAAACATACTTCAGAAATTTTATCTATTGAAAAAGGATCTATTATTGCTGAAAAATTTGGAGCTGCTTTAACTACTTTTTCAAAAACAATTTTTGGTAAACATCCTGCAATAATTAACTTTTTTTCTAATGAAGATAATTTTTTTATTCTATTCAAAATTTTATCTTCAGTAGGCTTTTTTACACCACATGTATTAATAATTATTATTTCTGCTTCTTCAATATTAGATTTTTGAAAACCATTTCTTAATAGAATCCCCTCTATTATTTCTGAATCAGATTTATTTGAAGTACAGCCATAAGTTTCTATATAGTATTTCAATGGTTTTATTCACCAAATAATAAGATTCTTTATTAATAAGAATTATAAGGTTGCTTTTAAAAATTTCATATTTAAAAAAGCTCCCAAAAAATTAATTATAAAACTTTGAAGAAATAATTGTTTTTTCAAATAAGATAACTTTATATAATACTTTTTTAATGATATAATATAGGCATGTTAAGGGATACGGAATTTAAAGAAAGATTATTAAGATTACTTAAAGAAGATATTGAATTTCGTCATGCTGTTACTGGACTTATTGGTTTAGAAGAAATAATGAGAAGACTTGATAAACATGGAGAAATACTCATGAAAATAAGAGAAGAAATAATTAAAAATTTTGAAGCTAATGATAATAATTTAAAACAACTTAGGGAAGAAATAAGTAAGAGTCTTAAAAGATATGATATAGAATTTGAAAGAATTAGAAAAGATACAATTAATACTATTAAAAGCTTTGAGAAATACGATAAAGAATTCGAAAGTTTTAGAAGAAATTTATCAAATTTAAACATGTATTGGGATTTAATAAGTGAAAAAGCTTTAAAAGAAAAATTAAGAGAAATTCTTGATAAAGAAATTGGTTTAAAAATTGAAAAATGGGTTTATTATGATAGTGAAGGTATAGTATACGGTTATCCAAGTCAAATAGAAGCGAATATTGTTTCATACAATAAAAATATACTTTTAATGGAATTTTTACCATATGTAGGAGCTTTAGATGTGGAAAATTTTAAGAAAAAAGCTATGCTTTATGAAAAAATAGCTGGAAGAAAACCATCAAGATTAATTATAATAACTCCATATGCTGATGAAAAATCATTAGGAGTTGCAAAAGAATTAGAAGTTGAAATTCATATTAAAGTATAGCTTACTTCTAGCTTTACTATTTTTTGAAAGCTTTAATTTTTTAAAATATTTAAATTATTTCTTTTTAAAGAAAAGCCAATTTTTTGATTTCTTCATTCTAATAAGTGCATAAAGTCCATTTAATTTTTTACCATTTATTTCTATAACAATTTTATCTTCATTTCTTTCTATTAATCTATAATTTCCTTTATCCCAAATTTCTACAGTTCCAGCTCCATATTCTCCTTCTGGTATCGAATTGGATACTAGTATAGAACCAGCAAAATAGTTATTATTTCCTTCAACTTGTATGTCATACATTTTTTGACTTCGAATTTTTTGTCTTGGAGCTTTTTCAATTGAAACTATTTTTACTGGTATTATATCCTCTTTACCTTTTTCAAATTTCCATTTTAACTTACATGATTTAAGATATGTTTTATAACGAAGTTCTGGTAAAATATAAGAATCTACTAATGTAAGGAATCTCATAGAACTTATTTTATCTAAATGAATGAAGTGTATATAACCACCTTTTTTTCTTTTTTTATAGTAAACTTTAGCATTTATTTGCCATTTTTTTCTTAGGAATTCTACAATAAGATTGTTTTCCTCTTTTGTGAAACCTTGTGTAGAAAATTCGACATATTTATTCCAAAGATGTCCATTATCCATGTACCATACTGCTAATCCACGTTCATCCAAGAGTGAAAGTACTTCTTCACTTACCATCTTTACTTTATTTCTATAAAATTTAGGATAAATATTAACTAGACCAACATGAGTGAAGCGAAAAGTCCACGAATTAGAGTTTTTTCTTTTATGGATTTTTGCATAAGGAGCAAGTATATCTCTTACAAATTCTAAATAGCTTTTTTGCTTATTACTATGGGTTAGTTGATAGCAAGGGATTTTTGTTTCCTTTGAAAGTTCAAGATGTGCATCTCCTAGCAAAGTCCCTATTAAAACTTGAAGTTGTTCATCACTCCACTTTATCCCAGGAACAAAAATACTATCTCCAACTTTCAATTCTTTAGCGAATTTAATACCATTAGGAGTAAATATTTTATGATTAGGTGTAACTGTAATTATACGTCTTCCACCATATTGACCAGGTACTCTTATTCTTAAGAAATTAGTTGTTTTGCCATTACAAAACCAGCCTATAATAGGTTTCCATTCTAATTGATGCGTTTTAAAATTATAAGAAAGACATTTTATCTTCTTTTTTTCATTAACTATATTACCTATGTTTAAATTGCCCTTTTCTGTTATGACTTTTGTATAAAATTCAAAACAACCTTCAAAATTTGCATATTCAATTGGATGATCTTCAACTTCTACAGCTAACCTCTTAATACCTATTGAAATTGGCGGCTCCTTAGGAATAGCCCAACTTTTTAAAACACCATCCATTTCAAGACGTAAATCATAATGTAAACGTCTAGCAGCATGTTTTTGAATAACATAAATTCTTCCCTCTCCAGATTTTATTTCTCCTTTTGGTTCAGATGTTTTTTCAAAATTTCTCTTTTCCCAATATTTATTTAAGCTCAATCTTAATTTGTAATTATATAATAAATTCCTAATAAGTCTTATCTTATTCTCCTTTTTTTATAATTTCTAAAATAAAATAGTTTTTAATATGATTTTAATAAAAATAAATTTAAGAAATTGAGAATGGAATATGAAGTGATAAAGTTTTGATAGAGAATTTTAATCCAATTTTACAAGCATTTCTTGCAACATTATTCACATGGTTCGTTACAGCTTTAGGTGCAGCTATTGTATTTACAGTAAAAAATGTTAATAGAAAAATTCTTGATGGAATGCTTGGATTTGCAGCTGGTGTTATGATTTCTGCTAGTTATTGGTCTTTACTTGCTCCATCAATCGAATTAGCAAAAGAAATTTATATGGATTTCTTTATTTGGATTCCAGCAGTAATAGGATTTTTAATAGGATCATTTTTCTTATGGTTTTTAGATAAAATAATTCCTCACTTACATTTATATGATAAAATTGATAAAGCTGAAGGAATTAAAACTACTTGGCAAAAAACTATGCTTTTAATTCTTGCAGTAACATTACATAATATACCTGAAGGACTTGCAATTGGAGTTGCTTTTGGTGCTATTGAATATGGTATTCCAACTGCTAGTTTATCAGGGGCTATTGCATTAACTATTGGCATAGGTCTTCAGAATTTTCCTGAAGGAATAGCAGTATCAATGCCTTTAAGAGGAGAAGGTATGTCTAAATTAAAGAGTTTCTGGTATGGGCAATTATCTGGAATAGTTGAACCTATTGCAAGTATTATTGGTGCTTCTCTTGTTTTAATTTCTAGAGCTATTCTTCCATATGCATTAAGTTTTGCAGCAGGAGCTATGATATTTGTTGTAATTGAAGAATTAATTCCAGAATCTCAAATGCATGGAAATACAGATTTTGCTACTATTAATGCAATTTTTGGTTTTGTAATAATGATGGCTCTTGATGTAGCATTTTCATAGATTAAAATAAATTTAAATATATAAATGATTATAAAATTAATATTTAAAAAAGTGGCTTTAAATGATATTAAATGATAAAATAAAGAAAGAAATAATCAATATTCAAAAAAGTGAAATTAGTGAATATTTTATTTATAAAAAGCTATCAAATTCAATTAAAGATGCTAATAATAAAAAAATATTAGAAAATATATCAAATGAAGAATTGAAGCATTACAATTTATGGAAAGAATATAGTAAAGAAGAAGTAAAACCAGATAAATTGAAAATATGGAAATACTTTTTAATCTCAAAAATTTTCGGAATAACTTTTGGATTAAAATTAATGGAGAAAGGGGAAGAGAAAGCTCAAATAAAATATAAAGAAATTTCTAAATATATGCCAATTGCTGAAAATATTGAAAAAGATGAAAATGAGCATGAAAAACAAATTTTAAATTTAATTGAAGAAGAAAAACTTAAGTATGTTGGTTCTATGGTTCTTGGATTGAATGATGCGCTTGTAGAATTTACTGGCACACTTGCTGGATTAACTTTTGCTCTTCAAAATACAAGCTTAATTGCTATAGCTGGTTTAATTGCTGGAATTGCAGCTTCTTTTTCTATGGCTGCATCTGAATATTTATCTACAAAAGCAGAAGAAGGATCTAGAGAACCTTTAAAAGCATCAATTTATACAGGAATAGCTTATATATTTACAGTTTTATTTTTAATTTTTCCATATTTAATTTTCATAAATCCATATTTTTCTCTTATTTTTACAATTTTTAATGCTGTGATAGTTATTTTTATTTTTACTTTTTATATTTCTATAGCAAAAGATATTTCATTTAAGAAAAGATTTTTAGAAATGATTTCTATTAGTTTAGGAATTGCTACTTTATCTTTCTTAATAGGCTTTCTAGTAAGAATTTTATTAGGAATAGAAATTTAATTTTGTTTTTCTAAAAGTATATATATTTGAAAAAGCAATAAAAAAATGATGATATATGGAGAAAAATAAATTTTATGTTTTACCAAAATTGCCTTATAAATATTCAGATTTAGAACCATACATTTCTGAAGAACAATTAAAAATACATTATGAAAAACATCATCAAGGTTATGTTAATACTGCCAATTCAATTCTTCAAAGAATAGATGATGCGAGAAAAAATAATATTGATATAGATATGAAATCTACTTTAAAAGAACTTTCATTTAATATAGGAGGACATTTATTACACTCTCTATTTTGGAATAATTTAACTCCAGCTAGTGAAAGTAGCGAAAAACCAGAAGGAACTTTAAGTGATATCTTAAATAAAGAATTTGGTAGTTTTGAAAGATTTAAGAAAGAATTTACTCAAGCAACTCTTAGTGTAGAAGGTTCAGGATGGGGAGCATTAGCCTTTTGTAAACAAACTGGTAGGCCAATAATTATGCAAATAGAGAAACACAATGTTAATGTTTATCCTACATTTAGAATTCTTATGGTTTTTGATGTTTTTGAACACGCATATTATATTGATTATAGGAATGATAGAGCAAAATTCGTTAATGCTTTATGGAATATTGTAAATTGGAATGAAGTAAATAAAAGGCTTGAAGAATTATTAAAATAGAATGTAAGAAAATGTCTAATAATGAAACTCTTATTGCCTATGTAACAAAAGGAGGAGCAACAGAAGAAGCTGCTCACATTATTGCAAGTATTTTACAAGAGAAACATGGATTTAAAGTAGATTTAATTAATCTTAAGAAAAATCCAAATCCTGATATTACATCATATAAAAATATTATAATTGGGAGTGGAGTTAGAGCACAAAGAGTATATAAAGAAGCTTTAAATTTTCTTAAGAAAGAAGATCTTAAAGATAAAAAAGTAGCAATATTCATTTTATCTCTTGAAGCTGGATTTCCTAAAAGTTATGAAAATGCTATTAAAAAATATATTAAAAATATTTTAGAAAAATACCCTCATATAAAGCCTATTGCTACTGAAGCTTTTGGAGGAAGAATAAGAATAATAGGTTTTAATATTGCAAATAATTTTAATATCGAGAAAATTAAAGTATGGGCAGAAGAACTTGGCAAAAAATTAAAAGAGTAATTTTTAAAAATTTTAATCTTCTAAAGATTAATCAATAAATACATAAAATAAATTTTTAGCCTTGGATAATAAAAAGCTTAAATTTGAGAAAACTAAGAATATTTTTAAAAAGAAAAAATAAAATATAATAATGGAAAATTAATTTATTATAGGAGATTAAAGATGGGTATTACATATATTGAAGGTAAAGTAAGAGGGCCAACTGGTAAAGAAGAACAAGTACGTTTTCTTATTGATAGTGGAGCAACTTATACACTTCTTCCAGAAAAAGTATGGAAAGCTATAGAACTTTCACCAATGCGTGAACATGTTTTCACTCTTGCAGATGGAAGAACAATCACTCGAAAAGTTTCAGAGTGCTATATTATATTACCATATGGAGAAGCACATACTCCAGTTATACTAGGAGAAGCTGATGATGAAGCTCTTTTAGGAGTTGTTACTTTAGAAATACTAGGTTTAGTCTTTAATCCATTTAAAAGAAGATTAGAACCAATGCGTATGCTATTAGCAATGATTAAAAAAAATGGAGAATAAATAAATTAGTAATTTCAATGTTTAATTTTTAATAAACCCTTTTATTTTCCAGTATTTAGAATTTAAAGCAGGAATAAAAAATTAAATATAAAGTTTTTAAATTCGATTTTTTCTTAAGAATTATATGAAAATTGAAGTTATTTTAGATGCTGAAGAACTACCTAAAGAATGGTATAATATTTTACCAGATTTACCAGAAAAACTTCCTGAACCAAAAGATGTAAAAGATGAACCATCAAGAATTGAATTATTACCAAGAATTTTTCTTAAAAATTGCTTAGAGCAAGAATTTTCTAATGAAAGATGGATAAAAATACCTGAAGAATTAAGAGAACTTTTAATGAGATCAGGAAGACCAAGACCTTTATTTAGAGCAATTGGTTTAGAAAAAGCATTAAAGCTTCCAAAAAATATAAAAATTTTCTATAAATCTGAATTTTATTCTCCAACTGGTTCGCATAAAGTTAATACAGCATTAGCACAATGTTTCTATGCTAAAAAAGAAGGTAAAGAAAATGTAGTAACAGAAACTGGTGCAGGACAATGGGGTTCAGCTCTTTCTTATGCTGCAAGTTTACTTGATTTAAATTGTAGAGTTTATTGGGTAAGAGCAGCTCATGATATGAAACCTGAAAGAAAAATTTTAATGTTAAGTTATGGTGCTGAAGTTTTACCTTCTCCAAGTAATAAAACTGAATATGGAAAAAATATTTTAAAAGAAGATCCAAATCATCCCGGCTCTTTAGGAATAGCTATTTCAGAATCCATCGAAGACGTATTAAATTCAGAAAAATCAGTTTATTGTGTAGGAAGTGTATTAAATCATGTTTTATTACATCAAACAATAATTGGATTAGAAATAGAAAAACAATTTGAGAAAATTGATTTAAAACCAACAATAATGATAGGTTGCTTAGGTGGAGGTAGCAATTTTGGTGGCTTTGTTTTACCATTTGTAAGGAAGGTGATTAAAAATAAAGAAAAAATAAGATTTATAGCTTCTCAAACTATTGAAGCACCGAATTTAGTTAAAGGAGAATATAAATATGATTTTGCAGACCATGCAAGAAAAACCCCTTTATTAAAAATGTATACCCTTGGACATGAATATATAGGAAAAACTGTTTATGCAGAAGGTTTAAGATATCATGCTGCTGCGCCAATAATAAGTTTACTAAGATATCTTGGATTTATTGAAGCAGTTGCATATAAACAAGAAGAAGTAATTAAAGCTACAAAATTATTTGTCAAATCTGAAGGTTTTGTGCCTGCACCTGAATCTTCATATGCAATAAAAGCTGCTATAGATGAAGCTTTAAAAGCTAAAGAAAAAGGTAAAGAAGAAGTTATAGTATTTAATATTTCTGGACATGGTTTTCTTGATATGAAATTTTATGAAGAAGTTAGTAAAGAATAAATCTTATAGAAGCTAAAATTATTAAGAAGAGTTAATGAAAAGATTAAAATTATGATGAGAATCAAAAAATGATTACCTTTAAGCATTTTAAGCTTATGAACTTAAAGATTGAAAAACATCATTTATAGGCTTTTTTTCTTGGTCCAATGAAATGAATTAATATTCTTTTTTCATTCCAGTTTACTTCATAAATTATTCTTATATCTCCAATTCTAATACGGTATGCACTTTCGTAACCTTTAAGCTTACAATATCAAATTTTCTGAAAGGTATTAGGTCGTTTTTCAGTGTTGTTATGACTTCTTTAATTTTATTCTTCTCTTCTTCACTAAGTTTTTTAAGAATTTTTAATGTTCTTCTCTTGGCTTCTATCTTAAACATGTTAGCTTAAAGCTTCCATTATTTCTTTTTCGTTTACAACCTTGTCGCTACTTTTAATGGCTCTTCTATAGGTATAAGTTTTTCAACTAGTTCCTTATATAACAGTCTTATTTCTTTTAGCTCTTCCCTTATCTCCTTAAGTATTGTCGCAACTTCAGACATCACTATGATCAAATAAATAAACTTCTTCTAGGATTTAAATATTTTATAATTCTAGGAGGGAGACTTTTACTTTCTACATGAATCCATACTTAGTTAAAAAACCCCTCTTTAATTAAAAGCTTTTAGGTATAGTCAATGAGTTTTCTTATTCATGTTGATTTTAAGCTATAAGATAAAGTTTTTTAAAATGATTTTAAAAAAGTTTTTAACTAAATCTTCATATTCCGGATTTAATCGCATTAAGAAGCTTTTTGTTTGATAAAATATTTATGATTATTTAATGTATTGGAGAAGAATTATTGGAATAAAAATTAAAATTGTAGCTAAATAAAAAGTTATATGATATCCTAACGTTTTTGAAATTAATCCTGAAAGGAAAGATGTTATAAAAATTGTTATTCCATTCAATGAACTAAATATACCAATTTCTTCCCCTTTCTTTTCAGGTTGAAGTGTTTTAAATAACATAACATTCAATGGAATTGTTACTAAAGTGTATGCCATTCCAATAAAAGTAAAAGATATTAGCGTAGTATAAAAATTTAATCTATTTTGAATAAAAACTGAAAAAGTTGATGCTAAAAAGAATCCAAAAAATCTTATATAAAGTGCTTTTTTAGCTATATTTATTTCTTCCCCTTCTTTCATTTTTCTTAAAAATAATGAAGAAAAAGTATTAACAAATGTTATATATGTGCTTAATAAGAAAATTTCTGAATCTAATAAACCAATATTTTTTAAATAAGGTGTATAAGACGTGAAAAATAAATTTGCTGAAGCAAAGAATAGAATAATTGTACTCATTACAATAAAAAAATCACGTTCTAAAAAAATTTTTATTGATCTAAAGAATGATACAAAATCTTTTATTCTTGGTATACGAATGAAAAATAAAGGTATTTGTAAAAGCTTATATGAAAAAGCTTTTAAGTTCATTAATATATTTTCTCTTTCTAAAGTTATTAATGGTTCTTTTAATAATAGAATGAAACTAACAAGCGCTAATATTGAAAGTAAAATAGAAAAATAAATTGAATTTTCAAGACCTAAAAAATTAATCCATATTGCTCCACCCAATTGACCAATCATTCCACCTATGTATGAATACCAATAAAAATTATTATAAGATGAATTTAAACTACTTTTAGAAGAAGTTTCTATTATAAGAATGTTCATTGGAGTATTAATCATCGCTATAGAAATTCCAAGAAGAGCATATATTATAATTATATTTGTAGGATTTCCTACTTTCAAAATAATTAATATGAAAATGGTCATTAATGAAATTCCTGAAACCAATAATATTTTCCTACTTTCAATTCTATCAATTACTATTCCCCAAATTAATGAAAATATAACTAAAGATAAGTTATAAAATGCTGTGGCTAAGCCTATATCTACTACATTCCCTCCACGTTTTAATATGAAAAGAGGGATAAATGTTCCTATGAAAAATATAGTAGCATTGTATGGCACTAATGCATACATCCATTTTTGGGATTTAATTTTTTCCATAAAATCACCATATGCTCTTTAATATTTAATAAAACCAATTTATTTTTAGAATAAGCAACTTAATTTTTATAAATAAAATAATTAAGCATATAAATAAGTTTTAACATATCATGATAATTTTACTTCATAATATTAATTTTTAACTTTGAATTAAGAATTAAAAATTTTAAATAATATAGATTTAAAAAACGTAGAAATAAGTTTTTATATCAGTTTTCAAATATAGATTATAAAATGTTGTATATAATTTTGATTGGGCTTTTAATGATATTGATTGGATTTTTAATTATCATACTTGCAATTATTTTAGGGCTTCTTAAAATGAAGAAAGAACCAGAAAAAGAACATTTTAAAGGAGGTGCTGTAATTATGATAGGGCCAATACCAATAATATTAAGCACAGATCCAAAATCAGCAAAAATCTTAATTTTATTAGCTATAATTCTAGTTCTCTCTCTTATTATATTAATGGTTTTCTTTAAAATATGGTGAGAAAATGAATTCCAAATTATTTATAATTGGTTTTTCTTTAATATTTTTTGGCATAGCCATAATTATTTTTTCTTCTTTATTATCTATCATGACAACTAAGGATGTTACAATTGGTGGAGGAGCTTTAATAATGATAGGGCCAATACCAATACTTATTAGTGCTGGTATTCCAACAATAATCTTAATATTTCTTATTATTATAATGCTTATAATTATGATATTTCAAACATACATATTTTTAAAGTATAGAAAAAGAAAGAACAATGTGTATGTTAACTAAATAAAACTAGTTTACTTAAATAGAAATTCTAGAAAATAATAAAAATATTTTTATTCCTAAAAAATATTTTTAGAAAGTTTTATATATTTTTCTAAAAAAATTATAAACAAAGGTGAAGCATAAGAATGTCATCTTTAGAAAATAATTTAGAGCAACTTAAAAAAGCAATTATTGAAGGTGATCCAGATTTAGCCGAGCAATTAGCTAAAAAGATTTTAGAATCAAAAATAGATCCTTTAAAAGCAATTTATGAAAGTGTAGTTCCAGGCATTCTTAAAGCTGGAGAATTATGGGAACAAAATATTTATTTTATTCCAGATGTAATAATGAGTGCTGAAGCTTTCAAATCTGCAATGTCAATTTTAGAGAAGAGTATTCCTATTTCTATTATTGAAAATAAGAGTATTGGAAAATATTTAATATGTACTGTTGAAGGTGACATTCATGACCTTGGAAAATCTATAGTTGTAACAATGCTTAAAGCTGCTGGTTTTATTGTTTATGATTTAGGTGTAGATATTCCTATTAAAAAATTTATAGAGAAAGTTAAAGAATTAAAACCTGACATAGTTGGATTAGGAGCTTATATGAGTACAACTGCTGTAACATTAAAAGATTACATTCAAGCACTTAAAAATGAAGGGCTTAGAGATAAAGTTAAAGTAATGATTGGAGGAGTTAGAACAAGTCAAGAATATGCAAATAACATAGGAGCTGATGCTTGGGGGAAAGATGGGATAGATGCTGTAAGAAAAGCAAAAAAACTTATGGGTGTTGAAAAATGAGTTTTGTACCTCCATCAAAAATAGATATGATAAAAGGCTTCCTTTATGGTAAAGGATTAAGATTCATTAAATTAAATCCTAGTAGTAGGGCAGTAGCAGCAACAATTGGTAAACCTGATTATGTTCCTGTGATAGGCGCTCAAATTCATGAGCATGCATTAACAGTAGCTAAAGCAGATCCTGAAAGATTCTTTTATAAAGATGGAAGATATTGTGTTGCAATACAAATTTATGTTTCAAAATGGTATGGGTTTGAACAACCTGTTGGAATGGCTCCTGAAGTTTACAATTATGAGGTTGAAGCTCTTGGAGGGAAATTGCTTAAAAACAAGAAACATATGCCATCAATAGATCAAAATGATCCATTAATAAAGAATCCAGAAGATATAGATAAAGTGAAAACTCCAATTAAAATAGACCAAGGTAGAATAAGATTTGTAATAGATTCAATAAAAGCATATAAAGAGCTTACTGGAAATCCACCAAGTGCAGCTTTTTGTGCACCATTTAGTTTTATTTGTGGAATTCATTCTTATGTTAGAGTAATAAGAAATATAAGAAAAAATCCAGAATTTATTCATAAACTTTTAACATGGGCTATTGATGAAGTTCTTATACCCTATTTACAGCTTTTAAAGAAAGAAACTGGCGCTAATTATGCTATAGGCGCGGATGCATGGGCTGCAATACCAAATGTTAATAAAGAAATACTTGAAAATTTTGTTTTTCCTTATAATAGAATACTAAAAGAAAAAGCAAAGAAGAAAGGGATTACAGTAGTTATTGCAGCTAGTGCAGATTATTGTATAGAAGATCCAAAAAATTTTGATCCTGAACTTATGAAATGGTGTTGGTATCATGAAGGTAAAGCGCTATTTGGAAGGCCAGGAATATTCATGGGAATGGGTAAAACTGAATTATGGCCTATAGAAATAATTAAAGAATTCATAAAAGAAAATACATCTATATTTTGGAAACCACCTATTATAGCAACTTGCAGTGCTAGTTTCATAAGAGATTCTTCTCCTTATGAAATTGCAAATTATGTAAAAAGAATAATAGATAATCTTGGTAGAGATGGGCATCTTAGTTTCTTTCTTGCTCAAATTCCAGCAGATACTCCTCCAATAAATGTACATTCTTTCGTAAAAGCTTCAAAAACTTATGGAAAATATCCAATAATTGAAAATCTTAATGATATTGAATTTAATCTTCCAGAATTCAAATCTTATGAAGAATGGTATAAAGAAGAAGTTTCTAAAGGAAGAGCTATTGAATATGAATAAATAAATTTAAATGGATTATAACTTGATTACTAACTCTTTTTTCTTTTTATATAGAATAGGATATTATAGATTATATAAGAAAATATATTAAAGAATATTAGGAAAATAAAATGAATAGAAGAATAAAATCTAATCTTAATTTTAAACTTATGGCAATTAGCTATAAATTTCGTGATTTTTTTAGACCAAGAATTAACATTCTTAAAGAAGTAGGAATAAAAAGGGGAGATTATGTACTTGACTATGGTTGTGGACCTGGAAGCTACATTATTCCTCTTACGGAATTAGTAGGTAAAGAAGGGAAAATATATGCTTTAGATACTCATCCAATTGCAATTCAAATGGTTCAAAAAATTGTTTTAAAAAAGCAATTGAAAAATGTAGAAATCATTCATTCTGATTGTAAAACTGGATTGCTGGATAATAGTATAGATGTAGTTTTGCTTTATGATGTTCTTCACGAATTAAATAAACCAAATGAAGTATTGGAAGAAATACATCGAGTATTAAAATCAAATGGAATTCTATCTGTTAGTGATCATCATATGAAAGAAAACGAAATCATATCTAAAGTAACGAATAGAGGATTATTTAAATTATTAAAAAAGGGAGAAAGAACATATAATTTCTTAAAGGAAAGTATTCATAAAAATTTATAAATTGCAATTTTTATATATTAAAGGGCTTGATAAAAGAAAATGTATAGTATTAATATAATAAATATTAATGAAAGAGATCGCATGCTAGCTGAATATCCAAGCCAGATCCTATATGAAGAAAGAGCAGATATATATGGTGTTTGTATAAAACTTTTAACAGATTTAAATTGGGTAGATGAAAATTGGAGAAGAAATTTTTATTCAATGTCTGAAAAAGTTAGAAGTCATGCAAGAATGTATGTAACTGAAAGTGATAAACATCCTAAAAATAGTGTTTATTATGATCCATTTACTAAAACAGCTTTTCTTTTTAATTTTGATTATTATGGATGGATAAAATCAATAGCATTAAGTTTAGCTAGTGATGTATTAGAAGATGAACATGGTATAAACTCTGTACATGGAGCATGTATAGATATTAATGGAATTGGCACAGCAATTATTGGAGCATCGGGTGCTGGTAAAACAACTCATTTATATGGTTTAATGAGAAAAGAAAAAGTAAGAGTTGTAGCAGATGATTGGTTTTTTGTAAGAGGAGACATGCCACTTTTAGCTTTTAGTAGCGAGAAAAATTTCTATATTAGAGCTGATGTAGCAGCTATGTGGCCTGAATATCATACTTTATTAAAGAATGCTCAATTGGATAATATGGGTAGAGCTATAGTTGACCTTAGATGGGTAGTAGGCAAGTATAGAATAGTACCTTTCACAACTTTACAAAAATTCATAATTTTAATTAGAAAATTTGATGAAGAAAGAATAATTATAAAACCAAATATAGATGAAACACTTGATTTTCTTAAAAAAGAAAACTATTGTAATCCACATTATTTAGTAAATAATGAATATAAACAATCTATAAGAAATAGATTTTTTAAAGATTTGCTTCAAAAAACAGATTTCTACATTGTTAATAATATAAAAACACCAGAAGAAATACAAAAAGAAATTATAAAAATACTTAATATATAAATATTAAGAATAAATAAAAATTATGAAAATATATGAGGAATCTTGAACCTGGTCTTAAATTAGAAAGGAAAATAAAAACTAAGCCTGAGCATTCTGCTAAGCATCTTGGTTCTGGTGATGTTGAAGTACTTTCAACACCTTCAATGATATTATTTATGGAAGAAACTTGTAGAATTCTTGCAAATAATTATCTTGAAGAAGGAAAAACTACAGTAGGTACACATGTAGATATTTATCATGTAAAAGCTGCTCCTATAGGAGCTGAAATTGAAATAAAATCAATATTATTATCTATTGAAGGAAGGAAACTTATTTTTTGGGTTGAAGCATTATGGGAAAATAATAAAATAGGTTATGGAATTCATGAAAGATACATAATAGATAAAGATAAATTTATTTCAGAATTAAGAAAATAAATATTTAATATTTTTTATCATTTGATTATAGAAATGCTTTATTTATTCCTAATTTTTCTTTAAATATTTTTTGAATTTTCTTTAAAGTTTTTTTATCATTTATTTTTGATTTAATTAATCTTATTGTTTCATATCTTTCCCATGGATAAACTATCCATGCTTTTGTTTCTATTAAATAAAAATCCGGCTTTATTTTACACCATGGTTTAATATGTATAGTAGCTGTTTTTATTTCTTTAGGTTCTTTAGGTTTTAGAATATAATTTATGGCTGTTTCTAAAGTATTTCCAGTATCTGATACATCATCAACTAATAAAACTTTTCTATCTGTTAATTTTTCTAAAGTAAGTGGATGATATATTTTGACAATATTCCTTTTATTTATATCATAATATGATTTACATCCTATAGCGTAAACTTCTTTTAAATCTATATTATCTGAAATTAAATCAGCTATAATCATTCCTCCTCTAAGTACTCCTATAATAGTATTCGGTTTATAATATGAAATTATTTTTTCAGATAATTTATCAACTAATTTAATTATATCTTTCCAAGAAAGTATTAAAAGTTGATAGTCTTCTACCCTTATAATATCCATAAATAATATTATTTCCCTTTTAATAAAAATTTTTATTTTTAAAAGAAATATATTTTATAAAATAAGAAGAAGAATGTCTAATAAAAATACTATTGAAGAAATAAATAAAGAAATAAGAAAATGTAAAAAATGTAGATTATATTTAAATAGAAAAAATCCAGTTCCAGGTGAAGGTAGTATAAATACTTCTATAATGATTATAGGCGAAGCTCCTGGCTATTTTGAAGATATTCAAGGAAGACCTTTTGTTGGACAAGCTGGAAAAATCCTTGATGAATTACTTTCAATAGCTAATTTAAATAGAGAAAAAGTATTCATTACGAATATTGTAAAATGTCGTCCTCCTGAGAATAGAGTTCCTAAAGATGATGAAATTAATTCTTGTAAAGACTATTTAGAAAAACAAATTGAAATTATAAATCCAAAGATAATAATTACTCTTGGAAATGTTTCAACACAATATATTTTTAATAAATATGGATTAGAATTTGAAAGTATGAGTAGTATTCATGGAAAAATTTTTGATATAATAGAATATAAAATTAAAATAATTCCATTATATCATCCAGCAGCAGCTCTTTATAATCCTAAAATAGAAAAAATTATGAAAAATGATTGGAAAAAGATAAGTTTATTTTTGAAAAATATAGTATAAATTTATATCATACCACTATCTTTTATTATGAGAATTTACATGAATATAGTTAATACAGAGAAAATATTTAAGAAAATTTCTGTTATTGATTCAGAAAGATGTGTTGGATGTCAAAGCTGTATGTTTGCATGTGCAAGAAGGTTTGGAAGAGGTGGCTTAAGTAAATCAACGATTCTTGCAAAATCTATAGGTGGAGTGGAAAGAGGATATACTGTAATAGTTTGTAGAGCTTGTCCAGATCCACCATGTGCTAAAGTTTGTCCAACAGGTGCTATTATTCGTAGGAAATATGGAGTTCTTGTTAATGCTTCTAAATGTATTGCATGTAAACATTGCGTAGAAGAATGTCCTTTTGGAGCTGTTTTTTGGGATGATGAAGCAAATAAACCAGCAATATGCGTTCATTGTGGTTATTGTGTAAATTATTGTCCATATAATGTTATTAAAATGGAAGAGGTGAAGTAAATTGCTCGATAAAGATTTATCAAAAGTATTATACATAGACCTTACAAAAAGAAAATTTTGGATTGAGAATAGAGAAGATTTATTTAGTAAATACATTGGTGGAACTGGTGTTGCAATAAATTTATTAAATGAAGAATGTCCTAAAGGAATAGATTCACTTCATCCAGATAATCCAATAATTTTTGCTGTAGGGCCATTAACTGGATTATTTCCACTTTGTTCGAAAACTGTTGCTATGTTTAAATCTCCATTAACTGGAAATTTAGGAGAAAGTCATGCAGGTGGTAGAAGTGCTATAAGTATAAGAATGGCTGGATATGGAGCAATTGTAATTAAAGGATCTAGTGATGAACCAATATATTTATCAATACATAATAATAAAGTTGATTTTAAACTTGCATCTGGAATATGGGGTGTAAGAAGTAGTTATACTGTAGGAAGAATATTAAGAGAAAGAGAGAAAGGAGAAGGAATAAGAACAATAATGCGTATAGGTAAAGCAGGTGAAAAACTTGTAAGATATGCTTCTGTAATAACTGAAACTTATAGACATTTTGGTAGACTTGGTTTAGGTGCTGTTTTTGGAAGTAAAAAACTTAAAGCAATAGTTATTTCAGGAAAGAAACCTATCCCTATTAAAGATCCTATAGCTTATAAAAAATTATATGATGAAATATTCAAAGAAGCTGTTGAATCTCCTATTATGAAAAAATATCATGAACTTGGAACAGCTGAAAATGTTTTACCATTAAATAAAATAGGAGGGTTACCAACAAAAAATCTTAATAAAGCATTTTTTGAGGGAGCAGAGTTTATTTCTGGAGAATATTTAGCTAAGAATTATTTAGGAAGAAGAATTGCTTGTAGTCATTGCCCAATTGCATGTATACATTTAGCTGCTTTAAGAGAACCATATGAAGATGAGCCATATTTCTTTAAAACTACAATGATTTCTTATGATTATGAATTAATATATTCTCTAGGTTCAATGCTTGGAATAGCTGATACTTCAAACTTTTTAAAACTAATAGATGAAGTAGAAATTCAAGGACTTGATGCTATTTCTACTGGAGTAGTTTTAGCATGGGCAACTGAAGCATATGAAAAAGGATTAATAAATAAAGAACATACTTTAGGTTTAGATTTCAAATGGGGAAATGTTGAAAATTATATTAAAGCTGTTAGAAATATTGTAAATCAATCAAATGATTTTTATGAAGCTTTAGCTAAAGGTGTAGTATATGCTTCAAATAAATATGGTGGAAAAGATTTTGCTTTATCTTTTGGTGGAAATGAAATGCCTGGTTATCATACTGGTCCAGCAGGTTATTTAGGATTTATCACAGGTGCTAGACATAGTCATTTAGATTCTGCAGGATATTCTTATGATCAAAAAAATATAGGTAAAAAAATGGAAGCTAAAGAAATTGCTGAATATTGTTTTAATGAAGAAAGTTGGAGACAAATATTATCAAGCTTAGTAATATGCTTTTTTGCAAGAGGAATTTATAAACCAAACATAGTAAGTGAAGCATTAAAAATTTCTGGATATAATTTTTCTGAAGAAGATTTAAATAAAATAGGTGAAGAAATACTTAGAAGAAAATATCAATTTAAGTTTCGCGAAGGTTTTGATATAAATAAATTATACATACCAAAAAGAATATTTGAAACACCATCTCCTCATGGATTAATAAATGAAGAAATATTAAATGAAGCTATAAAACTTTATATGAAGAAAGTCTCCTTTGAATAGAAGCTTCTTAATATAAGCTAGAATTTTCGATTTTCTCTCTTTTTTTCTTCTTATGAAAAATCTCTTAATATTTTTTAAAAAATCAAATTATTTTTCTTCATTTTTTATTTCTTCTATTAATGAAGTTTTCTTTTCTTTCTTTTGAATTTTTATTTTATTTTCTTCTTTCTTTTCTATTGGTTCAATTTTTATTTCTTCTAATAATGGCTTTTCCCCCTCTATAATTATTTCAGCTCCTGGATATCTTCTTTTTAAATCTTGCTTAAGTGCAGCTATATCTACATTTTCACCTGCTTTAACATAAACTTTTGTTTTTCCATTTATTTGAGTAACGTTTATATAATATCCACTTTCTCCTAAGCTACTTTCTTCAAACATTTCCTCAAATTCATCAAAAATCGAGAAATCAAATAACTCATCAAAAATGCTTTTTTTCTTTTTCTTACTCATTTTTACTTCAAAAGAAAGATAAATTATAAAAGGAAAAATATTAATTTTTTCTTTAAAAATTCAATAAAATCAATGATTTTAATATTTATTATAAGAGAAAAGCTACGATTCCAAAAAAGGGTTAACCCATATAGGAAGATTTTCTAGTAATATTAATATTATTCATTGAAATAAATTTTAATTTAAAAGATGGATAGATTATATATAAATGAACCAATATCAGGAGGAATAATACTTTCATATAAATGTAATAGCGAATGTAAGCATTGTATGTATGCTTGCTCGCCTAAATGGAAAAATAATTGGATAAATATTAATGATTTAAAAGAAATCCTAAAACAATTGGCTTTAAAAATTAATAAAAAATATCCTAAATATTTTAATAAAATTGGAATAAACTATGGCTTACATTTTACAGGAGGAGAACCATTTTTAAATTTTGATTTATTGCTTAAATCTATAGAAATAGCTAAAGAATATAAGATTCCAGCTAAATTTGTTGAAACGAATTGTTTTTGGTGTATAAATGATGAAATAACAAAAGAAAAATTAATGAAACTTAAAGATACGGGATTAGATGGAATTTTAATAAGTGTTAATCCATTCATTTTAGAATATGTTCCTTTTGAAAGAATAGAAAGAGCAATTAAAATAAGTAAAGAAATTTTTAAAGAGAATGTGATTATTTATCAAGAATTTTTCTATAATCAATTTAAAGAATTTAATTTAAAAAATGTTTTATCATTTGAAGATTATTTAAAGAAAGCAAGTTTTGAAAGTTTAAATTATATTGAATTGATCCCTATGGGAAGAGCAGTTTATAAATTATCTCACTTATTTAGAAAATATCCAGCAAAAGAATTTTTTGGTGAATATTGCAAAGAAGAATTAACTAGACCATGGCACATTCATATTGATAATTATTGTAATTATATTACTGGATATTGTGCTGGAATTAGTTTAGGAGATGCTAGAAAACTTGACTTATTATGTAAAGAAGGAATAAATTTGGAAGAATACCCTATTATTAAAGCTTTAGTTACTGATATAAAAATGCTATACGAATTAGCTAAAAAAGAATATAATTATATAGAATTACCTGAAGGTTATATTTCTAAATGTCATCTTTGTGTTGATATAAGAAAACATATAGTACAACAAACAAATAAATTTAAAGAACTTCAACCAAAAGAATTCTATGAATATTTAATATAATTTTTATTCTATAAAAATCTTCCAAAGCCTTTTTAATTTTAATTTAAAAATTCTTCCTATTCTTTTTATATTTGAATGTTCTTTATTTAATTAAAAATTAGGGGAAAAAATTGATCGAAGTATACATTGATGGATTAACTCAACCTTATAATCCAGGTGGAGTAGCTACTTATGGATTTATTATATATGAAAATAAAAATAAAATTTTTGAAGAATCTAAAATAATAGGAAAAGGACCTTGGACATCAAATAATTTAGCTGAATATTCAGCTTTAATAAATGCTTTAAATTTTTTATTAAAAGAAAATAAACAAAATGAAGAAATAATTATTAAATCTGATTCAAAACTTTTAGTTAATCAAATGAGTGGAAAATGGAAATGTCATGGAGGATTATATGTTAAGAAATATTATGAAGCAAAAGAAATATTAAAAAAATTTAAGAATATAAAGTTCGTATGGATTCCTAGAGAATTAAATAAAGAAGCAGACGAATTATCTAGAAAAGCTTATAAAGAATATTTAAAAAACATTTAAATATAATCCACTATACAAATTATTATTTTTCTATTTTTTAAATTCTTTCTTATAGTACATAAACTTAAATATTTCTTTTTTATTCTTTTTTATAATGTCTCATATTGATGAAATAAAGATTTTAAGAAAAAGAGCGAAATCTTTTCTTCTTAGAGCTATAGAATGCTTAAATTCTAAAGATTACGATTTAGCTTCATTTCTTTCAGAACAAGCTGTACAATTACATCTTAAATCAATTTTATTAGAAGAAATAGGTGATTATCCTAGGACTCATTCTATTTCAATCTTAATATCAATTCTAAAAAAATTAACTAATTACAATTCACTTTTAAAATTTTTAGAAGAAAAAAGAAATGAAATTCGTCTTATGGAGGATGCTTATATAGCTTCAAGATATTTACTGAGAGAATATACAGAGGATGAAGCAAAAACTTTAGTAGATATTGCAAAAGAGGTTTTAAAATATGGAAAGATATATTGATATTTTTATTGAAAGAGCAAGAATAATAAAAAAGTGGAAGGAATATATGCCAATGATAGCAAAAGTAATAAAAAATCTTCTACCAGATTCACAAATTTATATATTTGGAAGTGTAATTAAAGAAGAAGCTGTAGGAGGAAGTGACATAGATATATTAATTATTTCGAATTTAATTCCAAAGAATAATTTAGAAAGAGCAAAAATAAAAGTAAAAATAGAACAATTATGTAACCTCCCCCTTTTTCATCCATTTGAATTTCATTTAGTAAATGAAGAAGAAGCAAAATGGTATTTTGAAAGAATTAAAGAATTAAAAAAGTATGGATTTTGATAAAATCAAAATATCAATTATTGCTATTCTATTAAATTTTCATTTGTTCAAAAATATGAACATTTTGTCCATTATTTTTAAAAAGAAAAATTTATAAATTGTTATTATTATTTTTATTTTATGAAATGGTACATTCCTTTTTTGATATTAACAATTTCTTCTTTAATTTTCTTAATTTCATTATCATATTTTACAAAATTTTCTACTAGTTGCCTTTTTAAGTATGAACGATCTGGTGGAATAGTTGGCTTTAGAGAAGAAATTGAATTTTATAATGATGGAAAAATTGTTTATAAGGATTTAAAAACTGGAGAAAAAATAGAAATAAAACTTGATGAAAAATTAACACAATTATTAAAATATCTTCATGATAAAATTGTTAAAATATCGCCAATTAGCATAAAAGCAAAAATGGGAGCAGCCGATTTCTTTACTTATAAAATTGATATAGGAGGGAAAACTTTTGAATGGGTAGATGCTTGGGCAGCAGAAAAGGAAATACCTAATGAAATATTAGATTTTCATACATTTATTTCTATGATATTTATGGATAAAATTAAAAAAAGCTTTACCAATTATAGAATGATTGCAGAAAAAAATAATGTAAGAATTGAAGCAGAATTTGATAGCTATTATTATGCTAAAAATGAACCAATAAATATTAAAGTCACTATTAGAAATATAGGAAATGAAATAATCAATTATGCTTCACCTACACCTTGTCATCCAGATGTTCTTATAAGCTCTGATTTGGAATATGAAATTGAATTTACTAAACCTAAGTTTTCTAAAGAGACTATTTGTATACAAGTAATTGAAGAAAGGAAGATAGAACCTAATTCACTAATTGAAAATATAGCAATTATAACTTTTAAAAATAGTGGGATAGCACATATAACTATTAGATTTCCATTAGCAACATTTGAACAAGAAATTGTAACTTTGAATATACCTCTTTTCATTTTTGATTAGATAATAAATAACGTTTTAATTTTTTATTCTTTAATAATGAAAATTGTAATTATTATTTAAAAATTGAATTAAAAAATTAAGTGATGTAAAATCTTTATTTTGCTAAATAATTTATGGAAGAATTAATGAAGTTTAATTTTTCAAGCAAAAAGGATATAGATAATTATATGATGGTAAAAATATATTCTAGTTAAATATTTTAATAAGATAAGAATATTTTACTTCTTAATAAAAAGTGATTAAAAATGTTTGATCCAATCGAGCTTTCTCAAAAAGTTGAGAAAATAGTATGTAAAAATAATGAAAGATTATATGGGCGCTTTAGACCTGCTAGATTTTATGGAGGAATAAGTAGTGGCGATGCTTGTGGTTGTAATTTAAGATGTATTTTTTGTTGGGGTTGGAGATTTGTAACTCAACCTAAAAAATATGGAAAATTTTACTCAGCAGAAGAAGTTGCGAAAAAATTAATAGAAATTGCAGAAAAATTTAATTTTAAATTATTAAGAATAACTGGAGCAGAACCTACTATTGGTAAAAAGCATTTGATTAAAGTTTTAGAAATAATAGATCAAAAAGATTTTAATTTTATTCTTGAAACAAATGGAATTTTAATAGGTTATGATAAAAATTATGCTAAAGATTTATCAAATTTTAAATCTTTGCATGTAAGAGTTTCAATTAAAGGAACAAATGAAGAAGAATTTAGTAAATTAACTTTTGCAAAACCTGAAGCTTTTCAATATCAACTTAATGCATTAAAAAATTTATTGGATGAAGGGGTTTCTTGTCATCCTTCAATAATGCTTTCTTTTTCTAAAGAAGAAAATTATAAAAAACTTTTAGAAAGATTAAAAGAAATAGATAAAAAATTAGTAAGAGAAATTGAAGAAGAATATGTTTTTCTTTATCCTCATGTTGTTAAAAAATTAGAACAAGCTAAAATTAAACCATTAAAAGCTTTTTCTCCTAACAATGTGCCAAATGAATTAATTTAATCCATTAATTTTATTCTTCTTATTTTGAATATATTT
>Ga0185307_1000416_pt1 | contig 27452 bp, 31 predicted proteins | sample LHCtaG_FD_128010 | JGI IMG/M metagenome (GOLD analysis project Ga0185307, IMG submission 128010) | Hot spring microbial communities from Little Hot Creek, USA to study Microbial Dark Matter (Phase II) - LHC4sed_matched (SPADES... | ecosystem: Environmental > Aquatic > Thermal springs > Hot... | reverse complement strand
AAGTTGAAGGCGGAGGGAAAGGGCAACCTGATAGTTACAGGACACATCGCCAGCGACTCTTTGGGCATAAATCCCTTGTGAGAGAGTTGAAGAAAAGGGGTCTCCGTTACCAAGATCGGAGTGGTTGAGGGCTGAAGGTCTTTAAAGATAAAAGCTTAAGTCTGATGGAGAAGCTCTATCAATGCGGTTGCCATGTCGGAAAGCGAGATTAGAGAAATTAGCGAAAGAGATCTGCCATGGTTTTATAGGCTTATACTCAAGATTCCTGGAGCGGAGTTTCTGGAAAACGCTGGGGGACTTTTCTGGGCCATCATCGTGCCAGCCTTCCTATCGATGGAGTTCTTCCTTAGCCTCTTCCTAATCCTATCCTTCCCCTTCCCAGTCAACGTTGTCCTCGTTTCGATAATCCCCTCAGCCACACTTGTCTTGTTCGTGAAGGTCACGCTTAAAAGGTTCATAAACTGGTGGAACGCAAACTTCGGCGAGTCACGTTTTGAATGGAACATTGAAAAGGCGTTGGATGAATATCTTTCCATGTTGGGAAGGAACGAGAAGGAAAAATCCTAAAAGCACGTCTCACCCTCTGTTATTTTGGATGATGAAGTGGAGAGTCAATAGAGCCTTTTGGGCTGTGATATGACTCGACGGGCGAACTGACAACGTTCATAGGAAAGCTTATCAGTTGATTTTGCGAATTGGAAAAGAAACACGTTCGGCTGTCTGTTTGGGTTTAGGCTGGTAGGCTTGCCAAAAAAGCTCATGGAAAAACTGGATAGACTTTCCTCAAGGTCGGCGGTTAAATATGGAGTCTATTTGATCGCCGTCACGCTGTTTTTCACCTTGATCTTGATCCCTCCTCTTCTTGGCATATTGATCAAGTGGGGGACTGTGTGGAATGTTTTCGGCGACTCTGAGCTTTTAAGTAGTGCTATGGATGCTGTGCGGAACTCGTTTGTCGTAGCCGTGTTGGTGTCAGCTTTGGATGTGGCGGCTGGTGTTCCCATGGCTTGGCTTATTGCCAGAAGTAAGTCGGCTTTGGTTAACGTCCTCGACGCCCTTGCCGACGTTCCCTTCATAGTGCCGACGGCTGTGCTTGGCTATTCGCTTCTTCTTTTCTGGTACAAGCCTGAAGGCATCTCCTCCATTTTCGGAAGCCCCCTAGTGTCGCCGGGATGGCTTCTCGTCGTCCTCCTTCATTTTGCTTTTTCTTACCCTGTTGTTGTCAGGGTTATTGTGGGAGCGCTTCTGGACTACAAGATTGAATACGAGCAGGCGGCTAGAACGTTGGGGGCTCCGCCTTTCACAACTGCCAGAACCGTGACTTTAGGGATAATAAAGCCTTCACTGATTGCGTCTTTCATCCTAGCCTTTGCAAGGTCCATATCTGAAACGGGTGCAACGATGATGGTTGCCGGGGCTTTCGTGAATGGTCCCATATTCATTCAAAACATGAAGGACACTAATGTCGGAGCCACAGTGTTTGTAAGCCTCTTTTTAATAGTGTTTTCATGCTTAATCTTCGCAGCCGTCCGCTACTTTGGCAGCCGGTTTAAATTGCCAGTTAAAGGGGCATGGCCAAGCCTTGAAAGAAGGTTTAGCTATTCTGCGGCGGCTCTTTTTAGAAACAGCGTCACACTTTCCATATTCTTTGCAATAGTCCTTGTTCCTTCACTCTTCGCCGCGCTCCCGGCCTTTGAGGCCCTGCCAACAGATGCTCTCCGCAAAGCCTTATCCAGTGTTCCTCCCTGGGGCGATTACTGGCAGAGTCTAGTCCTCTCCTATTCGCTTGGGGCGGCCGTAACAATTCTAAACATTCTTATAGGTTTGCCGATGGCCATAATTGTTGCAAGAAAACGTCTCGGAAACCTCTCGTCGCTGTTAAATGTCCTCGTCGACATCCCGATAATTGTTCCCTCAGTGGCTCTCGGCGTTTCCTTGAAGTTCTTCTGGAGGGAAACCTTAGCCTTCATACCGGAAACCCTTCTCCTAATTTTTGCACACTTAGCCATCACATACCCATACTTTGTCAGGTCTATGGCTGCCGCCGTTGAGAGAATAAGCATAGAGCTGGAGGAGGCTTCCAGAACGTTGGGAGCCAAACCCTTCTGTGTTTTTAGGACCGTAGTTTTTCCCCTAACCAAATATTCCATGTTCTCCGGCGCCGTAATGGTTTTTACAAGAAGCGTGAGTGAAACAGGCGCCACGATGGCTGTTGTCACCAGGCTTAAAACGGCCCCGGTTGTTTTGGTGGACTGGGTTAAGGGGAAAGTTGCAGTTTCACCTTTAGAGACCGGTTTAGGCTGCGGTTTCTTAATACTAATCTCCTTCATAATCTTACTGGCGTTAAGGCTTGTCGTGAGAGGCAAGGGAAGGTACTAGCATGCCGGATGTACGTTTGGTCAACGTTACGAAAAGGTTCGGCAAGATTGTGGCCGTGGACAGGGTCAACCTCCACATTAAGGACAAGGAGTACTTCTCCATTCTTGGACCAAGCGGATGTGGGAAGACGACGCTGCTTAGGCTTATCGCCGGATTAATTAAGCCGGATGAGGGCGAAATATACATTGGCGACAGACTTGTGAACGACGTGCCGCCTGAAGACAGGGACATAGGGTTCGTTTTCCAAACCTTCGCCTTGTTCCCGCACATGAACGCCTGGGAAAACGTCACCTACGGTCCAAGGGTGAAAGGCTTCGACATGAAGAAGACTGAAAGAATAGGTCATGAAGTTTTAGAAATGGTTAGGCTTCACGAGCGGTTAGACGCCTTCCCCCACGAGTTAAGCGGGGGTATGATGCAAAGAGTTGCCGTTGCAAGGGCTTTGGCTGCCGGTGCAAAACTGCTACTGCTAGACGAGCCCCTTGGGCATTTAGACGCCAAAGTTAGAAACGAGCTTAGGTACGAGATTAGACGAATGGTGAAGGATTTAGAGTTAACAGCCATCCACGTGACCCACGACCAGGCGGAGGCCATGGCGATATCGGACAGAATAGCCGTGATGAAAAAGGGGAAAGTTTTGCAGGTAGGCACACCTCAAGAGCTTTATATGAAACCGAAAACCATTTTCGTAGCCCACTTTATTGGAGGGGCAAACTTCCTTGAAGGCTTCGTCGCAGAAGCTGCAGACCAAAAAGCCGTCATAGAGCTTAGGGGCGGATTAAGGGTCCAAGCAGTTAATAAAGGTTTGAATAGGGGTGAAAGGGCTATTTTAGCCGTGAGACCCGAAGTATTCACTATTAGACGCGGTAAAAGCCAAAACACAAATGTGCTTTCAGGCGTCATCGAAAGGGTTGCTTTTGAAGGAACAAACTTGCGGTACGAGGTTAGGCTTGAAAACCAAGACTTGATAGTGGTTGTGGCTCCATCCCTCTCCCACGAGTGGTATGGCGTTGGGGAGAGAGTCACCGTAAGCTTTGAACCGGAAAGCGCCCACCTGTTTGCTTATCCGGAAGCTGGGATGCGGGAGGAAACATCCGTTGAGTGAATTGATAAGGTGGTTTGAGAAGAGGCGGGAGGCTAGGGCTTTAACCATGATACAAAAGCATCTGGCTTTAACGTCAAGCATTGTTGAGGATTTAGAGAAAGCCGTCAGCGCACTTGTGAAAAATGACGCTGAGGAAATGAGCGCCTGCATTGAAAGGGTGGTCAAAAACGAGAGGGAGGCAGACGCCTTACGAAGGAAAGTCATGGACGAAGTTTCCAAGGGTGATCTTCCGCCAACAGCAAGGGAGGACATAATGCACTTGGTTAAGAGAGTAGATATGGTGGCGGACTGGAGTAGGGAAGCTACAAGGATTTTAAGCGTTTTACCCGTTGAAGAACTTCCGAAAACCGTTAAGGAGGAAGCCTTAAAAATGGCTATGGGCGTAAAAGGGTGCGCGTTCCTGTTGAGGGAATGCGTGAACAAGATGATGACGAAGCCCGAGGAGGCTTTGCATGCTGCAGATGCCGTTGAAAGGATGGAGGAACGCGTGGACGATTTACATGAAAAAGCGCGGAGACTGCTTGGTGAGGAGGAGCTGCCAAAAGCTGGATTAGCCGTTCTGGTTGGTCAGCTTTTCGAAGCCCTTGAAATGGTTGCAGACTCATGTGAAGACACATGTGACCACGTTAGAGTCATCATGGTTAGAAGGTAGGGGTCGAAAATGGATGAGATACGGATAAACGTTTCCGAACTGAGGGCTGAGGGCGACGAAGTAGTGAAGAGTTTAGCTGAATTCCTCCGCGAAAAAACAGGAGCAGAGGTTGAAACATCAACAGAAGAAGTTATAGTGAAAACCGAGGAGAAGAAACTGTCAAAGCAATACTTGCGAGTGCTTCTGCGGAAGTACCTTCACAAGACAGAGCTCAAAGAGTACTACCGAGTCATAGGCGGCAAAGAGAACATTTTAACGGTTAAAGAGAAGAAAATCCCTATGGAGGAGGAGTAGCCTACCCTTTTCGGCCTGTACTACGCGTCTTCTTTTTGTCCAAACTTTCCTGCACCTTAAACATGTAATGTCTCGCCAAGTAGACATGTTTGTGCGCATTCGAAAGATCCCCCTCCATCAAAAAGTTTTGAGCCCCCTCGACAAGCTCCCTGATCTTCAAAATGACTCTGTCCGTCGAAGGGTTTATTGTTTCCGGGTTAGGTTTCGACCTCTGTGTGTTTCGTTCATCCCCAAACGCCAGTAGGAATAGGAAGAGGGCGTATTCCAGTTCTGCGGCCACATGCCACACGTCGTTGGAGAATGCGTTTTCGTCGCCTTTTCTAAGGGCTGAGACAGCCTTATCTAGGTATGTTAACGTGGATGCCAGCGCCTTCGATATTTTATCGTTAAAACTCATTCTCCCAGCTCGCTTTGGTGCAGACTTTTCGGATCAAATTTTTATCCGTTTCTCAAAGATGCGGCTATTCTCCCTTTGCCATGAAGGTTATTCCTAACAGAACGAGGCATGCTCCAAGGGTGAAAAGCGGGGCTGGAACTTCGCCAAAAAACAGGGCTCCGAGAGCCGTGGCGCCTACCGGTTCAAGGAGGGCCATGGTGGCAGTTTCAAAAGACCTCAAGTTGGAAAGCGACGAAAAGTAGAGCGTGTGGGCTATGGCTGTTGGGAAAGCTCCTAAACCAAGCAGTGAAAACACGATCGCCGGCTCCGCGGGCAGGGTAAGGTTGACGCTCGCAATTGTTAGACCTAGGAGGCTTACGGTTACAGCTGCAAACATGTAGATTGGAAGCATTATGGGCAAGATAGCCCTCTGCCTCCTAACTCTTTTCCCATAGCTTAGGTATAAAGCCTCCAAAAAGGCCGCTGAAACTGCTTCAACGTCGCCTTTAAGGCTTGGAGAAAAACCTGCAACACTTTCCGGTGACGTGGATTCCGCGTAGGCGATCACGCACACGCCGATTATGGACATAGCTGTTCCAATGACTGCCAAGCGAGACACCCTAGCCTTAAAGATGAACGTTGAAATCAGCATAGAGAAGATGGGCGTCGTGTTGACAAGAACTGTTGCGTTGAGGATAGTTGTGTCCTTGACGGCTGATATGAAGAAGATGAAGTGAAGCCCCAGCAAAAAACCTAAAACTAGGAGTTCCCTCAAACCCACAAGGCTAAAGCTCTTAAAAACGGATGGTTTGCCAGGAAAAAGCAAAATAGCCGCCAAAATGCAGCAGGCGATCACTAGGCGCCAGAAAGCGATGGAAAAAGCGTCCAAAGCTTGGAGAAACCTTATGAAGACCGCAGCTGTTCCGAAGAGGGCGCCCGCTGTTGCACCCTCCAATAGGGCTAATCTCCGCGTCCTCGCCTTTGGCGTCATAAACCACCACGAGCATTTTGACTGGAAACTTAACAGGTTTTGATTCGATTAGGGAATGGCTATTTTTCAACGGAGACCGTGCTTTCTCCGGCCTCTTTCTCCACCCTTATCACGTGTTCGGCTTTTTCGGCAAAGGCTTCGCTGTGGGTTACGGCTATTATCTGTTCAATGGCCTTAAACCGTGATATGGCTTCGGCTAAACGGTCTATGGAGCCGTCTTCCCTCCCAAGGCTTTCAGTCGGCTCGTCAAGCAGCAGGAGACTTAAGCCGTGTCCCGTCTTGGACTGCATTATCAACTGTCCAAGTCCAAGCCTGTAGGCGAAAGCTATCAGTGTGCGCTCTCCACCGGAGAGGTTTGAAACGTCCCTTTCAACCCCGCTTTCACTTACCACGTAGGGCGTGTAGGTTTCGTCTATCACAACGTTTATCGGGGCGCCTTCCTCGCCTGTTAGAGTGTCCAGTATTTGTTGGACAATGTTTCTAAGCACTTTTATAAACTCGCTTCTGAGTTTCGGTTGGATGCTTCTATAGGCGTCTCGAATGCTTCCAATGATTCCCACAATTCTGTTCAGCTTCTCCATCTGCTCCAGTTTTTTCTGGGCCTGGTCTATCCGCTCTTTTACATCGTCTAAACGTTTGAGCATGTCGCCCCTACGGTTTTCCATGGTTTGCAGTTCAGACCTCAACAGGTGATAGTTCTGGAAGGCTTGCTCCCTCTGTTTTCTGGCATTTTCAAGTTCAGAAACGTCGAACCTTGAAATTTCGAAGCGGATCCCTTCAAGCTGCGAGCGCAGTTCAGCCTCCAACCTCTGCTTTTCCTCAAACTCTTTCAAAAGCTCCGCCAGGGCCTTGGACTCCTCGTTTATATGGTTTTTCAACTCCTCGATTCTAGGCATTAAGCCTTGAAGGTTCGCTATGGCTGTGTTTGCGTTCTCCTTTAACTTCTGAAGTTCTTCGATCTCTCTTTGAAGCTGGTTTAAGGTTTTCTGCCTCTCGGTGTTCTCCCTTTGAATTCTCTCTATCAAGTTGTTTTTGTACTCCATGCTTAGGGGCTGCAGGCACAGGGGGCAACGGTTTTCCGTTGAAAGCGAGGAAAGTCTCCTCTGGTCCGCCTGCATATTCCTTAGGGTTGTTTCCTGCTCCGCCTTTAGGTCGGCGATTTGGCTTTCGAAGGCTGAAAGGTACTGCCTCAAAACTTCAAGGGGCTGGTTTTCAGGCACCCCAACCTCTTTCAGCCTATCCCGTTGGGCTTTGACTTGATTCTCCATGGTGTTTAAGCGTTGCCTCAGGTTTTCGATTATGGCTTTTTTGCCCTCGATTTTTTCGGCAGCAGCCGCCAGATAGTCTTCTAAGTTTGCCAGCTGGGCTTGGAGTTGAGCCTCCTTACGCTTAAGCGCCTCTATAGAGGTTTTCAGCTCTTCAAGCCTTTTCAGCCTCAAGTCGGCTTCTTCAAGGGCTTTTTTGGCCTCGTTCAACCTTCTAGAGACACTTTGGATGTCGATTTCTAGGCGTGTGAACTCTTCAGCTAAACGCGTGTACTCTGCGTTGAGTCTATCTATGCCAACCACGTCTGGGTCTTTCTCGTAAACCTTCTTCTCAGCCTCATATTCCTTCTGAAAGGCGGCGATGTTGCTCCAAGCTATTTCAAAGTCTGAAAGCCCGAAGAGCTCATCGAGGCGTCTCTGTCTGTCCCTAGGCGGCGCGTCTATGAGCTCTTTTAGGTGTTCCTGTCTAACCCAGACTATTTCGCGGAAAAGGTCTTTGTCGAGTCCAGTTATGGCTTTCAGTTGTTCTGCAACCGCTTCGCTTTTCACGCTGGCTATGAGGGTTTCGCCCTCAAAAAGTTTCAACTCGTCGAAGTCTTGGCTTATGCCCTTCCCACGTCTCTTAAGCCCACGCATTATAGTGTAGCTTTTACCGTTTTGGGTAAACTGGAGGACAACCTTGCCGCTTTCAGCCCCGTCTCTCAACAGGTACTCGTAGCTTCTCCCCAAAGGGTCTCCGAACAGGGCGAAATCGATGGCGTAGAGAATACTTGATTTTCCGCATCCTAAGCCGCCCACGAGGCAGTTAAAGCCCCTTGCAAAAGGCACAGTTGTCTTCACGTGGGAGCGAACATTCTCCAAGTAGACAACATCTATCCTCATGACACAAGCTCCTCCAGGATCTGCCGGACACGCTCGTCCTGCTTTTTCGTCAACGGTTCAATGAGGTTTACCGCGGCGCGGGCTATTTTCTCCGCTTGCTCCTGGCCGTAACGTTCGGTGAAAATATGCAGGAAGTATTCGAAGCTTTTCGTTTTGAAATCCTTTATCTCGCTTTCGAATATGGAGCGAACAACAGCTTCAGGAATCTCACTTTCACGAAGCAAAACAACGGGGTGAACAAGCAGAGCCTTCTCGGCTGCGCTTCTAATCTGGGCGACGTCCACATCGGCGCGGCTTGCCTCAGCGGGCAAAACACCCTTCAAGACGGGCACAAGGACAGCCCCCTCCTGATCAGCATTTTTAACAAGCTGCACCGTGTGCTCGGTGATTTTTGAAGCCGTGAAACCCGTGAAGTCCTGTTCTAGAACGATGAATTTGCGTGGGGATTCAAGCTTTATGAACTGGAGGGAAGCTTCACCTTTCTCGTTTACTTCAACATAATAGAAACCCTTCTCGTTTTTAGCCTCGTCATAATTTATGGTTTCTGTGCTTCCAGGATAAACAAGTAAACCATTCTTGAACCTACCAACGTAGGGCGCATGCACATGGCCAGCGGCATAATAGTTGAAACCGTCGGGGATGAGCTCCGGCGGGGCTTCAGCCTCCACGTATGGCGGATTAAGCTCCGGAACAGCTAAAGCCATATGGAAAACGAAGATATTGAACACCGACGGGTCCGGCGTCGGCTTGTTCTTTCCTATGAAGGCGGGAAGCATCTCCTCGGTTTTTCGGCGGGTTCTAAAGTTCGGAACTCCGTAAACGTAGCAGCACTCCGGCATCCGCCAGCATGCTCCCTCATGTCTAGGAAGAAAACGTATAAGTCCAGCGCTGTCCAACGGGTTTAAAATGGTGCTTGTAATAACGTTGGGCGCCGAGTCATGGGAGCCGTCAACCACAAGCACTGGTATGCCTGCCTCCCGCAGTCTGCTAAAGCTTTTTATAGCGTTCTCCAGGGTCACGTTTGAAGGCCTTGGGTTGTGGAAGAGGTCTCCGGCGATAATCATGAAAGCCGGCTTTAGCTCCAAAGTTTTGTCAACAAGTTCGCTGAAAGCCCTGTCAAAGTCCTCGCGTCGGGCTTCAAGTCCATACTGGGAATAGCCCAAATGCAGGTCTGCAGCGTGGACGAAACTGAAGGCTTTCAAGCTTCCACCTCGCAGATCAACTTACAATAGCTGACAAACCCTATTAACGTTTAAAGTCAACGGATAGAAACACATAATAGCAAAGCGTGTGTTTGCAGTTTCAAAGGATGCCCGAAATGAAATGCCAAAAGTGCGGCGAAGAAACATTCCTACCATTTAAATGTCCATACTGTGGGGGATACTTCTGCTCTGAACACCGGCTGCCGGAAAACCATGAATGCCCAAACCTTGAACACACCCGCGCCTCTCAGGAGATGACACATCCCATGGATCCAGCAAAAACCTTGCGAGCAGAAAGACCATACGAGTATGCCGTAACATATTATATTCCTGTTGAAAGGAAAAGAGGGTTCTACTTCAGCAGCAAAGAGGGTGCACACCTCACTGTAGCCGCGCTTCTAGTTGCGGGCATAGGGTTTTCCTTTGGAATTTCACAGCATTTTCGCGCCAAACTCGGCGAACCCCTCATGTTATTCATCTTCGCCGCAATGGTGGCTGCATCATTCCTAGCCCACGAATTAGCCCACAAATTCGCAGCCCAAAGGGAGGGACTTTGGGCTGAATTTAGGCTTATGCTCACAGGCTTAGTGTTAACGGCTATATCCATCATCTCACCGCTCTTCAAGATAATATCTCCCGGAGCCGTTGTGATCTTCGGCTTCGCCCACAGGGAAAGCGTTGGAAAAATATCTATAGCTGGACCCTCCACAAACATGGTGTTGTCCATGCTATTGGCTGTAGTGTTTCCTGCGGCCAGACAGCCGGCCTTGATTTATGCTTCTGCCATAAACGCTTGGATAGCCCTTTTCAATTTGATCCCTTTTGGGGTGTTGGACGGCTACAAGGTTTTCACATGGAATAGAAGCGTTTGGGCGTTAGCCTTTACAACAAGCCTGGCTCTAACAATCCTAACATACATGAGTTTGCCTTTCTAAATCAACTCAATTGTAACGTGGACTTCTTCTGGAACGCGGATTCGCATAATCCGCCTCATGACACGCTCCTCGGCGTCGATGTCTATGAGGCGCTTGTGAATGCGAAGTTCCCACTTGTCCCATGTGGATGTGCCTTCCCCACACGGCGACTTCAACACTGGAACCCTAAGCCTTCTCGTGGGAAGCGGAACTGGACCGACCATTTTAACTCCTGTCTTTTCGGCGATAGCCTTCAGTTCCTGGCATACCTCTTCCAGCTTCTTGTAGTCTGTGCTTGTCAAGCGTATGCGCGCCTTCCTAACCATGTCTTTCCATTCACGCCTCAGGTCAACATTTTCCGGTGGATACCTTTAGACAATAAAGCACAAATAAAAACTTATCGAAGAGTAGACCACGTAAACCACAACACCACGAGGCGCTTGGGACCTTGGAACAGCAGGCTGGTGCACGTGAAATGGTGCTTAAGGTTAAAGGCGTCCTAATAGACCTTGACGGTACAATAGTGGATTCAAGGGAAGCTTACGCCGAGGCTTTAAAGATGACTTGGGAAAAACTTGGGCTCAAAAACTTGAACCCAGAAGTCGCCTTGGAACTTCCGAGAAGGCTGGAGCAAAACCAGCCGATAGACGATTTAATTGGAAACGTTGACGTTGAAACGTTCCTTGAAATATACTTAAAAACATATTACGCCATAACTGGGAACAAAACTAAACCCCTGCCAAACGTTTCGAAAACCCTTGAAAGCCTTTCGAAGAGGGTTAAACTCGCCCTTCTAACAATGCGCCGTGTTCCAAAAGAACAAGTTATAAGTGAGCTGGAGAAGTTCGGCATAGCCAAAAACTTCCAATGCATAGTAACAGCCTTGGACACACCTCTTCCAAAACCTTCCCCGAAAGCTATATTAACATGCGCGGAAATGCTCGGCGTGGAAATAGGCGAATGCGCGGTTGTGGGTGATTCGGTCTGCGACATTAGGGCTGGAAAAAGCGCCGGAGCCAAAACTGTGGCTGTTTTGTCCGGAATATTCTCATTAGAGGAACTTGCGAGGGAAAAGCCGGACCTAATATTGAGAGACGTGAACGAGCTTCCAAATGTTTTAGAATAGCCAAACATACGGCGAAATATTTCAGAAGGGACAATATAGCTGAAAACCACTTAAGAATCCTATAGAAGCAACCATAAATAAAGCTTAATTAAAACTGTAGACATAGATTAACTGGGAGAGGGCTTCGAAGGAAAATGAATTTCATTGAGATATTGTTATCTGAAAAGCTCAAAAACAAAAATCCCATGCTGGATCTTTTCGGAGCAGACCGCAAGGTACTCCAGATCGCATGCCAAGACTTGACAAACTACCTCAAAGTACATTGGAATCTTATAGGGAAAGAGGCAAACGAATGGGAGCTTGTGGACAAGCTTGAAGAGTTTTACCAGAATGAGCCGAAAGAGCTTGAAGAGTTCCTAGACCTATGGACCAGCATGTGGCTTAAAAAGTGGGGCGAAAGGGTGAAGCTGTTAATAGGAAAAGAAGACTCAACGAAATGGGACAAGATTACGAAAACCCTCAGCAAGGCGGAGCCGTTGTGGAGGAAGCTTCCAAACCGCAAGGAACTGCAGGAAGTTGTCATATCAACCCTCGTCAGGAATGGGGAGATCTGCGGCACTTCAATTCTCGCCGAAAACCTCTTGAAAATGGAACTCGGCGAAAACGAAAAGAACTATTCCATAGAAAGGGAGCAGACGTTAAACCTTGTCAACAACACTTTGCGAAGGGCTAGGGAGTTAAGCCGAAGCAGGGGTCCCCTGATTTTCGTCAAAATCGATAAGGGGTACTACAACAACTTCCTATAACTATTTACTCTAGCGGAGTCTCTCCCTGTTCAAGTTCTTGGTCTGCCAAGAATACTGCCTTATTTTTGTAGAAGCCCCATAGCCACATGCGGCGCACCTTTTTTTGGAAACGTTATAAGACCGCCTGCCGCACCTTCTACAGCGTATGTGCAGTGTTTTGCCCGTTCGTTTTCCGAAGGACGGTGTTCCCTTCCCCAAGGCTTATTTCACCTCGGCGGCGGTGATATCAATACAACGTTGTCTCCTCGCACAATGATTAGCCCAAGTTTTTTAACGTTTTCAGCATCTGTTGTGTCCTCCGTCTCTTCGAGGACGAGGTTTAGGTGTTGGTCGAATCCTTTTAACCTCCCCCTAAGGCTTTTTCCACCCTTCAATTTTACCAGCACAATTTTTCCAAGGTTCTGTTCAAGGATTTCCGTCGTCATCTCACTCATTCAGCAGCCCTCTCAACAGCTTACACAACCTCTTTTATACTTAAACTTATACCATTTAAACCTATCTAAAAGGACGTGGGTGAAATGCCTAAAAGCCGTAGGTTTTTCTTAAAGGAGCGTGAAGCTAAAGCTTTGGTTGAGGAAGCCTCTATAAAGTTGAAAGTGGACCTTAAGAGGATTTTCGGCTCAGATTTCAAGGTGGAGTTGACCGAAGCAGACTTCGGCGAAGTTTACCTCATAAATGGCAAGCCAGCCTTCTTCAAAGCTGGAGAAAACCTTTATCCAACCCTACTTTCCGAGGAGGTTTTTGCATTGATGCCAAAGGTGGTTGTGGACATGGGGGCTGTTCCACACTTGTGCAACGGCGCTAACGTGATGGCCCCGGGCATAGTTCGCTTCGAAGGAGACTTTAAGAAGGGTGATTTGGTCGTTGTAGTTGACGAGAAGCATGGTAAACCCCTAATGGTAGGCAAGGCTCTATACGACGCAAGCGAAGCCATCAATGTTAGGAGGGGTGTAGTCGTCAAAAACATGCATTTCGTTGGCGACAGGGTTTGGAAAGCCATTAAAGAGATGGTTTAACCAAAGTTGAGCACTCAATTCATATTTCAAATTCATAAATCCTTTAATAGCTAAACATCTGTATTCTAAATTCAGAAACAGTCCACTTAAGAGAGGAGAGAGTTGCCGGGTTTAAGTGAACTCTTCCGCAGGTACAAGCGGGAAGAAAAGGCGGTTGAACATAAAGCTGAAGAGGCGAAGAGTGAAGGTGTAAAAACTTTTTTGAAGGCCATGCCCCTCCGAGACCTCTCTGACTTGGACACCGTTAAAAATGAGGTGCGCTCCGGGAACATACTTATTTTGAGAATAACTCCCCTTGCGAATAAGAGCGTTGAAGACGTTAAGCGGGCTGTTAACGAGCTTTGCGAGTTTGTTGAGTCCTTAGGCGGGGATATAGCCCGTCTAGGCGAAGAGCGGGTGGTTGTCTGCCCCCCAAACGTTAAGATCTGGAGAGAGAAACCCCAAGTGGCAAGTGAAACTGTGTCTACAGCAGCCTAATAGTCTCCATAACCGATGGCGCCAACGTTTGGATGCCGCACCTCTTCTGGATGAAACTAGATATGCTGGCTATTTTAGCCCTTTCACCATGGCACATTATAACCCTCTCGGGTCTAGGCTTCAGCTGGGTTATGTAGTTTATTATTTGCCGCCTATCAGAGTGCCCTGAAAACCCTTCGATGGATTCAACACGCATCTTCACCTTCACAATGGACATTTTACCCTCACTGTCCATCATTGCAACCTCGTTTATTCCCTTCTGAACTCTCCGTCCCAGGGTGCCCTCAATCTGATAGCTGACGAAAACAATCACGTTTCTCTCGTCTTCAGCCAGCCCCTTAAAGTATTCTATCACAGGTCCTCCTTCAAGCATGCCCGAGGTTGCCATTATGATGCATGGTTCGCCTTCAATAATTTCCTGCCTCTTGCTTGGATGATCAACCACCGTGAAGTATTCCGACTCGAAGGGGTTAACTCCTTCGTGAAGTATGCTGTTGCGGACTTCCCGTCCCAAGTATTCTGGGTAGGCTGTGTGGATGGCTGTAGCCTCCGAAATCATTCCTTCGATGAAAACGGGAGCCTCTTTCATGAGCCCCCTCTTCATGTACCCGTCCAAGATGAGCATTATTTCCTGCGCCCTTCCAACGGCTGGCACGGGGATTAAAACCTTACCCCTCCTTTCCAAAGTTTCGTTCACGATTCTTGTTAGGCGTTCTTCGGCTTCGGCTCTTGAAGGCATTACGTCGTCTGGCCCGCCGTAGGTGCTTTCGGTTATAACGGTTTCAACCCTTGGAAATTCAGAGGTCGCCGGTTCTAAGAGCATGGTTCTCGCATACTTGTAGTCGCCTGTGTAGACGATGTTGTGTAAGCCTTCACCTATGTGTAGGTGAACAATCGAAGAGCCTAAAATGTGCCCGGCGTTGTGCAGGGTTAGACGCACGTCTGGAGCTATGTCCGTTACAACGCCGTACCTCAACGGGATAGTGTGGAGGACGCATTCTCTAACGTCTTTCTGGTCGTAAGGAGGTATAATGCCTTGCTTGCTTGCCACGTCCAAGTAGTCAAGCTGAAGTAACGTCATTAGGCTTGATGTGGGGGCGGAGCAGTAGACCGGTCCGTCATAGCCGTACTTAAAAAGGAAAGGCACGAGGCCGCAATGGTCTAGGTGGGCGTGGCTTACGACAACGGCGTCTAGAGAGTCTATTTCGAAGGCTGGGTGGTCTAGTCTTGGAAATGCCTCGAAGGGTTTGGATGAACCCGGGTTAATGCCGCAGTCCAAAAGTATGCTGCTTTCCCTCGTTTGAACGAGAAAGGCGGACCTGCCGACCTCCTGCACTCCGCCAAGGGGGGTTATGCGGACGTCTCCTACTTCGAAGACTTTGGGCCTAAATATTCTCTCACCGAAGGTGCGTAGGATTCTCTCTCGCTCCTTGCTTTGAGCATGGAGGTAGTGACGCATGTGAGCTATGATTTTTGAGCGAAGCGGCGGGCTTCTTAAAACCTGTGGACGCCACTTAGTCCTCTTTATGATTTCTTGGAGGATTGCGCCGTTCTTCCCGATAACCATTCCAGGCTTTTTGGCTTCAATGATTATCTCTCCAAGGCTTGGGTCGAAGTTTATCTCGGTAACCTCGGCTTCCGCCGGTATTATTTCACGGGCTATCTTTTCAGCCTCTTTCTCTGGAAGCCTCACGGAAGGATCAGAGCGCACAACTATGCGTTTTCTTATGACGCTGACAATGTCGGCGATTAGACTGCTCTGCTCAACGAGGATTTCAGGTTTTTTGGCGTAAATCGCCAGCATTGGACCTTCATACTCTACCCTTGTCACTTCAGCCTCTTTTGGAACGTGATCTAGGATGTATTGGCTTATTTCGATTTTCTCCCTTTCAGAGTTACGCGCCAATTCAGACTTCCCTACTTTGCCAAAAGCCTCTTCTTCTCTTCAACCGTCAACTCCCTAAAGCCATTAGCATCGATCACGGCGATGTTGAAATCATCTCCACTGGCCGCGTCCCTCTTCATGGCGGAGTCAACGGCTTTAGCAACAACCGGGAGAGCTTCCTCAACAGTCATGCCCTCCTTAAACTGGTCTTCGAGGACGCCGTAAGCCACCGGTGAGCCGGACCCCGTGGCAACACATTTTTCTTCAGTTAAGCTTCCCAGGGGGTCGAGCGAAAACACGTGAGGGCCTGTGTCGTCGATTCCCCCTATGAGCACTTGGGTTATTAGGGGCATGTGCCTCGCTGAGAAGAGGAGGTTTGCCACGAGCCTTGCAGCCGAACTTATCGGTATGGGTCTGCCCGTATTAATTTTGTAGAGTTGGGCGTTAGCTGTTAAAATGTCCACGGTTCTCTGCGCGTCCGCCACTGTTCCAGCGATGGTCATGGCTAGGTGGTCGTCTATCTTGTAAATCTTCTTTCCATGTTTATGCGCTACAAAGAAGCCCATGGTTACTCTGGTGTCAGAGGCTAGGATTACACCGTCCCTGCAGACAACGCCTACGGTGGTTGTGCCCTTTAACGTAAACCTATCAACTACATGATTTGCGTTCATTATCATTTTCTCCTAGAATCTGACATGCCGCCATGTTGACTTCCGAGGAAGTAGCATCTGTAATCATGCATGGCAAGTTTATTAATATTGCGTTTCAGAGAGGGGGTTTCTCACGGGTTTTTCAAAAGAGTTTTAAGTTTTGGAACGTTGAAGGTTAGTTAAAGCCAGCGTAGTGATCAGTTTGCCGTTGAAACATCACTGGATGCAGCTTCCAAGGGAAGTCGTTGTTGGAGAAGGCGTAATAGAGCTGGTTGCTGAAATCTTCCAGAGGCTTGGGTTTACGGAGTCGGCCCTAATAATCACGGGCTCCAAGACCGAAGAGGTTGCCGGCAAAACCGTAAGGGCTATCCTGGAAAGCGAAGGCTTGAAGGTTGAAACCCTTAAGGTTGAAACGGCCACCATGTGGGATGTGAGGGCTGTTGAGGAGAAGATTAAGGATTTAAAGCCCCAAGTGGTTTTGGGAGTTGGCGGCGGAACAAAAATAGACGTTGCAAAGTTAAGCTCAGCCCGCCGAAAAGTGCCCTTCATAAGTGTCCCGACAACAGCGTCCCACGATGGCATCGCAAGTCCCCTATCATCCATCAAGGGGTTAGAAAAGCCTTACTCGATAATCGCTCAAGCGCCCATAGCCATCATAGCCGACACGAACATAATATTAAAGGCGCCTTACAGGCTTATTGCAAGCGGCTGCGGAGATGTTATTGCAAAGTTCACCGCTGTCAGAGACTGGAAACTGGCACATGACGAGGTTGGCGAATACTATGGGGATTACGCTGCCAGCCTTGCCCTAATGAGCGCCGAACTTGTGATGCGGAACGCCCAAAAAATCAAGCCTGGAAACGTGGAGGGACTGCGGGTGCTCCTCGAAGCCCTAATAAGCTGCGGCGTGGCCATGAGCATTGCTGGAAGCAGCCGCCCATGCAGCGGCTCAGAACACTTGTTCAGCCACGCCGTCGACGTAATAAAGCCAAACAACACCATGCACGGCGAGAAGTGCGGTGTGGGAACCATAATGATGGCCCACCTTCACGGCTTGGACTGGCAGCGAATCAGAGAGACCCTCAAATCCGTGGGAGCACCCACAAACGCCGAAGAATTGGGGTTGACGGAGGAGGAGGTTGTCAAAGCACTGTTCATAGCGCCTTCTATTAGGCCTGAACGCTACACCATCCTGAGTAAGCTGAATCTAAGTATGGATGGATGTAGAAGGTTGGCTAAACAGACGGAGGTTATCTAAGCCTGCGCCTGGCCTTCTCTAGCCGCTACTTCAGCCCGCTTGAAGGTTTCTATGAACTTCACCGTTGTGATTTCTGGGAAAAACCTTTGGATGTCTAGGGCTATACCCCTTTTCGCCACTTGAATCCCCTCGAGGTAGAAGGCTTCTTCAGGCATTTCTATGCTGAGGGTTTTGGCTTTCACGTTGAACTTGAACTTTTCCAATTCAACCGCTGGTATTCGACGGTGGATTAAGGCAGCAATTTTCTCCTCCTCGGCTTCAAGCTTCTTCTTGACTGTAACCTCGTAAACGAGGGTTTTCCCAGCCAGCGGAGGGTTAAAGTCAAGCAAAACTCTTCCAGCGCCTATAGCCCTCACAATGGCAGTTTTGCCATCATACTCGATGCGCATGCCAATAGACGGTGTTATACCCCTCGCCGTCAACTGCTTTAATGGTACACGTCTAACCTTCTCAGGGTCCCGGAGACCGAAGGCTTTCTCCGGGGGAATTTCAACAACAGATGGTTTTCCAACTTCCATGGACAAGAAGCTTTCATCTAGAGCTTTTAGAACCCAGCCCTCGCCCACCACAACCAGCTTCGGCTCGTAGATTTCGCCCTCCTTGTAGAGGCGTTCCTTTTTGGCAACTTCTTCAATGGTTGTGTCGAAAACTTCGCCTGTTTCCTTAACCCTTGCAACGTAGTCTATTAGGATGAAGTCGCCTTTCTGCAAGGCCATGAAGACACCATCTGCACGGGTATTTGCCAAACTAAGCCTAAAGCTTCGATAAAAGCTTTATCTCATCAAAACCCCTTTAGACATAACACAATCCGCTGGAGGCGAAAACTTGCCCGAAAAAAGCCCCATAGACAAGGATAGACTTTACGAAAAGTGCTTGGAAAGGATTAAAGCTTCCCTAAAGGGTAGAACGCTCGCCGAGAGATTGAAAGCTGCATGTAAGATTCTGAAGGAGGAAATCCCATATTATTTCTGGGTTGGATTCTACTTTCCGAGGGAAAACTATCTTGAACTTGGCCCCTCGGAGGGGCCTCCAGCCTGCACCCAGATTGCTTACACTGGCGTTTGCGGAAAATGCGCTCGAACCGGTAAAACGGTTATAGTGCCAAACGTCCACGAGTTTCCGGGACACATTGCTTGCGACCCTAGGTCCAAGTCGGAGATAGCTGTCCCCTTGTTTGATGGGGGCGGTGATGTTGTGGCGGTCCTCGACGTGGACAGCGACGAGTATGGGAGTTTTGACGAGAAGGACGGGGAGTGGCTTGAAAGAATAGCGAAAATGTTAACTGCTCTAGGGGTAGGATAAGGGTCAATGCGTTCAGAATCTAACAGTGCGAAAGGGGTTTACGCGGCAATCCTTCTCCTTGGGATTGTCAGCCTTCTCGGAGACGTTGTTTACGAGGGTTCCCGGGGAATTGTTCCGGGCTATCTGGCTTTTTTGGGAGCCTCAGCCTTCATTATAGTTTTCGCTGGTCGTCTGGGAGAGTTTTTAGGTTACGCTTTAAGGCTTGTCAGTGGGGTTCTAGCTGACACCACTAGGGCTTATTGGGCTTTCATCTTTCTCGGATACGGGCTTATAGTGGCTATTCCGCTTTTAGGCTTCACAAACCTTTGGTGGATAGCAGTAATCCTCGTGTTGTTTGAGCGTGTTGGAAAAGCCGTCCGGGCTCCGGCTAGGGACGCTGTGCTGTCCATTGTGAGCAGAGGAGTTGGAGCTGGAAAAGCCTTCGGAATCCATGAACTATTAGACCAGGTGGGCGCTATTCTGGGCCCGATCCTTGTTGCGGCTTTAATGTTTTACAGCGGAAACAACTACAGTCAAACCCTAAGCCTACTGTTCGCGCCCTTCCTACTACTGATGGCTTTCCTAGCCTTCACTTACAGGAAGATCAGGTCAGCGAAGCCGACTGAAGTGGAGAAGGCGGAAAAAGGGGTCGATAAAAAACTCGGAACAGCCTTCTACATTTACACTTTAGCTGTGGTGCTAAACGCCGTGGGGCTTGTACCCTACGAGCTTATACTTTTAAAGGCTTCGGCGATCCTTGAACCTTTGAAAATGCAGTGGATTGTTCCACTCATATATACGCTGATCCAGGGGGTGGACGCTCCCACAGCCTTTTTGGCTGGATACTCCTATGACAGGTACAAGATTAAGGTTTTGACTTTGCCCTTCATCCTCTCGGTTTTTCCATCACTGTTCGCCTTAGCCGACACAAACCTAGCCGCAGTGCTGGCCGCCGCTGTGTTTTTCGGCCTAGTTTTAGGCATGCAAGAGTCCATCTACCGCGCCGCCGTTTCAGACTTTGCACCTCTAACTTCTCGGGGCACAGCCTACGGCGTCTTCAACACAGCCTACGGTATGGGCATGCTTGCCGGCGGCTTTGTTTACGGTTTAATAGCCACCATAAACCCGCCCTACCCAGCTATAGTACTCTATGTTGTGGCAACCCAAACCGCTGCAGTGGTCTTCCTATTGAAAGCCTATTCGCTACAGTTGGCGGAACAGAAAACGTAAAATCCTAATAGGCGCCTATTTTGGTGGGGAACCGTTTGGTTTCAAACGACGAGTCGAAAGTTTTAGACGTTCTAGAAAGGGTGAGCAAAAGCGTCGTAAACATAAGCACCGTGAAACTAGTCCAAGACATTTTCTATCGGGTTTTTCCGGTTAAGGGGATGGGCTCCGGCACGATAATAGACGGCGATGGCCACATAATAACCAACAACCACGTTGTCCAAGAAGCGAAACGCGTAGCCGTAACCCTTTGGAACGGCGAGGTTTTAGAGGGGAGGCTACTTGGCACGTGTGCAATCCACGACATAGCAGTGGTTAAGATCGACAAGAAGGGTCTGGTTTATGCGGAGCTAGGCGACTCGGACAAGCTTAGGATAGGCCAACGTGTTTACGCCATAGGCAACCCGTTCGGCCTGGCCGGAGGGCCCACAGTAACTTCAGGCGTCATAAGCGCTTTAAACCGCACCATAGAGTCGCAGAACGAGCTGCTAGAAAACCTCGTCCAAACAGATGCCGCTATAAACCCAGGGAACAGCGGCGGCCCGCTGGTGGACACCAACGGCAGAGTGGTTGCCATCAACACGGCGATTATTCCCTTTGCCCACGGAATAGGATTCGCCATCCCGATAAACTCGGCGAAAAAATGCGCCTACGACATAATCGCCAAAGGAGCCCACATGAAACCCTGGCTCGGGATAATAGGCTTAACCCTTACCAAGGAAATCTCCGACTATTATGGGATACCACTGGCTGAGGGTGTGCTTGTTACACGGGTCGTTGTGGGAAGCCCAGCTGACGAAGCCGGCATCACCCCTGGCGACATAATATTGGCAATGGATAACGTTCCCATAAAGAGGATTGAGAAGCTTCTAAGCGAGATCCACAAACGGGAAGCCGGCGAAAAGGTCAATTTAACTGTTTACCGCGGTGGGTTAAAATACTCCGTCAAGGTAATCCTCGCAAAGGCTCCGTGAAAGTTTTAAGCGGAAATTATAAATTTGGTTTTTAACAACTAGGTGTAAGCGGGCTGAATTTACTAGTCCTTGTATAATGTTGAGGAGTAGGGGATAATGAGTACCCACGCGGAGGAGCTTAAACTGCGTCTGATGACCATTGATCTTCTTCGAACAGCCAAATACAAGAAGAACATCACATACCGCGAGCTTTCAGCCAAAACGGGCTTGCCAGTCACTGTACTGAGCAGGTATGCAAAGGGCCATGTTTTGCCGAACACCGCCCGCGCCAAGCAGCTCTGGAAAGTTTTGTCCAAGTTCGTCGGCTTAGAAAACGAGATTAGAAGCCGCATAAAGTTCGACGAGGACGGCTACTTCGATAACACCGACATCATAGGCGACTTCCACATTCTACAGCAGGCAGCCAACCATGCCCTTGCAAACTTTGCTGGAAAACGGGTGACGAAGGTATTCACGGCGGCTGTAGACGGCATCCCCATAGCGACTATGGTGGCCAACGCTTTAGGCGTAAACCTTGTCATAGCCAAGAGAAGCAAGGAGGTTGGCGTAAAGGAGTTTCTCGAGGAGACCTTTGTGCTTAAGGATTCAGGCGTAACTATAACGCTTTACGTTCCGAAAGACGCCATAAAGAAGAGGGACAGCGTCCTCATTGTAGACGACATGATTAAGACTGGTGAAACCCAAGCAGCCCTCGTAAACCTTGTGCGGAAGGCTAAAGCGGAAATTTCCGGAGTCTTCGCCCTAATAGCCATCGGAGACGAATGGAAAAAGAAGCTTAAACTTCCCGAAGACTGCCCAGTGGAGGTTATCACGTATATTAAACAGTCCTAGGTTTTAGGCATTCCCCTCTAACCGGGCAGAGACTACACTTAGCCTTCCTACAGTAGTTTTTGGCGAGGCGAAGCAAAGCAGTTTCAAAGTCCACGAAAGATTTGCCCTCAACGGCGTTTTCAAACCAAAACTCTTCAAGCTGCCGCAGAACGGGCTCGCCGGATTCCTCGCTGACCAATCCTAGATTTTTAGCGGCTAAAACGACGAGACTTGTTGGGTTTGGTTTAGCCTTATCCCACAAGTCCCTAAGCTCCCTTAGGAAAATGCTCACAGTAACCTCGCCCATGCCTTTCCCCAAACTTTTCAGCTCCTCCTCCAGCTCTCTGGGGCTTCCTGCCCTATTGTAGAGGTTCGTTAGTTTACCGCCGTACCTCTCCATTAGGTTGCGCATAACCTCTAGAAGTTTGTCGGCGGTTTTGAAGTCGTAGCGGGTGTAGCCTCCCTCATCCAGAATCCTAACAAGTCCATCCCAGCCCGTTTCAAGAACCCTTTCGGGGGTTAAAACGCCGTATTTCTCGAAGCACTTGTAGGTTTTAACGACAGAAGTCTCCGTTATAGGTGCGCCGAAGAGAATTGAAGCCAAAAACCACTTGAAAATTTCCTCTTCTCGTCCGCTTTCAAGGTCTATCCCCAAAACATTGGAGTATCTCCCACCAAGAGTTTCAAGAAGCCTCTGAACAGCTTCCCCCTTCAAGCAGCCCCCCGACAAAATTTATACTCCAACAGCTTTAAACGGTTAGCGGAGGCCTTTGAACCGATGCGAACCATAGAATGGCGGGAGGACGGAGCCGTTGTCACGATAAACCAGTTGAAGCTCCCGAGGGAAACGGAGCTTTTAACTCTTAGAACATGCAAAGAGGTTGCTGAAGCCATAAAAACCATGAAGATAAGGGGGGCTCCGCTGCTTGGAGCAGCCGCCGCCTACGCTTTGGCTTTAACAGCCCACCATTCGAAGGCAAAAGACAAGGCGGAATTAATCCGCGAACTGGAGGCGGCGGCTGATGAACTGAGGAAAACCAGACCCACTGGGGTTAACCTTTTCTGGGCTATTGACCGCATCCTAAGCAGGGTTTACGCTTTTGAAGGAGTGTGTGCCCGCGAACTAGCCAACTTGGTTGTTGAGGAAGCCAGGAAAATAGCCGAAGAGGACGCCGCCGTGAATAGGGCGATAGGAAGACACGGCGCCAGCCTGCTGGAGGACGGAGACGTTGTATTAACCCACTGCAACGCCGGAGCCTTAGCCACCGTCGAGTACGGGACAGCCTTAGGCGTTGTAAGAGCCGCCGTGGAGCAGGGCAAAAAGATAAGCGTTATAGCAACTGAGACAAGGCCTAAGCTTCAGGGCGCCCGCTTAACAACCTACGAGCTTAAACGAGACGGCATCCCAGTGACTTTGATAAGCGACACGATGGTGGGCTACGTTATGTACCGGCGCATGGTGGACAAGGTTGTCGTCGGGGCTGACAGAATAGTGCGGGACGCCGTCATAAACAAGATTGGCACCTACCAGATAGCGGTTTTGGCTAAGGAGCACGGCATACCCTTCTACGTTGCGGCTCCAAAATCAACCTTCGACCTAACATGCACCTCAACCGAAGTGGTCATAGAAGAGAGAGGGCCTGAAGAAGTGTTGTACATAGGCGGAGAGAGAATAGCGCCGGAAGGCGTGGCGGTTTTTAACCCAGCCTTTGACATAACACCCCTAAAGTATGTGACAGCCATAATCTGCGAAGAGGGCATCTTATATAAGGATGACCTTCCAGGTTTAAGCGGAACGGCGAAGGAGAAATGAGCCAGAACAAGGGGCTTACACCTCGTCAAGAAGCGAAGATAGAGGGCTTTTTGACAGATAAGGGCGTCAAGGTGAAGGCGAAAGGCAGAATCGAGGAGTTGAAGGCGAAAGGGTACGGAATAGAAGAGAACGGTGAAATGTTGCTAAACTTCTGTGAAGCCCTACACCTCACAGAGAGGGGACTGTTGGATGTGAAAAACGATAAGGGTGAAACCGTTAGCTTCCAAGAAATCCTCCGGTTTTCAGAGAAAATAGACGAAACCGTTTGGGCTAAATACATGGTTTACCGAGACCTGCGAACCCGAGGCTACGTGGTCCGCGAAGGCTTCGGCGTGGGAGTGGATTTCAGAGTCTACGATAGGGGCGACTACGGAAAGGACACGGCGAAATATCTGGTTTTAACCCTTCAAGAGGGGAAGCCCATAACCCTGGATAAGCTAACCCAAATAGTTAGGCAGTGCCAAAGTCTTAAAAAGGAGCTGGTGGTGGCCGTTATGAGCCGCCGTGGAGAAATAGTTTACTACTCAGTTTCACAGTTAACCCTACCATAAAAAAGGGGCTTCGTGGAACAGCCATGAGCGCCTTCAAACCAATTCGGGGAATGAGGGACTTCCTCCCGGAAGAAGCGAGACTAATGCGTTTTATTGAGGGAAAGGCCAGGGAAACAGCTTCTCTTTACGGGTATAAGGAGATAATAACGCCCGTTGTAGAGTCCTACGAGCTTGTGGCGGCGAAGGCTGGCGAAGAAGTTCGCCTGAGAATGTACGCCTTCGAGGATTTAGGCGGCAGAAAGGTTGCCCTACGCCCAGAGTTCACGGCTTCCGTGGCAAGGCTTGTGGCAACCACTCTGCGAAACGAGCCTAAGCCTTTAAGGCTTTTCTGCGTTGGAAGCCTCTACCGCTACGATGAACCACAGAAAGGCCGCTTCAGAGAGTTTTGGCAGTCAAACTTCGAGTTAATGGGCTCCGACAAGCCCGAAGCAGACGCGGAAATACTTTTGTTGACAAACCGCCTCATGAAAAGCGTTGGATTGAAAAACATCACGTTCAAAGTGGGACACGTCGGCGTTTTGAGAGGCGTCCTAAGCCGAGAAAAGCTGGCTGAAGAAGTGCAAAATCAAATCATGCAACGCATGGACAAAAAACTTTACGAAGAAGCCTTAAAAATCGTGCAGAACGCTGGCGCGTCGGAAAGGGGCGTAAGAACACTTCAAAGCCTTATAGGTTTGAAGGGAGAAGACACCGTCAAAGTCTTGGAGGAAATGAAGAGAACAGTGAAGGACTATGCGGAAGCCGCTGAAGCTGTGGAAAACCTCGGCGAAATACTTGGCTTAGTCGCCCAAGCCGGCGAAAAACTCGACATAACGGTTGACGCCGGCTTTGCAAGGGGCCTGGAATATTACACGGGGATGATTTTTGAGGTTTACGTTCCAGAACTAGACATAGCCCTGGCTGGTGGTGGGAGATACAACCGGCTCGTGGAACTGTTCGGCGGAGAACCCACACCAGCCGTTGGAGTTGCCCATGGAATAGATAGAATAATGCTCGCCCTTCAAGAACAAAAAGCCAAAGTCAACCTAAAGGAAACACAGCCCGTCATAGTTATACCGGTAAGCGGAAACCTAAACGCAGAAGCCTTGAAAATAGCCGAAATGCTGAGGGCTGAAAACGTACCAGTTGAGCTTGAAGTTATGAGACGAAAAGTTTCAAAAGCTTTAGAAGACGCTGATAGGAAAGGTGCAAGCCACGTCGTTATAGTTGGAGAGAAGGAACTGAAAGAAGGTGCTGTCGTCCTAAAGGACATGCAGAAAAAGGAGCAAACAACGGTCAAGATCGGCGAACTTGCTAAAACATTAAAAACCCAAATTTCTTGAACTCTAGAACTTTCCTCTCAAAAGCCTCCAACGTTATGCTGAAAGAAAACCGCCATCAACAGGTATTAGGGCTCCATGAACATAACTTGAGAGATCGCTTGCAAGAACAAGCCCATCCGTGCTACCTCGTCAGGTTTTCCCCCTTCTACCCAGCGGAGTTCATGGTGTATTCTATCCCAGCCTTTACAACTTTGAAATCCAACTTTAAAACATCCTTAGCCACACTTTTGCTCCAGGCATCCATATCCCACCTGGCACCAACAATAAAAGTATTAGGAAATCCTACACTCACCGCTCAGCAACACTCGTCTTTTCAGGTTTCCCGAACTTTTGGCGTTCTCTTCTTAAGAAGTCTCCGATGTCCATGAGGTTTTTGACCGCTAACCCGCTTTCTAGCTTGTCAAGATTTTTTGCAATTACGCCGTATCCCAAACATTCGCCATACTTGTTAAAAACCAGGGTGTAGTCGCCCTTCCTCCGGGAACCCTCGGTTTTTAGGATTCCCTCCTTGAAAATGTCTCTGCCGCAGATGAAAAGCCAAGCCGCCTTGTCGTCGACGACTATGCGGTTTTTAGCTTTCTCAGCAATCATGAAAAGCAGTGGGAAGCTTGGATGGAAAACTCCTCCGCGTCCAACCTTTCCCAAATATGTTCCAGCGTAAATCCAGCCGCCGTGTTTTTCAGTTAAACCTTTCAGTTTTTGATTTAGCAGAAAGTAGCGTTTACCACTTTCAGCCACAAGGCGTCCATTTAGGAGCAGCTTCGCGCCGAAAAGCCTTGCGAAGCGCTCTATAACTTCAGCCAACTTTTCACTTCCGCTTTCTAAGTTTGCAGACAAAGAAGCCCTGAGTTTCTCCAGGCCAAATTCGCTTGCAGCGCCTAATAGACTCGTCCAGTTTCTTGCCGAAAACCTCTGTTGGAGCCTCCTCGCCGTAACAGTTTATCTCCATAGTCTCCAAGCCGAGGGCCTTCACAGCCCAGTCGATGTTTAACTCGTTCTCCTCAGGCTCAAGGGAGCACGTGGCATAAACAATTTCGCCGTCATCCTTCAAAACTTTAGTGGCTTCAGCCAAAATCTGCCTCTGCAGCTTGGCGTTTCGCTCCACGTCGCGGAGGGTTCGCCGCTTAAACCAGTCCTCGTCGGCGGCGAAGTTGCCGGAACACGGCACGTCGAGTAGTATCCTGTCAAATTTCAACCTAAGCTTGGAAACGCGCCTCGCGTCCAACTGGTAAACAACGGTGTTTCTTACCCTGCAACGCTCCAAATGGTTCATTAAGGCTTCCAGCCGCCGTCTGTCCACATCCAAAGCAACAATGACGCCGGTGTTGCCCATCAAATCCGCCAACTGAACAGTTTTTCCGCCCGGAGCAGCACAAGCGTCCAGAACAGCTTTGCCCTTCAAATCCGTGAAAAGCGTCGCCGGAATCTGGGCTGCCGCCTCCTGAATGGAATAGTAACCCAAAAGATACTCAACCGTTGCGCCCACAGAAAATTTTGAACGGACAACCCAATAGCCATTTTGCAGAAACGGAACCTTCTCAAGCTCAACTCCCAAATCCCTAAGCCGCCCCACCACATCAACATCCCCAACGTTCATGACATTAACCCTAATAGCCTGCCTGGGCAAAACTTCCCTAAAATCCCAACCCAGTCGTCGATAACGACTAACAAAAAATTCCCTTCCGGACATCTGGAAAACACAAAAGCAAACATGCAATAAAAACTTGGCGATGAAACCAAAGGGGGGATAGCGAATTCTCCACAGTTTGGCCGCACCGCAAAATCTAGAGAAAGCTATCAATTTTAACGGCTAGAAGCAAACACAAATTGACAAGCAAGTAAAGCGGAACATAATGCTTTTTAGGAAAACATGATAAAAGGATACCAGAACACAGAAGCGGCCGTAGTCTAGCCTGGTCTAGGACATCGGCCTGCCACGCCGACGACCCGGGTTCAAATCCCGGCGGCCGCACCACACGAGTTCTACTTAGCATCAACTGTTCTGTTAGTTAGAGAATTAAAACAGTCAGTTGGCTTCACATTATTTCTGGTTTTGGGTTTGGACGAGTGTCCTGTGGACTTTTATTATGTGTTTTAGGAGTTCCGAGCGGAATTCTCTGATTTTTGTGTTTGGGGGTGCTGTTGCCACCACTAGGACGATGTAGTAGTTTTTGTCGCTTTGTTCTTCAAGGTAAACCTTGTAGTCGGTAATCTTGTTTTTGTCGAGTTCCCTTCGGATTCCTTCTAGCACAGTGT
>Ga0185307_1000415_pt1 | contig 27480 bp, 28 predicted proteins | sample LHCtaG_FD_128010 | JGI IMG/M metagenome (GOLD analysis project Ga0185307, IMG submission 128010) | Hot spring microbial communities from Little Hot Creek, USA to study Microbial Dark Matter (Phase II) - LHC4sed_matched (SPADES... | ecosystem: Environmental > Aquatic > Thermal springs > Hot... | reverse complement strand
ACAGATTTTAAGACTTAGCCTAGCAGTATCCTAAGAGATATGGGACACGGCTGAAAATTCTTGCTTTCAAAACCTCCACTGATTTCATGCCTATCATCTTTAAGCTTCTAAATCATCCACATTGGAGGCAGATATGCCGCTATCTTGTGAATTCAGCAGCTTAACATTGTATTTAAATTCTAAGTTACTACGTTCCATTCTGTAAACGTAAACCTTTTTAATTAGGCTGAAGTTGAGCTATTATGAGTGGAGGGTTTAAACCATATGTTAATATTGATAGATGTAAGGGATGTGGTATATGTGTTGATATCTGCCCAGTAAAGATCTTTAAGATCAGCATATCCCCTAACAGTAGGGGATATTACTATACAACTATTGTTGGTGGTGGATGTGTTGGATGTAGGCTATGTGAATATATGTGTCCTGATTTTGCAGTTTACGTTGTGGAGGATAACTTATGAGGATGCTTATATCAGGTAACATTGCGTGTGCTGAGGGAGCCTTAAAAGCTGGATGTAGATTCTACGCAGGATACCCTATAACACCCTCAAGCGAGATTATGGAGTACATGGCTATGAAGCTTCCGAAGCTTGGAGGAATATTCCTCCAGACTGAGGATGAGATTTCAGCTATAAATACTATTATAGGTGCTTCATGGGGTGGCTTAAAATCCATGACGGCTACTAGTGGTCCAGGATTTAGTCTTATGCAGGAGGGGCTGGGATATGCTATTATGACTGAAACACCTATAGTAGTTGTTAATGTTATGAGGGTGGGGCCAGCTACAGGCCAAGCAACAAAGTCTGCTCAGGGGGATTTAATGCAGGCTAGATGGGGTAGGCATGGAGACCAGCAACTAGTAGTATTGGCTCCAAGCTCACCGCAGGAATGTTTAGACCTTACGGTTAAAGCATTCAACATATCTGAGGAGCTTAGAGTTCCTGTCGTAGTGTTGTCTGATGAGATTATAGGACATATGAGGGAAACAGTAGAGATCCCGGAGTATGTTAAGATAGTTGATAGAAGAGTAGCTGAGGATTTAAGTAAGCCACCATTCCACTCCGATAACCCTAGAGAAGCACCGCCAATGCCGATAGTGGGTAGAGGGCTTAACATTATGGTTACAGGATCAACACATAATGAATGGGGATTAAGAGATACTAGAGGGTTTGAAACCCACTTTAAACTGGTAAGAAGACTTATAGATAAGATTAAGCTTAATGCTGAAAAAGTTTTTGAATATGAGAAATACAATACTGAAAACAGTACTGTAGGATTTGTATCGTTCGGATCAGTAGCTAGAAGTGTTAAGGGAGCTGTTAAAATATTGAGGGGGAAAGGGGTTGAAGCAGCATATGTTAATCTTAAAACGTTATGGCCTATTGTTGATGATCCCATTATTGAGATGGCTGAGAGGGTTAAGGCTATTATAGTTCCGGAAATGAATATGGGGCAGCTAGTATGGGATGTTGAAAGAATAGTGAAGAATAGATGCATAGTATTACCGTTAAGTAAGGTTGGTGGGGGAGAGCCAATATATCCAAGTGAGATAGTATCTAAAGCTTTGGAGGTGATTAAATGAGGGATCATTTCGCAGCTAGGTATCTACGTGTTGAGCTACTGCCAACATCCTTCTGTCCAGGATGTGGTAATGGAATAGTTATGAATGCATTTCTTAAAGCAGTTGAGGAGTTAGGCTATGAAGACCTTAAAGAATTTGTGTTTGTAAGCGGTATTGGATGTTCATCATGGATTCCAAACCCATACTTTAAGGCAGATTCAATACATACACTACATGGTAGAGCTATACCTGTAGCTTTAGGATTAAAGCTTTCAAGACCTGAACTGAAAGTAGTGGTAATAGCTGGAGATGGGGATATTGCAAGTATAGGCTTAGAGCATCTAGTACATGCAGCGAGAAGAAACGCTGATCTTCTAGTATTGATGGTTAACAACATGATTTACGGAATGACTGGGGGACAGCAGGCACCAACAACACCGTTAGGATTTGAAACATCAACAACACCATATGGAAACATTGAAAAACCACTTGATACATGTGCATTAGTAGCTACAGCTGGAGCAAACTACTCTGCTAGATGGACTGTAGCTCACTTCCATAGGCTTAAGGAAAGCATTAAGAAGGCTATGGGTAGGAGAGGGTTTAGATTTATTGAAGCAGTATCACCATGTACATCCCATGTAGTTAGAAGACTTAAAATACCGGTAAGCACATACATAAAACAGCTAAGGGAGAAAAGCGTGTTGATAGGTGCTGAGGAGGGAATGGGGAAAATAGTTATTGGGGAGTATGCTGATAGAGATGAGGAGGGGTTTATGGAGAGAATGCATAAATACATTAATAGATTGAGGGGGTAGTGTGGAGAAATCAATAGCGATTACTGGAGTAGGAGGGCAGGGAATAGTTTTCGCAGTAACAGTTCTTGCTGATGCATTATTTATGGAGGGATATAACGTAGTACAGATGCAGAGCTATGGAGCTGAGGTTAGAGGAACACCAGTAATAGCATACCTAGTATACTCAGATAAACCTATAGAATCACCATTTATAGAGAGGTTTGACATTATGATAGTTCTACATCCAAAATCCATTAACTACATCAATAACATAGCGGAAAACGGAATAATAATAGTTAGTGACTTAATAGATGTTAAAAATGCTTTAAAAGTTCCGCTGCAGAGGAAGGCTGAAGAAGCAAGACTAAAGGAGCTGGTAAGTATGGTTGCTTTAGGATACCTTGCAAAAATAGGGGTTGTAAAGCTTAAAAGCCTAATTGAAGCTGTAAGAGCTATAGGTAAAGGAGCTGAAGCAAATGAAAAAGCAATTATAGCAGGATATAACATAACAACTTAAAGATAAATTTCCTGCTAAGATAGTTTTGTAGAATTATGCTGCACGCTAGACTAATGAATGTAAAACTCTTAAATACTTACCGAATCATAATAGAGAGTACTCTAACAGATTAATTAGGTTCAGAAATAAACTAGTAGATGAAACTATCAAGCTTACAGTTACTATTTGATTAGCTAGCTAAATTTAGCTAGTTAAAGTTAAATAATTCTAGTATTTGATATCATGGTGTATATAAATGGCCAAAATTACTGGACCTGCTGGATCCTGTGTTTTGCTTTTAGGTAATGAAGCTATTGCTAGAGGAGCGTTGGAGGGAGGTGTAGGAGTAGCTTCAGCATATCCAGGTACACCTTCAACCGAGGTTGTGGAGGCCTTATTTAAGGCTTCAGGCGAGGTTAAGCTTTATGTTGAATGGAGTGTTAATGAGAAGGTTGCCTTTGAAGTTGCCTATGCAGCTGCTATTTGCGGTGTTAGATCGCTTACAGCTATGAAGCATGTAGGGCTTAACGTTGCTTCAGACCCACTTATGACAAGTGCATATACAGGTGTTGAAGATGGATTTCTAATAGTTAGTGCTGATGACCCAAGTATGTGGAGCAGCCAGAATGAGCAGGATAATAGATACTATGGACAACACGCATTCATACCTGTTTTTGAGCCAGCATCACCTATGGAGGCTAAGAATATGGCTAAAGCAGGACTTGAATTCAGCAGTAAATGGAAACATCCAGTTATACTAAGAACTACAACTAGAGTTAGCCATACAAGAGGACCAGTAATACTTGGAGAGTTGCCGAAGCCTAGGTTAAAAGGCGTTTTTAGGAGAAGTGTAGAGCGTTGGAATGTTGTATATGCGAGGAAGCTAAGGGAGGAAATGCTTAAGCGATGGAGTATAATAGCTGAGGATGTAAACAATGTAGAGTTTAACGTTTTTGAAGATGTAGATTCTGAAAATTTAATTATTGCAAGCGGGCTTGCATACAGCTATGTTAAGGATGCTTTAAAAATGCTTAATAGAGATGGGGAAATATCAATCTTAAAGATAGCTACAACAGTACCAGTACCTAGAAAACTTATAGTTAAGGCTCTTTCAAAGTCTAGTAGGGTATTAGTAGTTGAGGAGCTTGAGCCGATAGTTGAGGTTGAAGTTAAGAGAATAGCTTTTGAGGAGAGGCTTAATATTGAGGTTCAAGGCAAGAACCTAATACCTCAAATAGGCGAGTTAACATTGGAAAACGTAGTTAATGCTATTGCAAGGTTTAGTGGATACAGCTATAGATTACCTGAACCACTCCCTAAACCTACAGTAAACATACCATTAAGACCTCCAACACTTTGCCCAGGATGCTCCCATAGAGCAGCCTTCTTCGCCTTGAAGAAGGCAGTAGCTATTAGCAAAATTAATCCAGTATACTGTGGAGATATAGGATGCTATGGCTTAGGAACATTTCCACCATTTGAAACACAGGATACACTTGTAGAGATGGGTGGAAGTATAGGGCTTGCAAATGGATTTGCACATGTAGAAGCTGAGAAGACACCGATAGCAATAATAGGTGACTCAACATTCTTCCATGCAGGCATTCCAGCACTAATAAATGCAGTATACAATAAAGCAGCAATACTAGTTATTGTTTTAGATAATAAAACAACAGCAATGACTGGAGGACAGCCTACACCAGAAACAGGAATCTACGCTACAGGGGAGGAGGCTCCAGTAGTAATGATTGAGAATATAGCTAGGGCATCTGGAGTAGAATATGTAGAAACAGTAGACCCATACAAAATTCGGGAAAGCGTTGAGGTAATAAGTAATGCATTAAAATACGTTAAGAATACTGGGAAGGTAGCTTTAATAGTTATGAGGAGGAAATGCGCGCTTAACATATCCTCAATAGCTAACAGGAGAGGAATAAAGAAACCAACATATGAAGTACTTGAAGATAAATGTAAAGCCTGTAAGGTCTGCTACAATCTATTCTCATGCCCAGCAATAGTGGAGCAGAAGAATGGAAAAGCATTAATCAACATGCTATGTATAGGATGTGGTGTATGTGCTGATATATGTCCACATAATGCAATAGCTAAAGTAGGTGAGGGGGATGGTGAATGGCTTAAGCTATGGTGGTAGTTTAAACATAGTTTTAGCTGGAATTGGTGGACAGGGATTACTGACTTTTGCATCAATCCTAGCCTCAGCGGTCTTAAAGAGAAATTTTAAGGTACTGGTTGCGGAAACCCATGGGTTAAGCCAGAGGGGAGGGAGTATAAGAGTACATGTAAGAATTGGAGATGTTGATGCACCACTAGTTCCAATAAGGCTAGCGGACGCTATTGTAGCATTAGAGCTTATAGAAGCTGTTAGAAGCATTGATTATGCTAATAGAAACACGGTAATATTAGCTAGTAAACAGATACTTAAACCCCCACTTCCAGGAGTTAAAACACCAAGTGTTGATGAAGTGTTAAGTATGTTCAAAGAGTTTAATATGAAAACCTACATTATAGATGCTGAGGAAATAGCGTTAAAAGCTGGAAGCAACCTATCAGCAAACATAGTTATGCTTGGAGCACTGCTAAAAACAGGTATGCTGAGCAGGTTTCTAGATCTTCAAGATGTTGAAGAGATGATAAAGGATATAGGGGGACCATTGCTAGAAGTAAATTTAAGAGCGTTAAGAAATGGCTATGAAGCAGTTAATATTAACTAATACTTAACGTAGCCTAAAAACCCTAGCAACCTCATACAGTAGCCTAGAAGTACCCTTAAAAATCCCCTCTTCATGATATGATTCGAAAACAATTCTCCAATTTATTTTAACAGCTATGTAAGTTGCTACAAGTGTTACTACTATAAGCGATGTAAAGCTCACTATGAAGGGAAGCTTAAATGCCCCCTCAACAACATCTATAAAAGCCTTACCGAAAAGCATAGCCATTCCTGTAACAACTATTTTACCCATAAATACAGCTGTAATATAGGGTATGGATCGATATCCAGCTACTCCCAGGGGTATGTAGAGAACATCATCCGGCAGTGGTAATGCTGCAAATAGGAAAACAGCTATGAAACCCCATCTCCTAAAAAGCTTATTAAAAAACGCTAAATTATCCTTTACCTCATCTGATAGTATTATACGTGCCCCTCTACCTATGAGGAATATAATTATCTTACCTGTAGTTGCACCTAAAGCTGAAGCTATAATAGCCAGTATAAGATCCAGCAGAGTGTTAAATATTGGAGCTGTAAATACAAGTAAGGCTAAATATGGTAGGCTTACATATGGAATTGAGTTAGATACAAGTGATACTATAAATATGCCTGGATACCCATATCTTCTAAGAATATCGGTTAATACCTGAATTAGATCTATAGATATCATTTAAGCCTCCTCAACGCTAAAATCATGTTTAACACCTATCCTTAAAGCATTCGTAATATGGCAGAAATCAACGGTAAGATTTAGACATTTCAACGCTAAATCCCCCAAGCCCTTATCAACCCTAACCTTAAAGTATGCTTTTAAATCAGTAAACTCATAACGTCCATGCCTAAAAACAATACTTCCAGAAACCTTAAGACTATAGCTTAACAATCTTAGCTTAAACCTTCTAGTGAAGAATAGAAAAGTTGTTGTTAAGCATCCAGCTATCGATGAGAGGAAAAGCTCATCAGGACATAGAGCCCTACCACCCCCACCAAACTCCACAGGAGTATCGAAGGATATAATAGCATCACCATCCCTCCTTACAACACCACCCGTAAACCCATCCCAATCAATATTTAATTCATAGCTAACCTCCCTAGGAGCAGACATAAACAACACTAAAAAATAGTTATTGAATTTTAGCTCTACTCTAAGCGGTCTTCGTCCTGAAGTATGCTCCACAGTTTTGACACTTATAAAGACCCATTGTAACCGGCTTCCTTCCTTTAGGAGCTAATGTCCAGGATTTCAGTGGAGCAGATACTTCCGTACCGCATTTAGGGCATTTAGCCATATTAAACCCCATGGGTATATTTCAGTAATCATAAAAACTTTTCTCTAGAATTCACATAGCCAAACCATACGGTTAATTACTAATGTGTTAAAGCTATTTAGAGAATCCTAAACTAAAGAATTAGCCTATATATTGTTGGATTTTAACATTCTACAGCCCTGGCAGACTTGCCTAGAAGCTGGGAAGCTATTAAGTCCCTAACTCATTAGGCCGTAGGCTTTTTGAATTATTTGTAAGATAAAGTTTAATAGGTATATATTCTAATCTGGTATTGAGATATAATGGCTGATAATGCTTTAAGGTATGTGGATGGGAATTATTCAGATAGCTATCTCTACGGTATGCTTAGACCATATGTTGCTGAATGGTTTAGGAGAACATTTAAAACATTTACGCCACCTCAAAGAATGGCTTTACCTGAAATTAAGGCAGCACGTAACGTTCTAATATCAGCGCCTACAGGTACGGGTAAGACGCTTGCTGTTTTCCTCGGATTAATTGATGAGCTGTATCGTCTAGGTGAGGATGGGAGGCTTAAGGATCAAATATATGTTGTATATGTTAGTCCTCTTAGAGCTTTAAACAACGACATGAAGAGAAATCTTCTAGACCCTATTGAGGGGATAGGTAAAGTTGCTTTAGAGCTTGGATATAAGCCTGCTGAAATAAGGGTTGCTGTAAGAACGAGTGATACAACACCTAATGAGAAGCAGAAAATGAGTGTAAAGCCTCCACACATACTTATAACAACACCTGAAAGCCTTGCAATATCTCTTATAGCGCCTAGATTTAGGGAGAAGCTTAAAACAGCTAGATGTGTTGTTGTTGATGAAATACATGAGCTATGCAGTAGTAAGAGAGGTGTACATTTAAGTCTTTCACTGGAGAGGCTTGAAAACCTTACTGGAAGAGTACTTCTAAGAATAGGGTTAAGTGCAACAATATCTCCTCTTGAGGAGGTTGCTAAGTACCTTGTGGGATATGATGATAACGGTAATCCTAGACCATGCAGTATTGTTGATGCACGATTCACAAAGCCCTTCGACGTTAGAGTAGTAATTCCAGCTAGGGATTTAATCTATACACCACCGGAAATAATAAACGAGTCAATATATAGAGCTCTAAACGAGATAGTGAAGAAGAATAGAACAGTTCTCGTATTTACAAATACTAGAAGCGCAACTGAACGTGTAGTTTACAAGTTGAGGAGGATGTTTGAGTCTGAGGGGGTATTTGATGTGGATGATGTGGAGGCCCATCATTCAAGCCTAAGTAGAAGCATTAGGCTTGAAGTTGAGGAGAAGCTTAAGAAGGGGGAGTTAAAGGCTGTTGTATGCTCAACAAGTCTTGAGCTTGGAATAGATATAGGCTACATAGATACTGTTGTATTGTTAAGCAGTCCTAAAAGCGTAAGTAGACTACTGCAGAGGGTTGGAAGATCAGGTCATAGAACCCATAGGGTAAGTAGGGGAAGACTCATAGTTGTGGATAGGGATGACCTTATTGAATGTACAGTACTAGCTAAGGCAGCTATGGAGAGAAGAATAGATAATGTTAAAATACCTAAAAACTGTCTTGACGTATTGGTGCAGCACATTGTTGGAATGGCTCTTGAGTCAAAGTGGGGAGTTAATGAAGCCTACAGAGTTATAAGGAGAAGCTACAACTATCACGATCTACCGTATAGTGACTACATGAATGTTTTAAAGTATGTTTCAGGAGGATATGGGAAGGATCTTGAAAGCCGTAAAGTATATGGTAAGATATGGCTTGACGAGGAGGAAGGGGTTTTCGGAAGGAGGGGTAGGGGTAAAACTAGGATGATATACTACATGAATAGCGGAACAATACCTGATGAAGCTAAGATAAGCGTATATACTCTTGATAGAAGATATATTGGGGAGCTTGATGAAAACTTCCTCCAAATACTATCTAGAGGAGACATATTCGTACTTGGCGGTAGAACATATGAATTTATAGATAGCTACGGTACTAAAGCACTTGTAAAGCCTGCTGAGGGGCAGAGGCCAACAGTACCTTCATGGTTTAGTGAAATGCTTCCATTAGCCTTCGACTCAGCACTTCTAGTAGGAGCATTTAGAAGGGAGGCTGCTGAGAAAATTTTAAGGGAGCCGCAGGAAGATGTTTTAAAATGGCTTATTGACAAGTATAGGCTTCAAAGGGAATCTGCTGAAAACATTTATAACTATGTAAGGGAGCAGATAATGTTTACACATGGCTTAATACCATCAGATAAGCTGATTCTAGTTGAGATATATGATGAGGAAACAAGAAGGAACATAATATTCCACACGTTGTTTGGAAGAAGAGCAAACGATGCTTTAAGTAGAGCATATGCCTACAGCTTATCAAAGCTGATAAGTAGCAACGTTAAAGTTACAGTTACAGATAATGGCTTCATGCTTACAATACCTAAACAGGCTAAATTCAGTATATCAACACTGCTAAATGAGGTAAATGATGAAAACATAGAGGAGCTTGTTAGAAAAGCTATTAGAAGAACAGAGCTTGTTAAGAGAATATTTAGACATTGCGCTGTTAGATCATTTATGATACTGCGTAGATATATGGGATATGAAAAAACAATAAACAAGCTACAGCTAAACGCTCAAGCAATACTAAACATCGTCGAAGACATAGAGGATTTCCCAGTACTTAAAGAAACCTATAGGGAAATACTTGAAGACCATATGGACATACAGGCTGCAAAACAAGTATTAAAATGGGTTAGAAAAGGTGAAATAAACATAGAAACAATAGGGCCGAACAGAGTTCCAAGCCCATTCGCCCACATAATGGTTATCCATGGATACAGCGACATAGTTCTAATGGAGGATAGGAGGAAACTTCTTGAAACACTACATAGAGAAGTACTGCAGGCAATAGCATCAAAACAGAAAACCACGCTATAAACACTTAAACTACAATTTAATTCATCATTAAATTATTATTCTGCCAAATAGATTAGCCATCATACCTCCACACAGCATCAACGTACTTACGCTATACAATATTTCTACTTTAAACATTCACATGTATAAATCAGATAAATACTTAAATTCATAGCTTAAATTTAGATAGTAGTGGAGTATTATGAGTTTTAAAATTACTTTAATGTTAATTTTACTACTGCTAATACCTCCCCACATACAGGGGAATACACAGCCTCAAACAGTGGAGTTTATATATTTTGAGAGGATAGTAATATTGAATAATGGAAGTACACCAGTAATGTTAGAGGATTACTATAGATGTTCTACTTTATTCATCAACACATCTAACCAAGTAAGCTTCCTAATAAATTCCACACCATCAATATTGAGGGTCTTTAAGGATGAGGATGGAATGTTAAATATTGAGTTAAATACTTCAAAAACCATAAATCCATATAGCTACATACAGATGACTACTACACATAAAATAATAGTATGTGGAAGCCCTAGCCCTCCCGAAAATTTTAATGTTGGAAATTCAGGTATGTTAAGAGATATACCGGAAAGCTTAAGAAACTATACTATATCTATTGGAGCATGGAGTTATGATAGTGAATGGATGAGCTATCTTAGGGATAAGGCCTTAGAGCTAAAGGGAGATGATGAAAACGTTTTAAGTATAGTTTTAAAGTTTATAGATTGGATTGGGAGGAATATAAGGTATCCTGATAAACCGCTTGAAGGCCCCCTATATCCGAACGAGACAATACCTAATGAAAAAATTCAGCAAGGAGAGTTAGGTATTGGAGACTGTGATGATCAGGCAAGTCTCCTCATTACGCTATGCAGATCAGTAGGAATTCCAGCATACCTCCAGTATGGATGTATCTACTTTAAAGATAGGAGGTACTATGAAGATTTTGTAAATAGACATATAAACTTCCGCTACCACTATATCGGATGGCATGGATGGGCTATAATATATATTCCACCATGGGGATGGCTGCCAGTAGATCTAACATGGGGTTATACTATTACTAGAAATCCAATAGATGCAATAATGAAGTCGGCTATATATCAATGCTGGGAGGTGGGAATTCCAATATTCATATGTGGAAACATCATAAACTCAAACCATGTAGAGGTAAATAGGGAAGTAAAGAGGAAAGTGGAGAATAGCTCCATATACATATACATTGACAATATCCTCATACCATCAGATAAACCATTAAACATAGAAATAGGGAAGCTGCCGGAAATACCATTAATTCAGGAAACACCTATAAAAACTACAATACCTGTAACAACCACCTATAACTACACAACTCCTAAACCAGTGGAAAATAATAAAGCAGCAATAGCTATAATAGTAATAGCAGTAGTGCTCTTAATATCTTTATATATAGTGTTTAAAGGAAGGCATATAATTAAGGAGAGTTAAATTTAAAAGAGAATATAATACATTACTTAGGGTTAGGAATGGCTCTAGCGTATGTATTAATTAATGTTGAAAGCGGAAGTGAGGATGAGGTTCTAGATAAGCTTGCAGCTGTTGATGAGGTTAAGGAAATATACTTTATTTATGGAATTTATGATATAATTGTTAAGGTTGTTGCTGAAAATATTGAGAAAATTAAGGAAGTTATAACTTGGAAGATTAGAAGACTTGAAAAGGTTAAGTCAACAGTAACTATGATAGCTATAAAGGAAGCTGTTAAAAGTAGTGTTTAGCCTTTTATTACGCCTTTAGCAAACTCAACATCAATTACAACACCATACCTGTTCTCAAGTCTCCTAAGCTTACTTAACTTTTTCTGGAATTCTCTTGAAAAATCCCTTGGAACAATTACCTTTAAATGTTTATCCTCTACCTGAATTTCAGCATCTGGAATTAGTTTTTCAATTTCTCTCTCAACTCTCAGCTTAGATCTTTTAACTTTAAGCTTCTTAACGGGAATTACTACTGTTTCCTCTCCGAAGGTGTAGATTTCGTACTCAAGCTCTCCAGTTATGAAGTCCCTAATTTCTATTACTGGTCTTGCTAAATCAGCCTCCTGAAGACCTGTTGGAAGCTTTACAGTCATTTTCAAATCATATACTTTAGCTACTTCACCACAGTCTATAAATATTAGGGTATCTATTATGCTTGGAATCATTCCAAGCTCAACTCTACCAATAAATCTCTGCACTGCATCTATTGGAGATGTTGCATGTACAACACCAACCATACCTATACCTGCAAGCCTTAAATCAGTGTAAAGTCTAAAGTCTTCATCATTCCTCATCTCATCAAAAAAAGTATAGTCAGGCCTACTTAGAAGAAGAATATCGTGAAGCTCCTCATTGCTAGCATACGTTTTAGAGTATTGTGTTACACTTTCCGGAAGCTGCATATCCCTCGGCGACTCAATTGTTTTAACGATTTTACTCCTGGATGCGTAAAACTCTGCAAGAGCCTGAGCAAATGTTGTTTTACCCATTCCGGGAGCGCCTGCAATAAGTATTCCCTCAGCCTTCTCCTCAAGCCTCTCCATAAGCCTATCGGGTAAATTATAATCGTTAAGGCTTAGCTTAATAATTGGTCTAACAGCAGTTATCTCCCACCCATCAGACATCGGAGGTCTAGTAATAATAACTCTATAACCTCCAAGCTGTACAATTGTTGAGCCTGCTCTATCAATTTCTATAAAGCCATTTGGAACGCTTTTAGCAACCTCAATGATTTCATTAGCTAAGGATTCAATATCGCTTCTCGTTAATGTCTTACTGCTTAATTCAGTAAAGTACCATTTACCTGGACGTCCCTTCTTAGCTCTTGGAGCAACCCCCTCCTTTAAGTGAACACTCATAGTTTCACTATCGAAAAAACCTTGAATTCCAAACTTAAACTCCCTCTTAGGAGGTATGTAGAGAACCTTTAAACCCATAGCCTTAGCAACTTCAGCCTGAGTTCTATCACCAGTAATGAGGGTTGCTGTATTCTCCCATGCATAATCCCTAATTATAGCATCTATAGAGCCATACTTAGCATACTGTATATCTAAAGGTCTAGGGCGAACACCAACAATTTCAAACTCTACAACACCCTTATCAGCTAGATCACGTATCCTCCTAATCTCTTCAAGACCGACAAATCCCGTAACCTTTCCCTGATTAGCCTGACCCTCAAGCTCCGAAAGAATAGCTCTATGAAGAGCTACTTTACCCTTAATTTCACCATTCATAATAAGCTTTGAAACTATACCCTCCACTACTACACTAGTATCCGGAACGTATACCTCCATCTCCTCATATTCATACTCTTCCAATACTACACACCGAATTAGATTAATGATATGTGGAAAGTATTTAAATATTTTGCTATAAGAGTGCTGTGTTGCATGACTCTTTGGTTGCTCTCCCCCTGATTAGGTATCTTCTGATACTAGCTTAAATCGACGCTATGAAGATGTTGTAATTTTACTCTTTCTATTATTAGAAGTCATATTTACACCTCAACACATGAATATAAGAAGGAACAATTAAAACCTTTTCACAATACATGCTTAATCATGCAGCACAGCATATAAGGGGTATTCAACAATTATTTAGCTATTCATCAATTTCGTTAGTTTAATACTAAGCTAAGTCAAGCTTATGAGTTATCGGTATGTCCTACTGTAAGCTAACGGTATTGCTAAGTTGATGTATAGTAGGCTTATAGAGTTTAGGGCTTAACTTGACAATATCCTACAGCGCATCTGGTAAATTTATAAGTTTGGAGTTAAAATCTTAACGATTGATTATGGCTTCAAGGCTTATAATATATACGGGGAAGGGAGGAGTAGGGAAATCGGTTATTTCATCAGCTACAGGGTTGAGACTAGCAGAACTAGGCTATAGCGTTCTTGTAATGTCTAGTGATCCAGCCCACTCTTTAAGAGATGCTTTCAACATATCTATAGGAGCTGAGCCTACAAGAGTTTTAGATAGGTTATACGCATTACAGGTTGATCCAGTATATGAGGTTAAGAAACACTTCTCGGATATACAGAATTACCTTACAAGAGTATTGCTTAAAAGAGGAATTGATGAAATGGTAGCATATGAAGCAGCATTTATTCCAGGAGCTACAGCTATAGCTACACTTCTTGAAGCTGAAAAACTTACTAGTGAGGGAGGCTATGACGTTATTGTTGTTGATACTGTTCCATCAGGTGAGGCGTTAAGACTACTTAACTTTCCACAGATTATTGGAAGACTTAGTAGGAAACTTATGAAAACAGCTAGCAGCATAGTTTCAGCTGCTAGAATTGCTGAGCCGCTAATAGGATTACCGATACCGAATAAGAGTGTTGTAGAAAGCGAGCTTAAACTCATTGAATCACTTGAAAAAGTAGCAAAAACTCTGAGAAACTATGATGTAGCAAGTTTAAGACTAATAGCAAATCCGGACTCATTCAGTATAGAAAATTTGAAGAGAAGCCTACTTCAAGCATGCATATATGGAATAAATACTGACTTAACAATAATCAACAAGATATTTCATGAAGAAATTAAAGACAATTTCTTCAATGAATGGAAGAGGAGGCAGAATGAAATGATAGAGGAAGTTGAAAGAGCAGTATATCCAATACCTGTAAAGAAGCTGAAGCTATATGATAGGGAGCTAAGAGGATTAGATATGTTGAGAAGATGTGGTGAGGACCTATTTAGAGATGATGACCCAGCAAAAATATACTTTAAAGGTAAACCAATAGAGATATTGGAGCATAATGATGAACTAACAATACAGGTAAACGTACCATTCACCTCAAAGGATAAAATTGAAGTTGAAAGAATTGGGGATGAATTAACAGTAAAGATAAATACTGAAACAGGGGAATTAATAAACACCATACCACTACCTACTGCAACATACTACATGAAGCTCAGCAAAGCAAGACTTGAAGAAAACCGATTAATAATAAACTTTATAAAAGAACATAGCTAACAGCAATCCCTACAACATAATAAAGCTACACATTAAACTCTAAATCTCAAACAGCTTTCAATACTTAATCTCAGCATAAATTAGAATAGAAAACTACACTAAGCTATAGACAGCTAGCTCAATCATGAAAGCAGGATTTAACGTTTTGCTACATATACCTTCATCATTATGAGTGTTAAACAACAATCCTAATAGTGAATAATGGATTTAGCTTCAATACTATCCTAGTAGGTTTACATAGTAAACTCATGAAGTTAAACTTAGCTTAACAGTACTTAAAGAGGTGTTAGGTCCACTTTTGCCAATATCTTTATAAGCTAAGCTTAACCTATAACTGTATGGAGGAAGCTGTTGACGACTTGATTAAGGATTTAAAGAAAATCATTACGAGAATAATGCTAAATCCTGAAGCCCTACTACTACTAGTATCCCCCAATGATCTAAGAGAACCCTATGAACATTTAATAAATGCAAAAATAGAATTTCTAAAAGCTGTTAGAAGCATTATTGATGAAAGAATTTCAAACCTTGAAAAAATAAAAGAAGCTAAGAGAAAAATTGAAGCTAAAAGAGAAACAGTAAAAGTTGAATAACCTGGCAATAATCTTCAACTTTCAGGTCTTAAGTTATGCTTTTGCGGTTATACTTATACAAGTGAATAACCAATTACTCTCATAATTTACAATAGTTTAGTAGGAAATAGTTAGTTACTCATGGCTGAAGTCAGAGCTTAGAGATCTGACCCGGTTTAATTAGGAGAAAATTAGTTTGTTTTTAAATTAACTATATAGGAAGAATAAAACTGGAATTCCTGGTTTAGATGATGTCCTCTCCACAACTGGAGTTGGAAGTTTCCGGCTTTCCCTTCTTGTTAGGCTTCATTCTTTATGGTCTTTCGCTGGAAGCATAGCTTACACCACGAGGTTCCAGCATTCAACCTTCCTTTAAGAGTTCCAGCTGCATCTGCTGGTTAGGCTTCACAGCTCCCCCATCCATAGGGTACGTAACACTTGCTTCATAGGTTATCTCAACATGCTCACAAACCCTTATAGGAAGCCTGTTAGGTTTACCCTTCATTCCAGAACTAAAGTTCTAGGTTTTCTAGATATCCATCTTTGTAAATTAATAGAAGATAGCTTTGTAGCTTAACTCTCGATATCGTATCATATTAAATCGGTATGAATTAAGAATTAAAAAGAAAGATAACTGAATTTAACCAAAAAATTAAATATTGGTATATTTTACTATACTTATATGGAAATTAAAACCTTAGAAAGATTTAATGAATGGTGGGTTACAGGAAAGGTGAGGGAGGGATTAGCTAAACCTGTGAAAAGATACTGTTTTAATTGGCTTTTAGAGCAAACAAATAAAAGACAAATAACTTTATTAACAGGATTAAGAAGAATTGGGAAGACCACCTTATTTTATCAGATAATTGATGAATTATTGAAAAGAGGAGTTGAATCTAGAAACATTTTTTATTTTTCTTTTGATGAGGAAAGATACGAGTTGAAAAGGGTTTTGGAGGCTTATGAAAAAAAGGTTTTGAAGAAGAATTTCGAGGATTGTGAGAAGTTGTATATTTTCTTGGATGAAGTTCAAAAAGCAAAAAATTGGTTTTCTGATGTGAAGATATTTTACGATTTATATCCGAATTTGAAATTTTTCCTTTCAGGATCTGCCTCTTTATTGCTATCGAAAAAGGCATTAGAATACTTAGCTGGAAGATTTTTTGAAGTTCAGCTTAAACCTTTAACTTTTAAGGAGTTTTTGGGGATGAAAGGATTAGAGGTAAAAGGGGAAAATATTGAGGTATACCAAAGAAGAGTTTTACCTTTGTTCTTTGACTATTTGAGAAAAGCTGGTTTTCCAGAAATAGTTGATTGGGAGGATGATGATGAAATAAGGGATTATGTAAAAAACTCGGTAATTACAAGAATAGTTTTTAGAGATATACCGATCGAGTTTGGTACAAAAGATTTTGAGTTGATGGAGGGTTTGCTTAAGCTTGTATTCTCAAACCCCGGCCTAATCTTTAACATGAATTCCATAGCGAAATCTTTTGGTAGAAGCAGAATAACAATTTCAAACTATGTAGAATATTTGAAGTACACTCTAGCGATAAGAAGTCTCTCTAATTATAGAAGAGGCATCTTAGTTTCATCAAGGAAATTTAAGAAATTATATCCTGTCACAACCTCACTTACATTCTCCTACTCTAACTTCTTCTTTGAAAAAGAATTTTTTGGAAAAGTTTTGGAAACGTATGTTGTTAATGCGTTAAATGCAAACTTTTATTTTAAGAAGAATTATGGGGTAGATATAATTTTAGAAAGAAATGGGAAACTATTTCCAGTAGAAATAAAGGAGAATGTTGAAGATAGGGATATGAGAAATTTTACAAAAATATTAGAGTTACTAAAGTTAAAAGAAGGGCTTATAGTTAGCTTAGAGCAATTTGATGAAAGAATTGTGGAAGATAAAAAAATAAGGGTTGTGCCTGCATGGAGCCTAGATTTTTTGGAAATAAGGTAAAAGTTAACTCAGAACCGTCAGAAGAAGACTATAATAGAACAACTCAGTTTGGTCCTAACAAGAGCAGAAAGCTATACTTCACGCTGTAAACTTAAGCTTACCTGGAAGACGATCAGCAATACCTAAGCCTACAAAGTCTTATACTTCACAGCTAAATTTTTATAAATTGAGGAATATCTATTCAATATGTTAAAGCTGTACCAAAAAATATTTGAAGAATTCAGAGAAGTTAAGGGAAGAGGGAGAATTGCTGTATTTGGATCTGTAGTTAGAGGAGAAAGTAGGTTTGATTCCGATATCGATGTTGCAGTAATAACAAATGACGAAAATTTTCTTTCAAAAGTTGAGGAAATCGCTGATAAAATTTTGTTTAAGTATAGAAAAGTTGTTTCAATAACTAGGCTTTCTGAAAAGGAGTTTGAAAATAGTATAGAGCCAATTGTAAAGGAAATAAGAGAGGGCATTATGATTCATGAAGGAAGCTGGGGCAAAAAGATTAGCGGAGAGGAAATAAAAAGCTCTGAAGAAAGATTGGAAGCAGCAGAGCTACTTTCAAAAATAAGAAAATTGCTGACTCGATAAGTAGAGCATATTACGCAATGTTTCATGCAGCAAGAGCTATCTTATATCTTTACGGAATTCAGCCAAGAACGCATGAAGGAGTTATAAGAGAATTTTCCAGAATTATTATAGAGGAAAAGCTAGTAGACAAAAGTTTGGCCGTAGCTTAAGGCAGGTATTTGAAATGCGTGAATCTAGTGATTATAGGGTTGGTTTAATTTTGGAGGAGGATGCAAAGGATGCTCTAGAGAAAGCTAAGGAATTTGTAGAGCAAGTCAAAAAAGTTTCTGAAAAGATAATTGCTGAGAAATTTTCTTATTGAAAGACCTTAGCAATTTCCAGGCTTTCTCTATTTTCAAAAGTTACTTCAAAATTCTCCATAATTCCCGAATTTGCGGCAGTTCCTATGTAAATTTTACATTAAAGGAGGCGATGATAAGAGAGGTTTCGCCGCTTAAAGACTTTGCAGAGTAAAGACGGTTAGAGAGAAATATCAAGTAGTAATTTTAGATTTAAGAGAATTAAAAGATGGTTATAGTGTAAGAGGTGCTGTTCAAGATGAAAGATAGATCTTCAGTTATTAGCTTAATGTTTATATAGTGGCTGTTCAAAGTGATATTATGCTAGGTGCTAACTTGTTTAGTATTGGCTGGCTTATGGTTATAATTGGATTTATAATTATATTTATAGCTGTGGTATTGATGTTTATAGGCTCCATAAGGGGGAAGGAGGAAATTCAGGGTGGTGGGGCAGTACTGATTGGACCTATACCGATAGTTTTTGGAACTAGTAAAGAAATTGTTAAAGTAATGCTTATTGTAGCTATAGCGATTATAATTGTAGCTTTAATATTTACACTTCTTACGGTGTGGTAGGTTATGGCTGTATGTGAGGTATGTGGAGTAAGAAGTTCAAGATATGTTTGTCAAAAATGTGGGAGAAGAGTATGTGAATCATGCTTTAACCCTTACAGTTGGGCTTGTAGTGAATGCTATAGTGGAGCTGGGCTGCAAGTAGCTGAGGAGCATAGAGGTATGGAGCTGCCTTTAAAGCTTTTCATTATAGGGTTTATAGTTATATTTATAGGAATGATGATTATGGCTATTAGCTCTCTAATACTGGGTGCTAGAGTTAGTGGAGGAATAATAATATTCCCATTTATACCATTACCTATAGTATTTGGATTCGGATCTGACGCAGCATTAATAACTATTATTGCTATACTACTATTATTAGCAGTACTTATAATAGCTGTAGCTAAAGCTATTAGGTTTGATTAATCAACCATCTACTTTAAAAGCTTCTTTATTACTTCACTTGCATCTTTAGATTCGACAACAATAGCGGAATCCATATTTCTAGTAACTACGTCAGGATCCTTTAATCCATGACCTGTAGCTATACATACTATATGCTCATCCCTATCTATAATTTTCTCTTCTAGAAGCTTCCTTAATCCAGCTATTGATGCTGCTGATGCTGGTTCAACAAATATTCCCTCAAGTCTTGCTAGAAGCTTTTGAGCTTCAAGTATCTCCATATCTGATACAGATACGGCATAGCCGTTTGAGGAATATATAGCGTTTAAAGCTCTTTTCCAGTTTACTGGATTACCGATTCTTATTGCTGTTGCAACTGTTTCAGGGTTTTCTATAGGATCTACACGTCTTAAACCCCCTCTAAAGGCATTAACAATTGGTGAAGCGCCTTCAGCCTGTACTCCAACCATTCTTGGAATACTTTCCGTTAACCTATACTGCTTAAGCTCCATAAATCCTTTAAATATTGCACTTATATTCCCAGCATTACCTACAGGAACCACAACAACATCAGGTACAGATCCAAGCTGATCATATATTTCGTAAGCTATTGTCTTCTGTCCCTCAAGCCTAAATGGATTTATGGAGTTAAGAATATATAGCCTATGATCCTCAGCCATACCCCTTACTACTTTTAGAGCTTCATCAAAGCTGCCTTTAATAGATATGATGTTAGCTCCATAAATAACTGCTTGAGAAAGCTTTCCAAGAGCAACCTTACCGTGAGGTAGTATAACGAAACACTTTAATCCAGCTCTAGCAGCATAAGCAGCTAGAGATGCTGAAGTATTCCCCGTAGATGCACATATAACCGCAGATGCTCTATGCTCAACGGCTTTAGATACACCAACAGTCATCCCCCTATCCTTAAATGAGCCTGTAGGATTACCACCCTCATTCTTAACATGTAGCTCACGTAAACCAAAATACTCTCCAATTCTGCTGCAACGATATAGTATAGTGCCACCCTCACCTAGAGATATTATGTTACTCATGCTTTTAACAGGTAAAAGCTCAAAATACCTCCAAACACTAATCCTTCTACCCATCCATCTACTACGAAGATCACTAGGGGGATTTAAGTATGAAACATCAAGCAATCCATTACAGCTACATAGAACTCTATCATCATCATATGTTAAGCCACACTCAATACATTTAAGCCTATACTTAGCCATAAACAACACCTAAACATTATAGGTAGAAAACCCAACATTGCTTACAGTAGGATAAGGCTTATACATTACCATCTCATACAGCGAGCTATATGCTGAAATACTATGTTGAAACAATTCTAAACTGCTTATTGAGGTAATGTATTCATTAACACCTGTAAACATCATCATTGAAGTAGAAAGTCTATGAAAACCCAGCCATGAATAGCCTACAACAGTACCACTATAGAAAACTAGGAAATACAGGTTTAGAGATGAAGCGTTTGGTTCATGTATACACCAATAAACCTATAAACTTAGAGTATTTAAACATTTCGCAAAGTGTAAAGTTACACATATCATATAATAATTGTAAAGCCTCTCCAAACATAACACTATAGACTTAAGACATTCTACACATAGATTTGGCAGTTTAGGAAGCAAAATACGATATGCTAAGTACTAGATCCGTATGAATTAGCATAAGGTTTAAATAAAGTATTCCTAAAACTTTTTGGTGAATTTATGTCTAGGAAAACTAGAGATTTAGGGAAAATCCCACCGCATAAACACTGTATTTGGTGTGGAAAAGCTGTTGATGAGGATAAGAGGTTCTGCTCTAATAAATGTGAGGAGGAATTTAATAAAGCTGAAAAGAGACGTAAAAGATCATTTATAATATATATGATATTGCTGATGGCTATGTTCCTCGTATGGTTCCTACTCATATCTGGAAGACAACACTCTTAAGCCCATCATAATTTACAGATTAATTCTCAATAATTATACTTCCAATTTAAATCTATGAGTTGAGAAGTAGGTTGAATATTCCGCTTCTATTATGTGAACGAAATTACAAGACTTGGAATTAAGCATAAAATAAAAGTATAGGATGCAGTCTTGCAGCTGATTTAAAGTAGCAGCTTAGCCCTCGATAGTTGTACCTTCCACCATAAATTATGGTAGAATCCTTTACATGGTGAATTTATGAAACATGTTTAATGGGCTGTACCCCCATGCTGAGAAGTAGTTTCATCCTTAAGCATACGCTTATGTTAACTACACACTCCAGCATGGGGATGCTAGGCCCATTACTTAATAGCTTTAAGAAATTTAAGCTTTACATCGGCTTAAGTAAAGCTGGCAACTTAGGATAAATGCTTACACATGTTAAGTTGCTAGGTTTGCTTGATTCTAATTTATGTAGTCTTTGGTAAACATATGTAGCTCTAGAGATTCATCAGCCTTGAGATTGCGCTTCATGAGAATCCCTATATTTATGCTTCAGCATAAATATATTTATATTGAAGTTAGGAGAAGGTATCTTCTATGAATTTCTCCAGTACTTATCAAATGCTCCTAGAACCTCACCAACATTCCATAGGCTGAAGGCCAGCTTTACTTCTCCAACATATGCTCTACGATATACTTGCTTAACAGTATTGCTCCCAGGCTCCTCAACATACCTCTTAACGACGATACTACTATCTAGATATATTCTCGGCTCTCTCATTTCTCATCTCTCTGATCAGAGTACTCACCGGTTCCCTTGGCTTAACTAATTTAAAGTCTAGCTGATAGTCCTCAGGTCCTGTAAGTTCACCTATAGCTTCTTCAAAACCCTTTAGCATCTCTCCATTCAAGACATCTTCAATAGCATCGCTAACGTTAAGCTCTCTTAGTACGGCGTATTCTTCAAATTCCTTCCATATTCTATCATCAATGTATATGCTGGTCTTCCTCCTAACCATAAATACCACTTTTCAGTATATACCGAAATAAGGCTTATTAAACATTTCTCTTAACTAAAAGTTGTAGGAAGAAGATACAGCAAATATTTTAACCTTGACACTTTCCACGACTGAAGCTGGGATTCTTGGTTCGTTATGATCCACTCCGAGTTTCAGGCTATGTTAAGGCAGCCTCTAGATACAGCATATAGCCATATCTCCGCTTGCCGGATCCTACTCGACTCAGAGTCTACTTCAGCTTTAGATATCAAAGCCACATTCAGCAGACTCACCCAACAGTATGAGAGTACACCCTTAAGTACTGGAGAAATTCATAGATGCTTGGATGGGGGCTAAAGTCTGATGAGATAACTATAAACGAGGCTAAGTTATCATTCCGTTTAGGAGATATGTTAACCTGCAGAGCCTGAAGGACTGAAATGCGGTAGGTTTTGATGAAGGCAACATACAAATCTTCTCACTAGGGAACCTAATCAGTATCATCAATTAATAAAACCCAGCTACAAGTACTCTATCAGCAGTGGAAGCTTAATATTAAGCCATGATGGGATGGATTTATGAATTCTACAATCAAAAGTTTAAAATACTTGAAGCAGTTCTTGATGAATGAGAAGTAATAAAAAATTAAGATAGAGGGTTCCTCACTAATAGATAGTAACTTTAGGCATAAAGTCACCATAGGTAAGGAGGGAAACCTAGATAAAGCTTTAAGCTTACAGAATGGGTAGGAGTAAGCCTCCATCCCCCATCAGCAAATCATAAATAGCAGTTTACTTATCTAATCTTAAATATTTAAAATTACTAGTTGAATTATGGAGTGGTGAAGTAGGTATTCAGAAGATTAAAAGGATTTATATACGTAGCTATGGATGTTCAATGAATTTAGCTCAAAGTGAATTCATAGCTGGATGTTTAAAAGAAAGCGGATATAGAATTGTTGATAGTATTGAGGAGGCTGATATTGTTATCTTCAATACTTGTGCTGTGAAGAAACCTACTGAGGATAAAATTATTAGCACTATTAAATCAGTTTCTGAAGATAAGAAGATTATTGTTACTGGCTGTTTAACAATGGTTAATTCAAAACGTATTTTAAGTGATGTAAGAGTTAACGGTATTGTTGGACCGTTTCCAGGCAGTAATATTATTAAAGCTGTTAGGGAGGTTGAGGGAAATGGTAGGCCAATTATTTTAAGAAATGATTTTAAACCCCCATTAACAACGCCTAGAATCCCTACATCACCTATTATTAGAGTTATTCCAATAGCTTACGGCTGCCTGGGGGAATGTACATACTGCTGTGAAAAACTAGCTGCTGGATGTTTAAGAAGCTACAGCATTCAGGAGATTGTTGAAGCTGTTAAAGCAGCTGTTAGTAGTGGAGCTTTGGAAATCTGGCTGAGCAGCCATGACTGTGGCTGCTACGGCTACGATTTAGGTGTTAATCTAGCTGATTTACTTAGGGAGATTGTAGGTATTAATGGGGAGTTCTATGTTAGAGTTGGCATGATGAGTCCAGATATGGCTCTTAAAATCATAGATGAGCTTGTAGAAGTATACAAAAATAGGAAAATATTTAAATTCATCCATATTCCAGTTCAAAGCGGGGATGATGAAGTATTAAGGCTTATGAATCGTAAGTATAAAGTTAACGATTTTAAACTACTTGTAGATAGATTGAGGAAAAATATTCCGGAAATAACCATAGTTACAGATATTATATGCGGCTTCCCTGGAGAAACAGAAAACGCTTTCGAAAACTCCATTAAACTTATTAAGGAGTTGGAGCCTGACTTCGTTAACGTATCGAAATTCGGTCCAAGACCAGGTACGCCAGCATCTAAAATGAAGAAGCTACCTACAGGAATTGTTAAGGAGAGAAGTAGAACGTTAAGTAGGCTTGCAACAGATATAGCTATTAGGAGGAATATGAGTTGGATTGGATGGATTGGAAACGCTATAATTGATGAAAAGGGTAAGGCTGAAACCGTTATGGGTAGAAACTATACATATAAGCCTATAGTTATAGATGGTGGAGCAGATCTTATAGGAAAAGTTGTTAAGGTAAAAATTGTTAATGCAACATCCACACATTTAAGAGGAGTTTTAATAAGCTAGCACGCAATAATTAGAGTAAAGACCAGCTATAGTATATATGAGAGCCATAATACTAGATGGATATACTGATGAGCCGGCAGGTCTTGGTGTCCCACCATACCTTGACGTATATCCCAGATATGTTGCTGGAGCGATATGGTCTATTGAGCGAGACGCAGATATTAGATATTTCACCATAGATGAAGTACGTAGGGATACTGGAGGGTTTATTAAACAGACATTAATATCGGATCTAGTTATATTTATTGCTGGAGTATGTGTTCCAGGTAAGTATCTAGGCGGGGAGCCTATTAAGCCATGGGAACTTACACGGCTAGCTAGATTAATTGAGAAGCCAATTAAGGTTATCGGTGGACCAGTAGCTCAGTTCGGTCTTGGATTTGAAGGTGGTAGAATTGTTGAGCCGCCTGAGTTTTCAAACATTTTCGATGTTGTTGTTAAGGGAGATATTGAGGTTGTAGTTTATAGGCTTATTGAGGGGGGATCTATTGAAAAAATAGATCCATCTGAAAGGAGACCTAACCAGAAATTCATAAGCAAGTTCGCTATTAGAGGAGCGGAAATTACTACTCAGCATCCATGCTATGGGCTAAACTTAATATGTGAGGTTGAAACATACCGTGGATGCCCTAGAGCTATTACTGGTGGATGCTCATTCTGTATTGAACCATTAAAGGGATTACCTGATTTCAGACCTGTAGAAGATGTTGTGGAGGAGATTAAGGCTTTATACTCCTACGGTGTTAGATCCATAAGGCTTGGTCGACAGCCGGATTTCTTCACATATCATGCTGAAAACGTAGGGGATGTAGAGTTTCCAAAACCGAAACCTGAAGCAATTAGGAGGCTTCTCCATGGAATAAGGAGTGAAGCCCCAAATCTACGTACACTACATATAGATAACGTTAATCCAGGAACAATATACCACCATAGGGAGGAGGCTAAAGAAATAATTAAGATAATAGTTGAGTATCATACACCAGGCGATGTTGCAGCCTTCGGCATTGAATCAGCAGATCCGAAAGTTGTAAGAATGAATGGATTAAAGGTGATGCCTGATGAAGCTTTTGAAGCTATTAAAATAGTTAATGAGTATGGATCAGCTAGAGGATGGAATGGCTTACCACATCTCCTACCAGGTATAAATCTAGTTCATGGATTAATAGGTGAAACAAAGGAGACATACAGACTAAACTATAACTTTCTGGAGAAAATACTTAGTGAAAAGCTTCTAGTAAGAAGGATAAACATAAGGCAGGTAATGGTTTTTCAAGGTACGAGAATGTGGAGCTACGGATCCTCAACAATGAGTAAACATAAAGAAATATTTAGAAGATATAAGGAGATGATTAGGAGAAACATTGACTTACCCATGATAAAAATGATAGTGCCTAGATGGACTATTCTAAGAGAATGCTTTATTGAGAAAAACGATGGAAAAATAACCTACGCTAGACAAGTAGCTTCATACCCAATACTTATATGCTCAAAAGCAAAACTTGAACCTAATAGATTTATAGACTTCATAATTTTAAATCATGGATACAGATCTGTAACAGGCATACCATACCCTATCAATATAAACCATCTAGATAGAAAAGCCCTAGAGGATATACCTGGAATAACGAGGCTTAAGGCTTCAAGAATAATAGCCAATAGACCATTTAAAAGCTTTGAAGAACTTAAACACATTCTAAATGATAACAGCCTAGCAAAAACGTTAGAAAAATATACAACTTTCAACTAAATCAATAGTTAATACTTCATAACTAATTATCCCCAGACTTTAGGGAATTAACCTACATAAACATTAAGTAAACATAAATTATTGCAGAATTTCTTTAGAGCTAATTAGCAACTAACATACTTTATGGGGTTTATAATGAGTTTATCGATAAAGAAATAAACTGATCATTAAGTTAGGAGTTATTACTAATTAATCAGTTTAGAGGCCTAAATAAGATTTTTTAACGTAGTCATTGTCTATTAACCTATGGCTTTCACCCTCCATTACAATTCTACCTCCTTCAAGAATGTAAGCTCTATCAACAACTTCTAGGGTGTGACGTACATTTTGCTCAACAAGCAGTATAGTAACTCCATCACTGTTTATTCTATTGATTATATCGAAAACAGATAGAGCTACTTTCGGCGCAAGTCCTAGTGTCGGTTCATCCATTAAAAGTAGTTTAGGCTTCGACATTAAAGCCCTACCTATAGCTAACATTTGCTGCTCACCGCCACTTAATGTACCAGCTAATTGATTTCTTCTCTCCTTAAGTATAGGGAAAGTTTGATATATCCATTCTAACGTATCCTTCATTTTTTCTCTAGCCTTACGGGTGTAAGCTCCTAACTCAAGGTTTTCAAGAACTGTTAATCCGGGGAAGAGCCGCCTCCCCTCAGGAACAGTAGCTATTCCTAATTCAATAATTCTATGTGTAGGTAAATTATGAATTTCTTTATCTAAAAACTTTATATATCCATTTTTAATAGGCAATATTCCTAAAATAGCTCTTAAAGTTGTTGTTTTACCAGCTCCATTAGAGCCGAGAATAGCTACTTTCTCCCCTTTATTTACATTAAGGGAAACATTCCAAAGAGCTTGAAGCTCCCCGTAGAAGACATCGATAGAATTAACTTCCAACACTTCAGACACCAAGCTATCCTAACAGGTATTTCTCACCTAAATAAGCATCTATTACCTTGCTGTCATTTGCTATTTCTCTGGGGGTTCCTTCCGCAATTTTCTCTCCATGATGTAAAACTATAATTCTGTCAGCAACAGCCATTATTGCCCTCATGATGTGTTCAATCCAAAAAATCGTAAGACCACGTTCCCGTAGATTCTTTATAAGCTGCACAGCTCTATGAATCTCAGCTGGATTTAATCCAGCGCATACTTCATCTAAGAGTAAAACTTCAGGTTCGGTAGCTAGAGCTCTAGCAAATTCAAGCATTTTCTTATCCATTAATGTTAGGTTTTTCGCTTGAATAGATTCCTTATTTTCTAAGCCTACAAGTTTAAGTATTTCTAAAGCCTCACTTCTAGCTTTACTGAGACTTAATTTTCTTCTACCGGAAACCATGCTGACAACAACATTTTCCAATACTGTTAAGTTAGAGAAGGGTTTAACAATCTGATAAGTCCTAGCGATTCCAAGTTTGCATATTTTATGGGGTTTAAGACCACTTATTTTTCTATCTTTGAACCGTATAATACCCGATGATGGAGG
>Ga0185307_1000414_pt1 | contig 27508 bp, 25 predicted proteins | sample LHCtaG_FD_128010 | JGI IMG/M metagenome (GOLD analysis project Ga0185307, IMG submission 128010) | Hot spring microbial communities from Little Hot Creek, USA to study Microbial Dark Matter (Phase II) - LHC4sed_matched (SPADES... | ecosystem: Environmental > Aquatic > Thermal springs > Hot... | reverse complement strand
AGTCAGCAACGTGGTTGAACTTCCAACCTCCGAGGACATAGTTGGAGAGAAATAGACGCAGACCGCTAGAACTGTGGGTTGAGGGTTTTCAGTTTTCGATGAATAGTTTTTCAGGTCTGTGGAATTCCTCGGTTGCCTTTAAAAGCCATATTCTCCTCTTTTTAGCCTCTTCTACGAGTTCTGCTGTGGGTAGGGATGCGTATATTACGATTATGGTCTTCCTCCTGAGCCTGTCTGGGTGTTCTCTCTTAAGCTTTTCAAGCTTGCCTATGAGCTCTTCCAGCGTGCTGACGCCTGCTCTGACCGTGGCCTCACCTATCACGCATACGTCGTCTGAAACACCGTATATGTTCAGCTCTACGTCTGGGAGTATGAGGGAGGTTAGCTCTACGCTTATGCCAAGCTCTCTAAGCCTATGCTTAAGAAAAGACTTAGCCTCATCTTCAACGTCTATGGTAAGCTTTTCAAGAGTCCTCTCAACCCTACTAAGCCTAGTATCCATCCTATCGATCAAGGCAAGCATCCTGTTGAAGTCTTCCCTAAGACTCACCTGCTCCATTCTAAGCTTAACCTGCTCCTCCTTGAGAGCCGCGATCTCACTCCATATCTTAGTCTGCTCCATTCTAAGCTTAACCTGCTCCTCCCTAAGACTCTTCTGCTCTTCCTTGATGGCTACTATTTCACTCCATATCTTACTCTGCTCTTCCTTTATAGCAACTATCTCCATCCATATCTTAGTCTGTTCTTCTCTAAGCCTCACCTGCTCTTCAGCTATCGCATCAAGCCTCTTTAGAACCTCAGATAGCCCCAGATAGCCGGCTACAGCATAGCGGAACTCTAAATCCTTCTCAAGCAACTCTAGAAACTCACGCCTAAGAGAACCCATAGACGGTAGTAGAAGAACAAAAAAGCATTATTTAAACATATATCATGCTTCTACTCAGTTATTCAAGGATTATGAGAACCATGAGAGATGTCGGACGTGTGAACTCCTCTACACTGAAGAATCAATGCGGAGGAGCCTCTATCAGTTGAGTTAACAGCCTTCAACTATGCATTTTTTAGAGCTGGAAGTATTGGAATGTGCTATAGAGTCTAGGAATTTACGCATATTTCTGAAGTGGGAGCCGAGCCAGTAAACTTTCCCACAATTTACGCATACCCAAAACTTCGAATATCTACGTAGAACGCCTTCCGGCACTAAGCCTGCAACTTCTTCTTTAGAAGCCTCTCTTATAGGGCTGTTGCAAACCGGGCATCTACTTCTCGACGGGTCTATAACTGGTTTTAATCTAAGCGTCTTCAACAGGAAGCCTATTCTCTCGGCTTCAGTCTTACCGACAACTTCTATCGCGTTTAACCCAATGCTTAAAGCCCTGGAAACGAGAGCTTTATCCCTCGTAAGTATCACAGCGTTCACCTCTGAAGCCGCTTTAATCAAGTCTTCATCTGTCCAGGATGGGTCGTATAAGACGTTTAAACCAAGTATTCTAAGCCACCTAGCGGTTCGCCCAAGCATTAGGTCTACTACGAAAACATCATTCAATCCTAAACCCCCGGTTTAAGCAGTTTGCCAACCCCCGGTCTACTTAAAACCTCGCCGTTTAAAACGACCGGCTCACCATTAACGAAGAGTCCTTTAACAACCCCCCTCCCCCTCCACCCCTTAAATGGGCTGTGCTTAGCCTTAGACTTAAACCTCGAAGGATCCAATATGAACTCTTCATTTAGATCGACCACTGTTAAATCGGCCCAATAACCGACCTCAATAGACCCTCTACCCGCTATTCTAAATATTTTAGCCGGGTTCTGAGAGGTAAGTCTGATCAGTTTGGATAGGCTTAACCAGCCCCTGTTGACGCAGTCGAGCATAAGCGGTAGAAGCGTCTCCAAGCCTGGAAAACCCGTTTTAACGTTCCAAACACCTCCAGTAGTTTTCTCTTCGAGGGTATGCGGAGCGTGGTCTGATGCTATGCAATCCACCACGCTCTGTCTAACACCAGCCCATAGTCCTTCAACACAGGCTTCAGACCTTAAAGGCGGGTCAACGAGGCCGTATATTCCAAGGTTTTCATAGCTTCTCTTTGAAAGCAGTAGATGGTGGGGTGTAACCTCGCATGAGACAGATAACCCCTCGGCTTTAGCCTCAGCTATACGCCTGAGAGAGACGTGAGAGCTTATATGGCAAAAGTGCAACTTCACCTGTTTAATTTTCCTAAGCATAGCTGTAAGCTCATCTACAGACTCGTTTTCAGAGTGATCGGAGAGAGCTGCTTCAAACGCTTCCAAGCCACCGTCGGGATTCTCACGCTTCACAGCCTCATACACTTCTCTTTTCTCAGCGTGGACAAGTATAGGTAAGCCGGCTCCACTGATGAGCTTAAACGGCTCCCTCAAGTCTTCTAAAACGGCGAATCTATACCCCGGCATGACTCTATGCATGAACACTTTAAAACCGAAGACACCCTCAACGATAAGCCTACGGATTTCACTCAGCCTCTCCGGTATGAAGCTGTAAAACCCTACGTTCACATATACCTTAGGCTTAGCCGCTTCAACCTTAAGCTTGAAAGTTTCAACGCTTTCAGTAGCCGGCTCCGTATTAGGCATGTCTAAAACCGTTGAAAGCCCTCCGAAGGCAGCCGCCAGCGTTCCAGTATCGTAGTCCTCCTTGTATGCTAGGTTAAGCCCCCTCAGATGTACGTGTACATCTATGAGGCCGGGTATGACGAGTAAACCTTTAAGGTCTATCACATTATCAACCGGCTTGTCTATCTTCAACTTGGTTAAACGCGAGATTTTACCATCCTCGATGAGGACTTCAACGTCATCGATCACAGACCCTCTGTAGAAGATTTTACAGTTTCGCAGTCTAAGGCTTCTCAACAAGCATAGTTTAATAGAAATCCCTATTAGAGTTTACTTTCCCGATTTCTCGCTACTTTCACAGGCGAGCGTTTACTTCCTCTTACCGAAAAGCAACGCCCCGCTGAACGTGGACATATTCGAAGCCTCCTCTATGCTACTTGTGGTTTTACAGTAGAACTCGTCGTTTTTATTGGAAAAGTCTGGGATAAAAGGGTCTATAAGAGTTTTATCCATCCAACCCCACCTATCATGATATAGGAAGTAGTGCTGCTTTCTAAAACAGCCTCTCCAATACTAGTCTGCAAAACGGGGGAAGCATAGGAGTTTAGCCTGTCGAGGTCGATGCGAAGACGCTTCACACTTAGCTTAGTCTAAGAAGATAGACTAGAAATTTCAAAAAAGTTAGCAAAGGCTTATAAATTCATAGATAGGTAGGGGAGGAAAGGACGATTCTTTTGACTTTTCTTGTCGTCACTAGATCGGCTCCGCAAATGTTTTGCAACACTATTTGACCCATCTCTACGGGTGCTTCAACCTCCACATTTGCGGTAGCTTTCATGATTTCAGAGATGCATTTCTTTGGCACAGGCTTGCTTGTGATAACAGACACTGTGGGTATACCTCCGTGCTTTACTTTAACAACGGACATCACATATCTCAGTGGATTTGCCGCCTCATGTTTTGCATAGTCTGCTCCTCTAGAACACAAATTACCTGACACCTTTATCTCCCCACTGGGCTCTACAGCAACTTTTAATGAGCAACTTGCTGGACAAACTATGCATATAAGTTCTTGCTCAGCCAACGGGAACCACCTCTAACGTGATCTTCGATTCGTTAACAGCCTTCGACAAAGCCTCTTTCTTTAGATCAAGCTTTATCATTTCTGCTGGTCTAACAGCTATGTGAAACTCTTTAACATCAATCTCAGAAACTCTAACAAACACCTTTCTCTCGGGCTTCGCAACCCTACTAAGTATTGTAACATCTCTCTTACCGCTGATATAGTGTGGCACAACCAACCTCACATTCCTACCCTTGACCACGGACTTCCAATCTACGGTGGAAATTCCGTTGCTAGACACAAATATGTAGGCTCCTTTAACCGCCAGCTCACCTTGTTCGACAACATAATCCACTAAATCGTTTATAACAAGAGCATTTCCTGCAACAAACACGCCAGGAACACTTGACTCAAGCAACTCATTTACAACGGGACCACCTGTAGCAGAATCTATTAAAACGCCGAGCTTCTCCAACAAGTCTATATTAGGCCTCAAACCGGCTGCTATAACTACAGTATCACATGGTATTTCAAATTCCGTTCCCTCTATAGGTCTAAAGTTTTCATCCACCTTAGCGACAACAACCTTCTCAACCCTTTTCCGTCCAACAACTTTAACAACATCGTGGCTGAGCAACAACGGTATGTTAAAGTCTTTCAAACATTGAGTAACATTTCTCATTAAACCACCCGGATAAGGAAGAATTTCAATAACGGCCTTCACCTGCGCTCCCTCTAAAGCGAACCTCCTAGCCATTATAAGCCCCACATCCCCCGATCCTACAATGACTATTTCCTTCCCAGGCATAATACCATATATATCCATCAATGTCTGAGCCTCGCCGGCTGTATACACACCATCAGGTCTATCCCCCACTACCCCAATTTCAAACAAATGTCTTTCACGAGCACCAGCTGTATATATGATCGTCTTAGCATTTAGTTTCATTACGCCATTACGTGTAATAACATTTACAATCTTTTCGCCATAGTCTTTATATTCAATTGAACACACGTGGGCTTTTAGTAGACACTCCACCCCCAGTTTCTCCATCCTATCTAATAATCTATGGATAAACTGCGTTCCCGTTAAATCTTCTTTAAAATAGTGTATACCAAACCCGGGGTGAACGCACTGCAACGGAATCCCCCCTAACAAATCTTTGTTCTCTATCAATACTGTTTTAAGACCCAGTTCAACAGCTTTTATAACTGCAGCTATTCCAGCAGGCCCCCCACCTATAATCACAGTATCGTACTTCCTCTCGATCATTCTACACACCTATCAAGAATCTGTTTGCAACATTGCCCTCAGAAGCACTTTCACATCACCTATGCCGTATGTAGCCTTCTTCACAACCACCTTATCCAAAGGTGTATTGGTGTACTGGGATATCAGCAAAGCTATTCTCCACCTGCAGAACGATCCTTGGCACCTACCCATACCTGCACATGTTCTAAACTTTACCCCATCAATAGTGATGGTCTTCACCCCAATCTTCTTCATCCTTTCTACAGCCTCCAAGATCTCAGCTTTAGACACCATCTTACAGTAGCAAAGAACCTCACCATAATCTGGATTCTTCTTAATCAACTCATCTATTTCATGAAGAGAGCTGCCATTCAATCCCACAATGCCTCTTCTATATGGATTCCAGTTCCTCTTCTTCAAAAGCCTTATATCAAATAGCTTAACCATCTGATCCAAGATGTAATATGCAATAGCAGGTGCTGCCGTAAGACCTGGAGACCTCATGCCAGCAACATTAACAAAGCCCCATGGATCATCATAAGCCTTTAACAGCCAATGCCCATCAGGAGGCTCGGGCCTCAACCCTGCAAATGTCCTTACAACCTTAGAACGTGGAGGCAGCTCCATAAGGATCTTACCAGCCTCTTTCCACATCTTTTCTAGACCACCGGTAGAAGTTGATGTTTCATCCTTAGCATCTAGCGGTAGATCCTCTGCTGTAGGTCCTATCATCAAGTTTCCATGAACAGTTGTTGTAGCATAGACACCTTTGGTTATGGGGGTTGGTGTTGTATGCAAAATTCTAATAGGTTTTACCTTCACATCTTCATCGAACAAAAGGTACTCTCCTCTACGTGGCCTTATAAAGAAGTTTGGTTCAACGCATGCCATATGAGATATTTTATCAGCGTGTAACCCAGTAGCATTTATAAGTATATCGCCCTCTATAAACCCTCTATTTGTTTCAGCACCTACAACTTTCCCACCTTGAACTCTAACCCCTTTTACCTCTGTCTCCGTTAACAGTTTAACACAATTATCCACAGCATTCTCAACAACAGCAATAACAGCTTCAAAAGGCGATATGGCTCCTGCTGTAGGAGCATACACAGCCCCTACCGCATCAGGGTTCACATAGGGTTCCATATGCTTAAGCTCTTCTCCATAAACTATTCTAACACCCGGTATCTTATTGATCTTAGCAAGCTCCACATATTTTCTCGCACTTTCCTCCTCTTCTTCATTAGTGAATACCATCAATTCCCCAGGCCACTTCGCCGGAATATCTAGTTCTCTAGCCCACTCTCTCCAAATCTCACTCCCCTTTTTGCATAACTCGGCTCTAAGCGGATGCGTATTAGGATCCTCTTCATGACCTGGGTGAATTATTGAGGTATTAGCTTTACTAACACCCCACCCAACATCGGGTTCCTTTTCAACCAACCTCACATCAAAGTTTCCATACATACTTAAAATACGCGCTATTGACGCACCTACTATACCAGCACCCACTATAATGACTCTGTACTGGATCGTCATTGCCACCAAACTCTACAATGCTAAGAATATAAAGGAAAGGGAAAAACGGTAGATTAAGGGTTTTGATTTTTAGTATCCATAGGCCCATGACACCTCCCTTGCCCATCCAAGTGCTCTTTGTACAGCTGCTTTCCATCCCTTGTAGAGCCTTTCCCTCGTTTCCGGATCCATTGCTGGCGCGAACTCTCTCTCCTTCCTCCAATTCTTCCTAACATCCTCAAGATCTTTCCAGAACCCTACTGCTAAACCAGCCAAGTATGCTGCACCGAGCGATGTCGTCTCGAACACTACTGGTCTAATGACCTTGACATTCAGCATATCGGCTTGAAACTGCATTAGAAAGTCGCTCTTAGCAGCACCGCCATCAGCCTTTAGCACTGTTATCTCCCTACCCGTATCGGCCTTCATAGCTTCGATAACGTCTCTTGTCAAGTATGCTATGGCTTCGAGCGTAGCTCTAGCAAGATGCTTTCTCTCAGTACCCCTCGTAATGCCTATTATCAGACCTCTGGCATAGTGGTCCCAGTAAGGTGCGCCAAGACCTACAAACGCTGGAACAAAATACACGCCGCCAGTATCACGTGCTACTTCAGCTAGTGGATTAACCTCGGCTGAGACCTCTATTATCTTTAAACCATCTCTTAGCCACTGAATTGCAGCACCTGTAATGAATATGCTCCCCTCTAACGCATATACCGCTTTACCTTGTTCTAGACCATAAAACACCGTCGTTAACAACCCGTGTTTTGATGGAATAGGCGCTGTACCGATATTAAACAATACGAAGTTTCCTGTACCATAAGTACACTTAACATCACCGACGCCAAAACCTGCTTGACCGAAGAGCGCAGCCTGTTGATCGCCCGCATCACCAGCTACCGGAACGCCTACTTCACCAAGCAACTCGGCTACCTCGGGGCCTGTGTAACCATAAATCGCTTCATCACTTGAAGGCCTTGGTAACGGCATCAACTCACTAGGTATCTTACCTTGTATTTCAAGCAACTCATCATCCCATTCTAGCTTATGGATGTTAAACAGCATTGTCCTAGAAGCATTAGTGTAGTCTACGATGTGCGCACCGTATCTCTCCGGTGTTAATACATCTTTAGACCCTCTCGTTAAATTCCATATTATCCATGTATCCATCGTGCCAAATAGTAACTCACCCTTCTCAGCTCTCTTTCTGACATTAGCCACGTTATCTAAGATCCACCATATCTTTGTGCTTGAGAAGTAGCAGTCTGGTACAAGCCCGGTCTTAGATTTTACTACATCAAAGTAATGTTCTCTCAAGTAGTCTATTTGTGGGGCAGTCCTCCTATCCTGCCATACAATAGCATTGTACACAGGCTTCCCAGTCTTCGGATCCCATATAATTGTTGTCTCACGCTGATTAGAAACACCTATGGCGGAGATCTCTCTTAGGTTAACCTTCGTCTGCTCCAAGAGCCTTTTAATAACAATCTTTGCCTTCTCCCAAATCTCTAGAGGGTCGTGCTCAACCCAACCTGGTTTAGGGTATATCTGTGTATGTTCTTCATATGCCCAGCCACCTTTAACTGGAAGACCATCATGTGTAAACAGCATTGCCCTAGTTCCGGTGGTGCCTTGGTCTACGGTCAAAACATACTTTCTCTCCACAGCCATTACTACTCTAGATGTTACGGAGTTTTTTAAGCTTATATTACGTGTTTATTGGCTTTGAATAGGCTAGAGAATATAAACATTCACGCCTTTTAGTCTACACGTAAGCTTCTTTCCCTGTGCTAGTTGACTCGATGAAAGCTTACTAAGCTCTTTTCCCCAGGGCTTTGGGTCTTCAAGGTTGTTGAGGTGGTGGAAGGCTATGGGATTCTTTACACGTGAGGCGTGTGAAGGGGTAGACTTAAGCTAATCATAGAAAAATAGGGGTAAACGCGGGGAAATCCCTATATTACATAACGTTTCGGAGTACGCAGAAGATAAAAAAGAAAGGGCGGGGGATCATTTAAAGCGTGAGAAATCTCTGTAAACGATAGAAACTCCTATAAGAGTTTCACCGTTTAAATTATTAGTGCTGGAGACCGGCATGAATTTCAATTTAACAGATGATGAAGGAGTGTTCCTAGTTAGGCTTGCGAGGAGAAGCATCGAAGAATACCTTATGAAACGTGTTAAAATAAAGCCGCCCGCTGAAACGCCTGAAAGCTTGAAAGCTAAACGTGGAGTCTTTGTAACGTTAAACAGCCTGATTGGAGGGGTTAAAGAGCTTAGGGGGTGTATAGGTTTTCCATATCCGACTGATCCTTTAGTTGAAGCGACCATTGAAAGCGCTATAGAGGCGGCTGTAGGAGACCCGAGGTTCCCACCCGTAACCCTAAAGGAAATGGACAATATAGTAGTCGAGGTCAGCGCTCTAACAAAGCCCGAGCTTATAGTAGTCAGTAATCCTAGGGAATTGCCTAAGGCCATTCGGATAGGTGTAGACGGTTTGATCGTTGAAAGGGGGTTCTACAGGGGGCTTCTGCTCCCGCAAGTACCAGTTGAATGGGGTTGGGATGAGGAGGAGTTTCTAAGTAATGCGTGTATGAAGGCTGGTTTAACCCCAGATAGCTGGTTTCTAAAAGATACCAAGGTTTACAGGTTTCAAGCTGAAATCTTCGAGGAGGAGGAGCCTAGGGGTCAAGTTAAACGTAGGGTTTTAAGGTAGTAGCTATGAGCGTATACTTTGGAGTTTGCGGAATAGGCTTAGGTCATGCTGGGAGATGCATACCCATAGCTGAAAAACTCAAGGAGAAAGGTATAGACGTGGTTTTCTCATCTTATGGCAATGGCTTGAACTATATCAAGGAAAAACGGTTCAATTACAGGAAGGCACCTTCCATAGGGTTCGCCGTCAAGACAGATGGAGGAGTAGACTTCAGACAGAGCACTGTAAACCCTGGACCGTTCATAGCCTCAGTAAAAGTTCTAAGACAAATAGCTTTCGAGTTAATGGCCATCGGATATTTCCAACCTAAGGTTGTGGTCTCCGACAGCAGGGTTTCAACAATATTGGCTTCTAAGATTTTGAAAATCCCGTGCATAGCAATTCTAAATCAGTTTAAAATAATCATACCTAGGAGGAGGCGTTTCTTAAGGTTATGCCGGCTTGTAGATGCTGGAGCGTTGGCTTTAATCGGTAGAGTATGGACTATAAGCGACTACGTTCTCATACCCGACTACCCCATGCCCTACACAGTTTCACTGGGAAATCTTGAAATCCCACCGGTCTACTCCAAGAAGGTTTTCCTAGTGGGCCCCATAGTCCCGGTGAAACCTGAGGACCTACCTTCTCAAAGAACGCTTAAAGAGAAGCTGGGCTATGATCCAGATAAACCCTTGATATTCGCACCTGTAAGCGGCTCTTTTAAAGAGCGTAAATACCTAGTTGAACTTTTAACGTCTGTATTTGCTGAGATCGATGACTATAACATAGTCATGTCTAAGGCAAACCCCACCGGAGCTCAAAACCCCGTTAGACTTGGCTCTTTAACAGTCTATGAGTGGCTGAATAATAGGTTTGAGCATCTTAAGGCCTGCGACTTGGTCGTTTCAAGAGCTGGACATGGGACGATTACGCAGAGCATGCTCTACGGTAAGCCGATGATCCTCATACCTACTCCTAACCATACCGAGCAAATAGGCAATGCGTCTAGAATTGAGGAAATGGGTTTGGGGTTAACTCTAGAACAAGAGAAGCTTACTAAAGAAGCGCTCCTAGATGCAGTTGAGAATATAATAAACGGTGGTTTTGTAGAGAGAAGCATGGAGGCTTCAAAAGAGCTGAGAAAATACGACGGATGTGGAAAAATAGTATCAATAATGGAAGAGTTCCTTTAACCGCTAGCTTTTACAACTTTAAGTCAAACCAGCCGGCTTAAAACTGTAGATTTTCATACGTCTATTGACCTTAAGAAGCCCTTTGGACGCTTTCAAAATCCATGAAATTCATGATTTAATATGGAAAACCTTATATATATCATGGATATCCATTTTCTCACGGAGTGATGGAAAATGGCTAAGTGTCCAAAGTGCGGTGCTGATGTAGCTAAGCCAGTAAAAGAGTGGGATATTCAGCCTAAGCAGAAGAAAGGGCCCAAAGTCCACATAACCCTATACGAGTGCCCGAACTGTAAGACTAGATTTAGAGAAGCAAAGAGGCTTGCGTAAACATGCTCTGAAGAGCTGTTTAAACACCCCCCCATTTTTTCTCATTTTAAACCCAAAACCGAGGCTACATAAAGTTTCCAATTGGAAGCCCAGAAGATCGGCAAATTTATGAGGCTTAACGTAGAAATTCTCAGAAAAATAAAAATGGGGGTTTAAAATGGTACGAAGAACCTTACGACCATCAGCAGTCCACCTATGAAAGACACCAATACTGCTCCGACGATGAAGCCTATTGCAACTGGTACACCGACTTCTTCATAGAACTTGCTTCCACCAACTCTAAGCACTATGAGCTTAACAGCCCAAGCCGCCGTTACAGTCGTCCACAGCCCCTCTATCAAAGCATGTCCATCCGTGATTATCAAGAAGCCTATGGGGTCTAGTGGGAACCATAGGAATTTAGCGTGAAGATAGCTTAGCGCACCGGCAAGCAGAATGCCGCCTAAGAAGTATGGTATCCACTCCCCTCTAACGGGCCTATTTACAATACCTTGAGGGTCTGCCCTATACCATACAGCACCCCACAAGCTCGACGGGAGTTTTGTAGCTCCGAAAGTGTAAAGCCCCCATATGTAGCCTAGCTGCGCCAGTAGCGGTGCTAAAATACCCACGACCAGTGAAACCTTAAATATCGTTTTACTGTCCATCCCCATCATAGAGCCCATTTTATAGGATGATAGAGATGTTATGAGCGGTGTTCCCCAGCCTTCTGTGAAGGCTTGACCCGTAGGATGCATCATACACATCGCTAACACCCACTCCTTATAGTTCGCCTCAGTCGGCATACTTCCCATGACCAGTTTCATAGGTCCATAGTAGAACCAGCTTCCAGCCGGAGCATTATAACCCACCAGTGAGTAGACTCTCGTAGATGCGAATGTGCATATGAAGTTGCTTAAGATTAGAACAACTATCGGCGCTAGCGTTAATCCCACCGAGCCCCAGAGAGCAGCTATGACTACCACGGCTAAAATTATCATGAGGAGAGCCATCCTGTAGTTGATAGGCTCGCCCTTTACTTCCTCGCCTCTAACAGCCCGTCTAAATATTGAAGACATAACACGCCAGTTTAAGATGAAGTAGAATAAGACTATTCCAGTGCTCACCCCAGCCGTTGAAAAAGCATCCCATTTAAACGGTTCACCGACTCTGTAGCTTATCGTACCGCACCAGACCCTACCACAGCCATCTAAACCGAGGATTCCAGAGTAGTAGCCTGAGAAATATGCCACCTGCATGAGTACCTGGAAGATTATATTGGTGATCACCGCGCTCGTGAGGACGGATAGTGGAGCTAGGAAAAATATGGCCGCGTGTACGGCGCTTTTATTCAGCATAGCCATACCTGGAAGCTGAGCTAAAGCTGAGCCGGATGTGAGCCAAACAGTTCCATGGTTGCACGTATTCGTCCTCCACCCGTAGATGTCTGGAAACCATGGATATAGTGCGGTGAAAAACAACGGGATCTGATACACTAATCCTAGAACGATACCTACTATGAGCGGAGTACCGAGCTTCTTCCTTAAACTCCCCTGCTCCAAGAACCTGTTGGCCAACGTGACGCTGACGATCGTCTGCGGAAACGGAACCTTCTCAACATCTATATAGTGGTGGCGGATTAGAGATGCTATCGCCAAGTAGAAGACCGCGTAAGCAGCCATCATAAGCCACCAGAAGATTATAAAGGGCATTAAAGCACCCCATGGGACAGCGGCGCCACCGCTGACAATAGGTCTAACTACGTCAGCCGGAGGAGCAAATATGGAGGGCCAGTTGTCTGATATACCCGGCTCTACAACCCTACTGGCGAGAAAGCCGGTATATGTGTCTTGAAGGGGCCACCCATCGTAACTCAGAAAGACCACGAGACCTATCGTAGCCACGTATAGAAAAGCGAAGGCCGTCTTATCAGCCGATTTGAAAAGCCCGATTTCCCTTAAAATGCCTAGGAAGAATATCAAGACGGTGGGTAAAACCGGGACCCAAAGCTTACAGCCCACTGTTCCAGCGGTGTACCAGTTTGTAAAGCCTCCAGGAATCATAGTAGTCCAAACCGGTCCGAAGAAGCCGAAGATGAATAGTATGATCAGTGTAAAAATCCATAGACTGGTGCTAATAGGTTTATACTCGCTAGACAATTTCCCACTGAGATTCACTCTATATGAAACAGTTTAAAAGTCTTTTTATAGAATGATGTTTTAAGAGGACGTTAAGAAAGATTAAAGCTAAAGATTTTTGATGAATTCTGCCTTGGATAGCCCAAGTTTCCTACTTAAACATGCCTTTACAAACCCATAGTATGGTGGTGACGGTTTTCCAGGCCTACTCTTGAACTCCGGGTGGAATTGCGTACCCATGTAGAAATACCTGTCTGGAAGCTCGAAGATTTCAACACGTGTACCATCTATGGAGAAGCCTGAGAAGACCATTCCATGCTCTTGTAGAACACCCCAATATTTTACGTTCACCTCCCAGCGGTGTCTATGCCTCTCCGTGATGACGTCTCTACATCCGTATAGTTTGTATGCTGTTGTCCCAGGTACGAGTTTTACCGGTTGAGCCCCAAGCCTCATCGTCCCTCCAAGTTGCTTCACCCCCCTCTGTTCAACCATGAGGTCTATGACTGGGTGGCTGCTCTCGGGGTCGTTTTCAGTGCTATTTGCGTCTTTAAGACCGCACACATATCTTGCGAAGGCCACTATAGCCATTTGAAAGCCGAAACATATGCCCAGTAGCGGTATGTCCATTCTCCTAGCGTAATCTGCAGCTAGAATCTTACCCTCTGTTCCCCTCGCGCCGAAGCCGGGGGGCACTATGATACCGTCGTAGTTTAAAAGCCTCTCAATGTTTTCCTCGCTTTCAAACTCTTCAGCCTCTATCCAGTCTATCCTAGCCCTGGCGTTACAGTAGGCGGCTGCGTGTTTAACGGCTTCGTTAATACTGACGTATGAATCCGCTAAGGTAGCGTATTTACCCACCATCGCTATTTTAACCTCATACTTTGCCGTAAGGAAGGAGCCCACTATCCGCTTCCACTCAGACCAGTCTGGTTTAACCGGGTTTAAGGCGAGCCTTTTAACGACGTACTCACCCATACCCTGCTCATCCAGTATAAGGGGGGCTTGGTATACGCATTGAAGAGTGTAAGAGCAGAAAACAGCTTCCCTAGGTATGGTGCCGAATAATGCTATTTTAGCCTTCGTCTCCTCTCCGATATTCCTCACGCATCTAGCCACTATTATATCTGGTTGAATACCTATCCTTCTAAGCTCGTTAACACTATGCTGTAGAGGCTTAGTCTTCTCCTCGCCAGTAGTATCTAGAACTGGGACGAGAGCTACGTGGACGAACATAGTGTTCTCATATCCTTTTTCAAGCCTTATCTGCCGTATTGCCTCTAGATAGGGTAAACCCTCTATATCCCCCACGGTGCCTCCAACCTCGGTCAGGAGCACATCTATCGGCTCCCTCTCTGCTACCGTGTATATTCGACGTTTAATCTCATCCGTTATGTGTGGCACTATTTGGACACATTTACCTAAATAGTCGCCTCTCCTCTCCCTCTCTATAACAGTCCAGTATACTTGACCAGTTGTTATGTTGTGGTCCTTAGTCAAGTTTATGTCTAGAAACCTCTCGTAATGTCCAATATCGAGGTCTATTTCACCCCCATCATCCGTAACGAATATCTCCCCATGCTGGTATGGGTTCATAGTTCCACAGTCTACGTTCAAGTAGGGGTCGATCTTTATAACCGAGACCTTGTACCCGCGGACTTGGAGAATCTTACCTATTGAAGCTGTGACAACACCCTTACCTACACTAGATAAAACTCCTCCGGTTATAAATATGAATTTAACCAATAGAAGCCTCCCTTTTAAACAAAAAACTTTTCTCTAGAAAGAACTTAATAAAATTATCATCTAAAGCATGCACTTTTAAAATGGAGATGGTGATGTATGAAGTCTTTAAACTATCCAGTTGTAATCGTAAACTTTAAAATATACATCGAGTCGACAGGTAAAAGAGGACTCGAATTAGCTAAAATAGCTGAGAGGGTTTCCAAAGAGACAGGCATATGCATAGCAGTAGCACCTCAGGCAACAGATATAAGATTGATCGCTGAAAATACAGACATACCGGTGTTTGCTCAACACGTAGATCCAGTGGCTCCGGGTGCGGGAACCGGAGCTGTTCTAGCTGAAGCCGTTAAAGAGGCCGGTGCCATAGGGACGTTAATAAACCACAGCGAGAAAAGGCTTACCCTAGCCGATATAGATGCGTGTATAAAAAGGGCTAGGCAAGTGAATTTAATAAGTTTAGTTTGTACTAATACCCCTGAAGTCACATACGCAACGGCTGCTTTAAACCCAGAAGTCATAGCATATGAGCCTCCCGAGCTCATAGGAACAGGTATACCTGTAAGCAAAGCTAAGCCTGAAGCAGTTACAGAAGCACTAAGGCTCGTTGAGAGAATAAATCCAAACCTTCCGGTTTTATGCGGAGCTGGAATATCGACTGGTGAAGACGTTAAAAAGGCTTTAGAGCTGGGCACCAAGGGAGTCCTCTTAGCCAGCGGCGTAGTTAAGGCTAAGGACCCATATAAGGTTCTACTAGATATGGCTAAAGCCTGCCTTTAAACGCCGACCTCCCCCTTTTTCCTGAGTATGTCAGTAGACTGATATCTTTTTCACACCTTCTATTTCAAGGATCTTCTTCAACGCTTCCCCAGATGTAGGCCTTTCCAAGACTAGAATAAGCTTGGGCTCGGGTGATAAATCCGGGTCTTCAGCTACGGCCTGCCTTATGCTTATGTTTTCAGATGCTACGATGGAGGCGGCTTTAGCGAGTATACCCGGCTTCTCAGAGTCCGCGTAAATCTCTATGACTGAAAAGCCCAACTGCTTAGCAACCTCAGAAAGCAACGGTCCAGATGGTTTAAGAGACATGAATATTTCTCTAAGCTCAGGGTCTCTGAGAATAGATACAACAGTCTCTTTTACAACCCTCCTATCGACGTTTAATGCTCTGGCCATTTTCTGAGAGCTCTGCTCTACTGGACCACAATATATCTTCCCGTCTTTGGATATTCTGAAGCCAAGCTCTATTATGGCCTTAGCAACTTTAACCCTGGCGGGGTATGAGGCAAATCTCTCAAGTATATGACGCCACATACATTAAACATCATACCCGTAGAAGCTATTAAATAGTACTATCAACCGTATGCTACGAAGCCGTATATTAAGGGGGTTATATAAACTTCTATAAAAGCAGCTACGGCAAGCAGAGGTGTGATCACCTTGAAGAATATTTTCAAACAGTTTATAGTAGTGGCTTTGACACGACTTTCCATGCCTAAGACGCCGACCCAGGCTTCCCATCCAACGTTTAAACCCAATGCCGAGGCTATTAATATCGAAGGTATCTCTATGATGCCGTGAGGAAGCAGAGAAGCCAAAGTACCTGCGAGCCCAATTGAAGCAAAGCCATACTTAGCAACCACGCCGAGTATCAAACCGTTGAAAGCCAGGAAGACTATGGGTGGGATCCCTATGAGAAAGCCCAACAGGATGACTAAGAGACTTTTAACGAAATTGTTTAAAAATACTAGGATTACGAGTATTGGAGGGGGGAAGCTCGTTAAAAACCTCGACAGCTCCGCTAAACCCTCTATTATCGATATGATCGCGGTGTCTGAAACAAAGCCTATAAATATGGACACTGCGAATAGGATAGAGCTTATTAAAATGCTTATCCACACTCTACGTTTTCCGATAGAAGCCACCCCTTTCAAGCTAAACGTTAATCAACTTCGAACGATATTAACATTTATGTTATCGTCCGTTCAGATAGCTTAAGCATAAAAGTCACCTTTTCCTCATCCACCTATCAACGTCTCGACTTGAATATTTCTTAATCGTCTCCTTAAACGCATTTTCCAAGTCTACATTATAAAAGTTTGCTAGACAGATCAAACTAAATAGTACGTCCGCGATCTCTAAGTCCATCCTTCCCTCAGGTTCCGTCTTCTTTCTAACTTTAATTTTCTCTCTAGCATTTATCTCCCTTGCCAATTCCCCGATTTCTTCAACCAAACAGGCTAACATAGCTAGAGGGGGCCAGTAGCCTTCCTCAAACTGGTTTATCCAATCATCAACGACCTTTTGAGCCTGCTGAATGGTCAATCCACCCATTTAAACCACCTATTTCAAATCGGGTCAATAAACTATTTAACTATGTGAGCCGCTTAAAAGTCATTACGCAAATGGAGTAGAAGTATTTACGTTAGATACCCACGTCTAATGAACGTGGGCTTCCTTGCGGTCAACTGGTGATTGAAAAATGTAAAGCTTCAGGTAGATGCTTGAGCCTTGAGATATGGCTGTAGTCCCTACGAGGCAAACCTAAGAGAGGACGTAAAAACGCTTTCTATTAAAATGGTATACAGTTGAGGCCTATACATTTCCAAAACATACCGGCTTTTATCGGATTAGGCCCCATTGGCTTTAAGAGATGCGAGGCTTAAAGTAGCCACATATCGATTCGAGCCTACAGATAGACGAAAAATATAAGTATAGTGCTCGCTCTAAATCCATAGTAAACGATGCAGATCCCTAAGCTCAAGGCACGTATGAGTAGCAGCGACCGCAATTTACATGAACTGGTAGATATATCTATTGTAATACCTACTCTAAATGAGGAGAAGTATCTTCCAAGACTTCTCAAGTCTATCAGAGCGCAGAAGACTGAGTGTAAATTTGAGGTGATCGTTGTAGATGGCTTTAGCAAAGATAGAACAGTAGATGTGGCTAAACGGCTCGGAGCTAATGTTTTAGTTGCGAAGACAAATATAGCTGAGGCTAGGAATATCGGAGGGCTTTACGCAAGGGGGAGGTTTCTACTCTTTCTAGATGCAGACACGGTGATCCCTCAAGGCTTTTTGAACGATCTTAAACGTTTACTTGAAAGCGGGGTTAAATGCGCGGTTTTCAGACCGGAGCCATTGGAATATGCGAGGAGTTTATTTGCGAGAACAGGTTACACGTTAGGATGGATTTTATGTAGATTCCGTCTTACAAATCCATGTTATATGGGTTTAGCTATCGATAGAATTATATTTAAAAATGTGGGGGGTTTTGATAAGCATCTCGTTTACAGCGAAGACTTGGATTTCTTATGGAAAGTTTCAAGAGTTGTGAGGGTGCACTATCCAAAACGACCTTCCATATACAGCAGTACTAGGAGGTGGATGAGGAATGGAAGGCTGAGGCTTTCAGAGTGCTTTAAAATGGCTCTCAGAATCGTACAGTATCTGGTTTTACGTAAAAGCGGTATGGAGTACCCAATCTACAGGTGATGGAATAGTCTATAGAAAACTCTATTTTAAAAAGTTGAAACTTTTTTAGAGGAGCTGATAAATACTAGAATAATTACCGCATATTACAGCGGTGTGACCGCTATGAGCACTAGCCATATTCAAGATTTAATTTTTAGAATGATGACTGTAGACCTTCTCAGGATAGCAAAGGAGAGGTTTACCTACAGGGAGCTTTCTCAAATGGTGGGCCTTCAAATAACTGTTTTAAGCCGGTACGTTAAAGGCCATGTTCTGCCGAGTACTGAAAGGGCTAAATCTATATGGAAGACTTTAAATCCAATAGTTGGGCTTGAAAAGGAACTCATAGAAGCCGTAAAATTTGATGAAGATGGATACTTCGACAACACGAAGATCATCGGAGACAGTTCGCTACTGCATCTGGCTTCTCAAGACGCCCTAGCGAAGTTTGCCGGTAGACGGGTTACAAAAGTATTAACAGCTGCTGTTGACGGTATACCTTTAGCCACGATGATAGCTCAAGCCATGGGTGTGAACATAGTCATCGCCAAAAGTAGCAAGGAGGTTGGTGTAAAAGAGTTTGTAGAAGAGGCCTATGTGCCCAGCAATACGGGTATGATCGTAACCCTTTACATACCGAAGGATTCTATAAAGAAGACAGACAGCGTACTCATTATAGACGACGTTGTGAGGACGGGTGAAACTCAGAGGGCTCTCATAAACCTCGTTCAAAAGTGTAAGGCTGAGGTCACGGGCATATACACGTTGGTTGCCATAGGTGACGAATTCGAGAGGAGACTGAGTCTACCACCAAGGTGTAAATTTGAAGCCGTTATAAGAATAGTTCCAGAGAGGATTAAGCCTGTTGAATATAGGAGAAATCGGGCGATCGTAAGCTCAGCGACCATATAATCGTTGGTTTAAAGGTTAAGTCCCGGTTTCATAGCTTTCCAAGTATTTCCTCTGCTTCTCCGTCAAATTGTCTATTTGAATGCCCATAGTTTCTAATTTAAGCTCGGCAACTCTCCTATCGACTTCTAAGGGCACATCGTATACACGCGGCTCAAGCATATCAGCTTTTTCAACGAGATATTTAATGGAGAAGGCTTGATTTGCAAAGGACATATCCATCACTTCACTTGGATGTCCCTCCGCGGCTACAAGATTTACAAGCCTGCCTTCAGCTAAGAGGTATAGTTTCCTACCGTTTATGAGAGTATACTCATCTAGATTATCTCTAATTCTCCTCTTCGAAGTGGAGATCTTCTCGAGGTCTTCAAGAGATATCTCAACGTTGAAATGGCCAGCGTTGCAGATAACAGCTCCATCCTTCATAAGGATCATGTGTTCCGCCCTCACAACGTCTACGTTACCCGTAGCCGTTATAAACAGGTCGCCCGTCTTGGCGGCTTCAACCATGGGCATGACTTTAAACCCGTCCATGACGGCTCTCAAAGCCTTTATAGGGTCTACCTCAGTAACTACTACTTGCGACCCCATGCCTCTAGCTCTGCTAGCTATTCCCCTACCGCAATGTCCATACCCGGCTACGACGACCGTTTTACCAGCTAGAAGCATATTTGTAGCTCTAATGATGCCGTCTAGAGTGCTCTGGCCAGTACCGTAAACGTTGTCGAAGTCCCACTTCGTTTGGGCGTTATTAACGGCTATAACTGGTATTTTAAGCGACTTCATTTTCTCCATCGCTTTAAGCCTTAAAACGCCGGTTGTCGTTTCCTCGCATCCTCCAAAGACGCCAGAGACCGTACTCTCAGATTCTTGGTGAAGTGTCACGATCATGTCCGCGCCGTCATCTAAAACTATACGAGGCTTATATGATAAAACAGTTTTAATGCATTCGTAGTATTCTTCCTTAGTCTGCCCTCTCCACGCATACACGTTTACACCTTCTGCGGCTAGGGCAGCTGCAACATCGTCTTGACAGGATAGCGGATTTGAAGAGGCCAGTGATACTTCAGCACCTCCTGCGATAAGAGTTTGAACTAGAACGGCTGTTTCCTTGGTAACGTGTAGACATGCAGATATCCTTAACCCTTTAAGGGGCTTCTCTCTATTGAATTCTTCTCTTATCCTAGCTAGGACAGGCATTCTTCTGGAGGCCCACTCGATCTGCAGTACGCCTCTATCTGCAAGTTTGACATCTTTAATCATAGAGTCTTCCAATTGTAGAAACACCTCAGTAAGAATATGGAGCAATCTTATAATTAACGGTTACTCAGCAAACTGAAATTTAAAATTTAAGGGGGACTTTAATTCGGGAACCCACCCTTTTAAACCTACAAAATCTTTGTAAACTACTATGCATCCCCTAACCCCCTTTATCTTTAAGGCTTCATCAAGTGCTTTTTTAACGGTGTTTTTATAATCGTTATCTTTTACGAGGTTGCATATGGCTGTAGCGGCGGCGTCAGCAAGTCCGGCGTTTTCAGCAAAAACCGTGACCAAGTCGGCTTCGCCAAAGCTTACACCAGCTCCAAGTTTTGAGCTGCTTGAAGCTACTCCTATGGGAGCGTCTTCAGGGTATATTGTAAAAACAAGCCCTTTAAAGTCTCCAGTATCCGTATATGCGCCTACGTTTATGGGGGTTGTTAGAGTTGAAGCCGCTATTTCACCGCCATTCTCGACGACTAAAACCGTAGGTGTAGCTGTTAAACCGTATTCTAAAGCCATATCGGCTATCACACCCGCTACAGACGCCATGGGTCCTACGTTGGCTAGGAAGCCGACGGAGGCCATTCTTTTAGCGACTTCAGGGGCCCAATGTTCTACTTCGATGGGGTCTAGGCTCCATTTAAACTTAGCGTTCACCCTTAAATATTGTTCAAGCTCTATACGGCATTCTAAGGCCTTCAGCCAACATAGCTCAGCAGCGTTTAAACTATCGGTTAAAATGTCAAGTCTTGTTTCTTTGAAATTTTTCCTAAACTTTATAAGCCTCATCTAAAGCATTAATGCATACAGGTGCTAGATAAAAACTTTGGAAATTTTCATAAACTCTAATTTGTCTTTCCTAAAGTGATTGTCACGTATTAGAAGAACAGCTTCTCCGATAAAGTATTAGCTAAAGATTAAACTTAACTCCTAGTCTCATATGAAAATAGAAACTAGGAAATGACTATTAGTAAGGTTTCCTAGAAATCTATTATGATGCAAGGACATTAATGGTTAAAGGGTTTACAATATGATGTTATGTGAATTAACTGTTAAGACTGCTAAAGCATCTAATTGATCCCATAGTTATTTTTATAAAGGATTAGTAGCAGATTAAATATTGGAGGGCTTTTCCTTGTCTTCTGCCAAGATAAACCTGAACGTTCCCGTGGAAACGGTTATGCGTTCCCCGCCTGTGAAAGTACTATTCTCAGATACCGTGGCAACAGTTATCGATAAAATGTTAACATATGATATAGGGGCTGTTATAGTGGAAATGGGAGGTAAACCCGTGGGAATAATAACTGAGAAAGATATACTCAGCAGAGTCGTACGGGCTGGTAAAAGCCCAAGTTCAACATACGCTCAAGAAGTCATGAGCAAACCTCTCATAACGATAGAGGCTGATAAGCCCATATCCGAGGCTTTAAAGCTCATGCGTGATAATAAAATAAGGAGGTTGGCCGTAACCAGGAGAGGGGGCCTCGTCGGAATATTGACCGAAAGGAGAATTATAGACGCTCTGGTTTGACCCCCAACTTTTTTTTTAAAAAAAAAGCCCATTTTTAACCTACGGTAACTGTGACCCTTTCACCACCTTTAACCCTTCTGAGAATATCGATGCCTTCAACAACCACGCCGAACGGATTGACTGGACTGTAAGCCCTTGGTTTATCAGATACACTTACTGGAGTCTTGCCGAAGAAAATACATATAGCGTTTCCAGGAGGCCAGAATGCAACATCTCCAACCTCCACATCGACTCTGCTATTCTCCTCCTCTATGCTTAGACTTACTTCAAAGTATACTTCGTCACCCCACCTCATAGCCCTACCAGTCAGGGGAAGGCTTTCCATAATTCTTCTAACAGTCTTAGGATTCCAATCTTCCTTGACCTCTACTAAAACCGAGCCTACACCATTGAAAACCATCCTAATCATTTTCGAGTTACGCATTTAACCACCTACAAGATAAGTATCTTCAATAAGTAATTAAGTGTTAAATTCATCTATTTGAATCGTCGGTAGAGGTTTAACCGTCGGAGGAAGCCTACGCTTATGAGACGTAGACCTATAGCGTTTTATAACGCCGAAAACCACGTCTTCAGGGATTTTAAGTTTCTCAGCGATTTCAGAAGGTTTAAGCTTATACTCGAATAGTCCTGCTAGAATTCTATCCAGAATCTCATAGTCTACGGGAAGCTCATCGGTGATCTTGTGTCCAGCGTAAAGTTGAGGACTACTGGGCTTAAAGGCTATACGTTCAGGTATTCCAAGCCAGTTTGCTAAAGATCTAACCTGAGTTTTATATAGGTGGGCTATTGGTAGAAAGTCTGCCGCCCCATCACCATACTTCGTATAATAGCCGATTAAAATCTCACTTTTATCACTAGACCCCGCTACTAGAAAGCCGTAAAGATTTGCATAGTAGTAGAGGATCAACATCCTAACTCTAGCTCTGAGGTTAGCCGCCGGCATCTTGTAAAAGGGGTCTGACTCTTCATAGGGTAGAACGTTTAAAAAAGCCTCAACAATACCATCTATAGGTATAACTCGGTGACCTATGCCAAGCCATTTAGCAAGATTTAAAGCATCTTCAACGTCAGATTTGGGGGTGAAATGTAGAGGCATCAGTAAAGCCAATACTCTGCTAGAACCTAAAGCTTTAGCGCATAATGTTGCAGTCAAACTGCTATCAACACCGCCACTTAAACCTAAGACAACACCTTTAGCACCATTTACAACGCTTCTTATGAAATAGCAAACTTCTTCAACCACTTCAGCAAAGTTTATGCTTGGCACTGTTAAAACGTCAACCAATAGAACACCAATATACTCCCAGTAAAAGTAAGATTTAAACCTACAATATAAGAGAGAAGGCTACGTATAGGCTGTCCATTTCACGCGGCTGCTGGATTCTCTTTCAACCCAGCACCTCGGGCGATTGGGAGTGGCAGGCTGAGCCGGTCGATCCGGAGATCTTCCGGCTTACACCTCCACCCCATCAACGGGGTGTTCTACCCCAGCCCTCGTCCTAGGCATGAAACCTGTCGCCAGGTTTCTGCGCCTAGGATTGGCCGCCTATTTTCGGGAGGGGCTTCGGGCTTAGATGCCTTCAGCCCTTATCCCCGGCGGCGTAGCTGCCCAGCTTGCCCTACCGGACAGCTGGTTCACCAGAGGCCGCCACGCCCCGTTCCTTTCGTACTGAGGACGTGCTCCCCTCAGGCGGCCGGCACCTCCAGCAGGTAGAGCCCGACCTGTCTCACGACGGTCTAAACCCATCTCGCATTCCCCTTTAATAGGCGAGCAGACTCACCCTTGGCGGCTTATGCACCGCCAGGATGGGAAGGGACGACGACGGCGTACCAAGCCGCGAGGTCGATGTGAACTCTCGCCCGCGACAAGCCAATTATTCCTGGGGTAACTTTTCTGTCACCTCCAGCCCCCATCAGTAGGGACATGGAGGATCGCTAGGCCCGGCTTTCACCCCTGGATCCCTTGCTGTGGAGGATCCAGTCAGGCCAGCTTTTGGCCTTGCCCTCTACGGTAGGTTTCTGACCTACCTGAGCTGGCCTTAGGGCCCCCTCGATATCTTTTCAAGGGGGCGCCATCCCAGGCGAACTGCCCACCTGCCGCTGTCCCCAGGTTTGGCACCCAGGTTAGGGGTACGGTCGCGGAAGAGTGGTGTTTCATCGACGCCTCCCCAGCTCCCGAAAGAGCCGGTTCAACGGCTCCCACCTACCCTACGCATCTACAACCATACCCCAACAACAGGCTGCAGTAAAGCTCCACAGGGACTTCTCGCCCCGCTGGGGGATGGTGGACTTTTCACCACCAGGTAGGTTCGCCGGGTCCCGGGTGGGGACAGCGAGGCCCTCGTTGATCCATTCATGCACGTCGGATATCATCCGACAAGGCATTTGGCTACCTTGAGCAACCCCAATATTGGGGTTGGACCATATCTTCGCCCTCGAGCTCATTTCCAAAGTCCCTCTACGGCGCTCGGCGTATGGTCTCTGAGGCGCCCGCCCGCCTCTCTACTTCAGAAAGTATATCATTGAGTTTGTATTTTCTGTGAGGTGATGCTTCATAGGCTTTTTCTAAAAGTTTTTTAAATCCTTCAAGGCTTCTATGTTCGCCCTTTTCCAATCCCTCAACTATTTCAGCGAAGTATTGAAATTCCCTCCATTTCATAATCGGCTTGTGCTTTTTGAAAAACGGGAGTATTTTCTCCATCAAATTTCTCCGCGCATCAACAACGTATTGAAGCGTCGAATCCTCCTGCCCAGGCTTTGGTATGATGCGCCCGCAGTCAAACACTCTTTTCAATATCTCAAGCACCACTCTTTGACCTTTGCTTTGCGTAACATGGAATACCGGGTCAATAACCCAGCCGAATTTTGCGTCATCTTGCTTTTTGATAGATATTGAAAAACATCCTTCACCGTCCACAAGACCCACTATGTAATAGTAGAGGTACTTCCTTCTACTTGGTAGCATCCTCGGATCTATTAAGTCTTTAAACTCGTTAAGCATCTTTTCTCACAATGTTAGATAGCAACTCCGCCCTTTAAAGCATTTGAGGCGGGTGGTTCCCTGCGGGTCGGAAGCATATGGTTGACCACTATTCCCTACTCGGAGAGCCAACCAACTCCTCCTTCCCCGCACACAGCCGAGTTTAACGACTCCCTAATTCGAGAGTCAGAGTTACTCCCGGCGTTTAGCGGCCCTTAGCCCAGTTGAACCCGGGTTTTAGGTACCGCCACTGGCCAGGATTCAGCAGCCGTACACACCCTTTCGGGCTTGCGGCTACCTATGTTTTTTAACCGGGCGAGGACGCCGTCAGCTTATAAGAAGCTATGATTTTGAGAAAGATTTCTACAGAGATTTTCCTGTGAATTTGTAAACCGTAAGTTGAGCCAAACTTATAAATTTTACAATAAACGTTAAAATCATTAAGCCGTCTTTTTACTTCCTCTAAGAGCCTGAGACTTCCATAATGACCAGCCTATTGGTTTTAGTGCCTTCATCCGACGCCTCTACCCGTTTATTAAACAGTCGGGGCCTCCTTGTCACTGCGACCTGCAATCCCAGCCTTAAGACTAGGATCGCAGGCACCCCTTCTTCCTAAGGTACGGGGCTAATTTGCCGAATTCCCTCACCCGCGTTGACCCGACACGCCTTAGGCTTCTCACCCAGGGGCACCTGTGTCGGTTCTAGGTACGGTCGCAGAGGATCCTTCCTCCAATCCTTTTCCATGCTCCCTAGGATCAGCTGAACCCCTCTTTCGAGAGGCTATTCCTGTCTTCACCTGGTTCTCGCCTTTACGGCACTTCCCAGGCTTCAACAGTTAAGTGGAGCGGCGGCTCCACTCAGCCTACCTAGAGAGGTCGGATTGGAGGCTTGCGTCGCCGCACGTACCTCTGCGGTACCGGAATATAAACCGGTTTCCCTTTCGGTAGCGACCAGTTAAGGGCTACCTTAGGACCGACTAACCTCCGGCTGACGAACATTGCCGGAGAACCCTGGCCCCTGCGGCGGAGGGGATTCTCACCCCTCTTTGCTGCTACTACCACCGGGATCTGCACTCGCAACCGGTCCACCGAACCTCATGGCTCGGCTTCTACCCAGTTGCGACGCCTCCCTACTAAGCCAGCGCGTGTACGCTGGCCCCGAGGGTATCGGCAGCCGACTTAGCCCCGTCCATTTTCTGGGCCCTTAGCCTCGGCTGGTCCGCTGTTACGCGTTGCTTAGAGGATGGCTGCTTCTAAGCCTACCTCCCAGCTGTCTAAGGCTAAGGACTCCATTCGCGTTAACACTTAGTCGGCATTTAGGGGCCTTAACCCTCGTCCGGGTTGTTCCCCTCTTGGTTCAGGAGCTTACCCCCTGAGACCCGCCTCCCAGGGTCTTCGGAGCCTAGGGATTCGGAGTTCGAAAGAATGGTGGGCCCTTTCGGACCCTTGCCATTCTATCGGTGCTCTACCCCCTAGACAACCTCGCCTGAGGATGGGCTGCGACCCATTTCGGGAGGAACCAGCTATCACCGGGCTAGATTGGCTTTTGGCCCCTAGCCCCAGGTCAGAGGAGTGAATTGCACGTCAACATCCCTTCGGGCCTCCACCGGGCTTTCGCCCGGCTTCGCCCTGCCCAGGGCTAGATCGCCCGGTTTCTGGCTGTCACCCCCACGACTATAGGCCCTTTAAGACCCCCATCTCTCGTCGAGCTTGAAAGCTCGACTGCAGATGAGTCGGTTTCCCTACGCCTACGAGCTTGATAACTCTTAAGCTCGCCGTGGAGGTGAACTCCCCGGCCCGTGGTTCGAAACGGAATGCGGAACCCTGGTCCCCACCTCTCGTACAACTGCGTTGCCGCAGCTTCCTTTGAGGTGGATCCACCCTTTCAGGCCCCGCACGGATATCGCCGTCTAGTTTCAGGCTCTTTTCACCCCCCTTCCGGGGTGCTTTTCAGCTTTCCGTCACCGTACTAGTACGCTATCGGTCTTGGGACGTATTTAGCTTTGGATGCTGATCCCACCCAGATTCCCACACCAATACCAAGGTGTGGTACTCCGGTTCAGCCAACCCACTAGTCTAGATTACGTCTACGGGACTATCACCCTCTATGGTGGGCCGTTCCAGGCCACTTCGACTTCTCCAGACGGTGGGCATTTCGGCTGAACCTCTACACCACATCCCCGAAGGGTTTGCCAGCCCTAGGGGTTCGGTTTGAGCTCTTCCCCTTTCCCTCGCCGGTACTCAGGGAATCCCGTGATGGTTTCTCTTCCTCCCCCTACTTGGATGTTTCCGTTCGGGGGGTTCCCACTTCCCCTCATAAAGAGGTGGAAGCGCTATGAGCTATTAGCTCATAGCTGGAGGTCCTATTCGGGGATCCCCGGATCTAAGGCTGCATGCGCCTCCCCGGGGCTTATCGCAGCTTGCCACGCCCTTCCTCAGCGCCCAAGCCAAGCCATCCACTAGACGGCTTAGCGTGCCGGGTCTACTTGAGAACCCAGCAACCGCCACGTGTGGACAGCCTATACGTAGCCTCATAGCGTTTAAAATAGACGCTCAGCTCTTCGCCTAGAAGTCGAGAGATTTCTAGGCTGCATCGGAGATTGGGCTTGGGAAGATAGGAGGTGATCCGGCCGCACGTTCCCGTACGGCCACCTTGTTACGCCTTCTCCTCCCTCGTCGAGCCTAGATTCGATACAGCCATGAGAGACTGTACCTCATCTAGACCCAACTTGGGGGGAGCGACGGGCGGTGTGTGCAAGGAGCAGGGACGTATTCACCGCGCGTTGGTGACGCGCGATTACTAGGGATTCCGGGTTCACGAGGGTGGGTTGCAACCCTCGATCCCAACTG
>Ga0185307_1000413_pt1 | contig 27638 bp, 28 predicted proteins | sample LHCtaG_FD_128010 | JGI IMG/M metagenome (GOLD analysis project Ga0185307, IMG submission 128010) | Hot spring microbial communities from Little Hot Creek, USA to study Microbial Dark Matter (Phase II) - LHC4sed_matched (SPADES... | ecosystem: Environmental > Aquatic > Thermal springs > Hot... | reverse complement strand
CCGATCGTGACAATGGCTCCCACAACACCATCTACGACGCCGTCAAGATAATGGCGAAAGAGGGTTTCCGAAGGATCCCCATAGCCAACCCTGGAACAAAAGCCCTTGAAGGAATAGTAACGGCTACAGATATCATTGACTAGCTCGGCGGAGGGAAAAAATTCGAGATAATTGAGCAGAAGTTTTCTGGAAAATTTTTCAAAGCCATAAACGAACCAGTAAAGCTGGTAATGACCTAGAAAGTTTTCATGGTCAAAACTACATTGGAGATAAGCGAAGCAGTACAGTTAATGAAGGAGAAAAACCTTAGAGGCTTACCAGTAGTGGACGAAGAAAACCGCGTAGAGGCGATAGTAACTGGAAGGGACATAGCCCGCATGTTTGCCGGACGCATAAGTGGAATGAAAGTCTCATAGCTCATGACAAGGCAAGTGATAACGGCTACACCTCAGACGACAATTTTCGAGGCTTAGAAAACCATGATAGCCCACGGTTTCAGAAGGCTTCCAATAGTTACTGACGGCAAATTGGTTGGCATAATAACAGCCATGGACATCATACGATTCTTCGCAGAGGTGAGGTTTTCAAACACCTCCAGTCCGGAGCAATAACCCAAGTCCTCAACACACAAGCCATAAAAATAACTACAAGAAAAGTTGCAACTACCAGCCCAGACGAAGACGTGGGTAGGGCAGCAGAAATTATGAAGGAAAGAAACTCGGAGCCCTACCGGTTATCCAAAATGAAAAGCTTGTGGGCATAATAACCGAAAGGAACATTTTTTAAGGTAATAGAATATTCTTTTAGGCGTTTTAAATGGCGAAAAATGCTCCATGCCTCAAAATACCGAAGATTTACGGAGAAAAAATCATAACTACGGTCTACAGGCTGGGAATAATTGACAAAGAACTGGAAATAAAAAGAGATAGCAGCCACATCTACGTGCCCTTAACCAGGAAACCTAAGCCGGAGGAGCTTGAAAAACTTAGGGAGCAAGCTCATCCCATAGAAATTTCAGAAAGCGTTTTCCAGGAGCGGCGAAAACATCCCAGAACAGTTCATGAAGCTTTAGAGGATAAAATGCCGCCCCACCTTTTGGCTTGTCTTCCCCGCGCCATGGACCTTGTAGGAGACATAGCCATAATTGAGATCCCGCCGGAGCTAGAAGCGTACAAGAAGGAAATAGGAGACGCCATACTGCAAGTGCACAGAAACGTGCGGACGGTTCTGGCTAAGGCTGGAGCCGTGAAGGGCGAATACCGCCTCAGAGAGTTCAACCTGATAACCGGGCAGCCAAAAACGGAAACCATCCACAAGGAACACGGATGTCAGTTCCACGTGGATCTGGCAAAAGCCTACTTTTCGCCGCGTCTGTCCCATGAACATATGCGGGTGGCGTCCGCGGTTAGGGAAGGTGAAACAGTAGTAGACATGTTCACAGGGGTTGGGCCATTCGCGATAATTATAGCTAAAACCCATGTGAATGTGAAGGTTTACGCCATAGACATAAATCCGGATGCCATTAAACTCCTCAAAAGGAACATTGGGTTAAACCGTGTGAATGGAAAGGTTCATCCAATTCTTGGCGACGCAAGACAAATCATAAAACAACAACTCCGCAAGGCTGCAGACCGTGTAATAATGAATCTGCCCGAAAAAGCCACCGAGTTTATTGACGTAGCATGCGAAGCATTAAAACCGGAAGGTGGCATCATACACTTTTACAGCTTCGTAAAAGGCTCAGAAGGGCTAGAGGCCTTGAAAGCCCAGTTTAAAGGAGAAGTTGAAAGATGTGGAAGAACCGTTAAAGCGTTTCTCTTCTCAAAGTTTGTCCGTGAAACAGCTCCCTACAAATGGCAAGCAGTTTTAGATGCTGAAATTCTTTAAACTTCAACCGTCAAGATTATCTGCACCTTCTGCGTTGGATTTTGTAGCCTCGTCACAAGCTCCCTAGAAAAATCAAAGGCAGCCTTATCCGCCCTTATGGCCAACGTCCTACCACAGATGTAGTTGCTTTTCCTAACAACCAAATCAGTAGGATGGGTTAGAGTGAGCTTTGAACTGCCAAGAGCAGACACGGTCTCCACCATTCCATCAACCTCTATTTGAACCTTTAATTTTGCGCCGTCTCTGCGGAGAAGCTCCTTAAACTCGGGTCTAAAGTCTGGAAATCCTTTGTCAGCTGAAACTGCAACTATGCAGTCTCCCCTGACAGAAAGCTCCTTCTCCTTTGTTATTTCAAAAGTGGTTCTATGCGTAGCTTTGATATTTCTATGTCCAAAGGCGTTGACAACCTCAGTGACCATCATGTAGAATCCCTAAAAGCCAATTATTCCAGAACCTCTATTGAATCCACTTTGCCATCACCATCCAAGTCAAACCCTTGTATAACGGTTGCGAAAGGCTCCTCACCCCTATATTTTTCCAAGGTTTTCTCCCAGAAGTTTGTTAGAGCCAAAACACACGCCTTTGTGCCCACAGCCTTGTTCCCAGCTAAAACGATAACACGCTTGCTAGAATCCCACGGATTTACAATTTTAGCCACAAGACCCACACTGTCAGCGGTGTAAACGCGTCCAGTTCTAGTGGAGAAAAGTCCTCCAAACAAGAAGCCCTGCTCGGAGGGCTGCATGTTAAACTTTATTGGCAGATGCTCATTAAGTTCCTGCGTCAACAAGTTTGTTCCAGGTCCGCCAACGAGAATTAGATTATTCCTCTCATCTTTTTCAGCTTTAACATCCACGTCCAGCTTAACAGCGAATTCTCTAGGCATACGGGCAAACTGCCCAAGGAAGAAAGCTAAATGGGAAGCGTAATGCCCATCCCTAGCGCTTGTTCTAAAAGGACCGTGAGGCAGCGGACTGCCAACAACAATCTTTCCATCAAAAACCCCGTCTTCCCGCAAAAACTCGCTGAAAAACCTCTTAAGAGTTTCGCCAACCCAAGCGGGTAAAGACTGCTCCACAGGCTTATAGCCATGCGGAAGCTCCACAGCAAAAGCTGGCGCCGTTGCACGGTAGTATTTGGCTATAGAGCCCTTTTTACCCTCTTGCCGAACAACGGATATCGCCCCTGCCCTGGCAAGCTTCCTAATGTGGTAGTACACCTTCTGCTCGTGAACCCCAAGCTCCCTCGCTATTTGAAGAGGATACATCTCCCTCTCAGAAAGCATGTTCAAAATCTTCCAGCTAAGCCCACCCAAAACCAGCTTTAACTTCCTAGAGTCGTCAAACACCATAACCTCTTTAACCATACACGTCGTTCCATCATCATGCAACAACAGCTTTCTAGCCATAGTAATCAATAGCCATAAGGGCGCACGACTATTAAAATCTTCATTACAATAGTTAGGCAAGGCCAAGAAAACTTAACTACCTTCCCACCGAAGTTCTATAATCACAAACTGAAGCTGGCCACATCAATGATAGGATGCTATGTCACCGGAATCCTCCCAAGACCAAAAGACTTAATCGAAATCACAAGAGCCTACGATAGAAACAGAACAAGCAAAAGAGAGCTAGAAGAAGCTTTCAGAAAAGCAACGGAAAAAGTTATAGAAGCACAGGTTCAAGCTGGGTTAAGCTACGTCACAGACGGCATGCTAAAATGGCAAGACCTTCTAAGGCCTTTCACCGAAAACCTTGAAGGTTTAAAAGCTGGAAGCCTCGCAAGATGGTTCAATAACAACACTTTTTACAGAAAACCAGTAATCGTCGGACCCCTTCACCATGCAGAGGGAGTAGTTGTCAAAATCACATACATCGAACTTATGCCTAAAAACTTTCTATGGAAAGCCGTTTTACCAGCACCCTATACCTTTGCAAAGCTTGCTGAAAATAGATTCTATAAAAGTGAAAGGGAGCTAATGTTCGCATTCGCAGAAGTTCTAAACAGAGAAGTCAAAAGCCTATCTGAAGCGGGTTTCAAATACATCCAGCTAAGCGATCCTGGCCTCGTCTACAACCCACTCGAAGAAGACATTTCAAAAGACAAGCTGGCGGACGTTAAAGAAGCCCTGCGGATAACGATAAAAAACACAGATGCCAGAACGTGCCTCCAAACATTTTTCGGTGACTTCGCAAAAATCTTACCTGAAGCCCTCGATTTCCCAGTGGACGATTTAGGAATAGACCTGTACGAAACAGACATGAAGGAACTCAAAGAACACACGTTTGAAAAAGGTGTCGCCCTAGGCCTAATAGACGCCCGCACTTCTCTGGTAGAAGATGAAAATGAAATCGTAAAGGTTGCAAACGAAATAGTTGAGGCTATTTACCCATCAAAAATGCGAGACGTTTTCATATGCCCAAACTGCGATCTCGAATTCTTGCCCTGGGAGAGAGCTGAAGAAAAAATAAGGGTTATAGGTCGTGCTACAAAAATCCTTGAAAGAGGATACCGTTAATGAACAAGCTTTTCCCGACGCAGGAAATAGGAAGCCTAGCTAAACCAGCGTGGAGGGTTAAGGCCTACAGAGGAGAAACCCCTTCCAGAGAAGAAATAGTCGAAGCTGTCGAATGGGGACGGATTTTAGGATTAGAAAACCTTGAAGCCCTAAAAAAACTGCTAGAGAAACCTGAAAAAACAGCTGAATACAGAAAAGCAATACTCCAGTGGTCTGCGTTATACGCCATACGTTTCTTCGAAAAAGCTGGGCTAGACATAATTTTTGATGGAGAACAATGGCGCTCAGAAATGTACGAGCACGTTATACGAAACACGGAAGGCTTTAAATTTTTAGGCTATGTCAAATCCTTCGATTATAGATACTTCAACAAGGCTGCATGTGTAGGTAAACCAGCATATACAAAATCCTTTTACGTTGAAGAATTCGTATTCACAAAGAATAACACTGGAAAAATGATTAAGGTTCCCTTCACAGGACCATACACGCTTGCAGATTGGACTTTTAACGAATATTATGAACGAAAGGCAACCGCCCAGATAAAGGATTTCAGACAAAGAAAAAGCTACGCGAGAAGAGAGTTCATCTTCGACTTGATTAAAGAAGTTTTAAGACCGGAGATAGGTCGCTTGATAGAGGCTGGAGCTAAATGGATTCAGATAGACGAACCAGCGGCCACAACAAACCCCTCAAACGAAGAGATGCAACTTTTTGTGGAAGCTTTCAATGAAACAGTTAAGGGTTTTAACTGTGTTTTCAGCCTCCACAATTGCTACAGCAACTACAAGATCTTAGCCAAATACGCAAGCCAGCTGAGAAACTGTAGTCAGCTAGCCTTAGAATTCGCCAACAGAGACGCTACACAAACGGGAGTAGGCGAAACGAGGATCGGATACAACGAGTTAAAAATTTTTGAGGAAAACGGCTATCAGGGAAACTATGGTCTAGGTGTAGTGGACGTACACACGGACTTTATTGAACCCCCAGAACTCGTTAGAGACAGAATCCTCCATGCAGCAAAAATCGTAGGCAACCCAAACAGAATATTCGTTAACCCAGACTGTGGATTGCGAACAAGAAAGTGGGAGATAAGCTTCGTGAAACTTAGGAACATGGTTGTGGGCGCGGAGCTTGCAAGAAAAGCCCTCCAATAAACAGTTATAAAAATTTTCACAACACCATACAATAATCGAAGCAAAAACGGGTTCAAGTTAGAAAGGAAATTACAAAAAATTTTGGAGCCAAAAAAGTTTCTGTTAAAAATGCTTATTAAAACAGAAAAACCAGAGTAAAACAAGCCTTTCAGGGAGAGTAAATGTGCGGAATATTTGGCTGCATTCTAAAGAATGGAAGCCCAGCCGCGCCGGTAATACACCAAGCTTTAAAACGCCTAGAGTATAGGGGATACGACTCGGTTGGAGAAGCAACAGTACACGAGGGAAAACTTTACATAAAAAAGGACAGCGGTAAGATAGATGAAGTCCATAAAATTCATAATCTCGACGATTTACCCGGAAGCACAGGTATAGGCCACACAAGATGGGCGACCCACGGAGCCCCCTTGCAAATTAACGCACACCCCCATGTCGACTGCACTGGACAAGTGGCTTTGGTCCACAATGGCATAATCGAAAACTTCGCTGAATTGAAAATTGAACTCGAAAATAAGGGACACGTGTTTGTTTCGAAAACGGACACCGAGGTTATCGCCCATCTCATTGAAGAGGCATTTAAAAACAATCCGTTTCTAAGCCTTGAAGACGCTGTACTCGAAGCTGTGCGGAAGATTGAGGGCTCATACGCCATCGCGGTGATCTCCACCAAAGAGCCGAACAAGATTGTTTGCGCCAGAAACGAAAGCCCTCTAGTCCTCGGGTTAGCGGAAAACGCAGTCTACTGCTCTTCAGATATCCCAGCCTTCCTGCCATTAACCAACAAGACGGTCGTCATCGAAGACGGGGAGCTTGCAATCTTAACCCATGAAGGTTTTGAAATAAAGAAAATTGCAGATGCAAGCCCTGTAATGCGAGAACCAAAGATAGTTGATTGGACTCCTGAGATGGCTGTCAAACAAGGCTTCCCCCATTTTATGTTGAAAGAAATACACGAGCAACCAGCATGTCTAAGAAACACTTTGAGGCTTCAAGAGCATTATCTAGATTTAATGGCAACATTCTTAGACCGTGCCAAGGAAGTTTTTCTAGTCGCCTGTGGAACATCCTTCCATGCGTGTCTAGCAGCTTCTTATATGTTTTCCAAACTCGCCTATTTGGCTACATACCCTGTGATCGCCTCGGAATTTATAGAGCAACATGGCAAGTCCGTAAACATTGACAGCACAATCTTGGCGGTAAGCCAATCTGGAGAAACAGCTGACACCCTCGCAGCGGTAAATGTTGCTCGGCAGAGAGCTGCTACAATTTTAGGCTTGACAAACGTGATAGGATCAACATTAACAAGGGTTTCCCGTGTTTACATATGCCAACAGTCTGGGCCGGAAATAGGCGTAGCTGCTACGAAAACCTTCACGTCTCAGCTTTCAGTCCTTGCACAATTAGCCCTCAGACTAGCCAAGAAGAGAGGGAAAATATCCCAAGACGAAATGGACTACATAGAGGCGAAACTTAGAAAAATCCCAGAAATAGTTGAAACAGTACTAGTAACCCAAGAAGAGAAAGTCAAAGGCATTGCTAAAAAATACAAAGACGCGAAATTCTTCTTTTTCCTTGGAAGGGGGATAAGTACAGCCACAGCCTATGAAGGCAGGCTTAAGCTTATGGAGATAGCCTATGTCCCCGTCATAGCTTTCCCAGCTGGTGAAAGTAAACATGGACCAATAAGCCTTGTGGAAGAGGGAACCCCTGTAGTTTTCGTATGTCCAAAGGATGACACCCACAAAACCGCCGTAGGAAACATCATGGAAATGAAGGCTAGAGGAGCTTCAATTATAGCCATTATAGAGGAGGGAGACGAGGAAGTGAAGAAACTCGCCGACGATTACGTGGAAATACCAAAGGGCGTTCCGGACGTTTTATCACCAATACCATTCGTTGTCCCACTACAGCTTCTGGCCTACTACATGGCTGTGGAAAAGGGATACGACCCGGACAAGCCCAGAAACCTGGCAAAATCGGTGACAGTGAAGTAGTGGTTAAACCACGTCTAAGATGCAAACGTATTAAAACTTGTTTCACATATTCTGGTTTGGTGTCATGTTTGGAGAAAGATTTGGAAAGAGCTTGGGAAAAACTGATCCAAAGCTTAGTAAAAGAGGGAATACTCCGAACCCCTATGGTTATAAGGGCTATGCAGGCGGTTCCCCGCGCCAAATTCATGCCAGAAAATTTGCGACAATACGCCGCTGCGGACACACCCCTTCCAATTGGTTTTGGGCAGACGGTTTCAGCGCCACATAGCCTAGGTAATTGACTCCTAGGCTAGGCGAAACATGGTAGCCATTATGAATGAAGCCCTCCAATTGGAAGTAGGCCAAAAAGTTTTAGAGGTGGGGGCAGGTTCAGGGTGGCATGCCGCCACAATAGCTGAAATAGTGGCGCCGAGCGACGTGCCCAGAAGCGAGTGGGGACACGTTTACACTGTTGAAATAATAGAGGCTTTAGCCGAATTTGCCAGAAAAAACATTATGCAGGCGGGTTATGGAGACCGTGTCACAGTGATATGCGCTGACGGTTCAATGGGTTATCCGGAAAAAGCCCCCTATGACAGAATTTTAGTGACGGCGGCTGCGCCGGATATACCTAAACCTTTGATTGAACAGCTCAAACCTGGCGGAATTATGCTTATCCCTGTTGGAAATGTGCACTTTTTCCAAAGTCTAGTAAAGGTGACCAAAAACGCGGGTGGAAGAATAGTTAAAGAGAATCTCGGCGGAGTTGCCTTTGTTCCTTTGACGGGGCGCTATGGACATAAGCTTTTTTGATGGTTAATTTGTGCTAGTTTCAGTTTAATGGTTCAAATCTCGCTGTGAAATGCCCCAGAACTTTAGGGGCGTATACGCGTTTTAAGCCTTTGATTTGATCTCTTTTCTCGTAAAGCTTTATCAGGCTCTCAGCAACGTATTTCAAGTGATTGTCAGTGTACACTCTTCGTGGAATGGCAAGCCTCACAAGCTCCATGGGGGCTGGAATGAATTTTCCGGTAGCTTCATCAATTTTTCCAAAACATGAACTGCCCAGCTCAACAGCTCGAACACCGGCTTCGACGTAGAGCTGAACAACCAACGCTTGTCCTGGGAACCGTTCTGGAGGAATATGCGGCAAAAATCGTTTAGCATCAACATATACTGCATGACCCCCAGGAGGCTCAACTATTGGGACACCCCCTTCCCTTAGCAAACTTGCAAAAAAGTCCACCTGCCGGCGCCTGTAGGCTTGGTATTCTTCGTCTATCGCTTCATACAAACCTATAGCCATGGCTTCTAATTCTCTACAGGCTAAACCACCATACGTGATGAAACCTTCGATGGCTATGGCTAAACTTTTGAATCTCTCGTAGAGTTCTTCAACGTTTGTGCATAAAAATCCGCCAATGTTTGTCAGAGCCTCCTTTTTACCGCTAAAGGTGCAACCATCTGCATACGAAAAAAGTTCTCTGGCGATTTCCTTAACACTCTTGTTTCTGTAACCCTCCTCCCTCATCTTAATGAGGTAACAGTTTTCAGCAAATCTACAAGCGTCTATGAAAAAGGGGATACCGTATTTTCTTGCAATCTCGCTAACCTCCCTAATATTCTGCATCGAAACTGGTTGACCGCCAACACCATTATTGGTTATCGTAACCATTATCAAGGGAATTTTCGCCGGACCCTTCTCCTTTATTAGTTGTTCAAGCTTATCAACATCCATATTGCCTTTAAACGGTAAAACCTTCTGTGTGTCAAAGGCCTCCTCAACCACAAGGTTAACGGGAACCCCGCCCCTCAAAAGCACATTAGCCTCTGTAGTGTCAAAATGCATGTTGTTTGGGACATAACAGCCAGGAGAAACCATCGTAGAAAAAAGTATGTTTTCAGCGGCCCTTCCTTGATGGACAGGAATAAAGTACTTAAAGCCAAATATGTCTCTAATCGCTTTTTCCAAGGAGTAATAGCTCTCGCTTCCAGCATACGCTTGCCTCGTCCTTATCATGCCAGCCCACTGTTCATCGCTCATGGCTGAAGTCCCACTGTCCGTTATAAGGTCTATGAAGACATCTTCAGCCCTAAGCATGAAAACGTTGTAACCGGCTTCTCTGATCAGTCTTTCACGGGTTTCTCGGGGATGTAGCCTTATCCGTTCAACCATTTTAATCCTAAAAGGTTCAGGTAAATCAAGCATCTTCTCGCTCATACGTCCCTCCCTCAGAAGGTCTTCAATCGGTTTAACCAAGAATTGTTAATAAGAGTTTAGATTACCCGAACCACTTCTCCAACGTTGTTTTACCCTTCAGCTTCACCAAACCTTTTTGCGCCCTTTCAAGGGCCTTTCGCACGCGATCTTCAGAGAAATCCCTTTCACGGCAAAGGAAAGCTACAACGCCCTCAACATCAGGCTCTTTCCATTCTATCTTATAATCGTCAGTAACCGTGGGGTGTAAGAAAATCTCCTTGATTTTTCTCGGATCCACTGGAAACTCCGCGTCTTTAAGATGTGGCAAAACATTTTCCAGATTGCCATACTCTTTAATAAGTTTTAAGGCTGTTTTCGGCCCTATGCCCTTTACGCCTTCAGGGTTAAAGTCGGTTCCAATCAAAATCCCAATGTCAACCAGCTGTTCATGGGTTATTCCGCACTCCTCTAAAACACGTTCGAGCTCCACAATCTCAGGCTCAATTTCCACATACACGTTTTTCCCCGGAAGCTTCCTCCTCCCGGATATTGTCACATTCCTAACAAGCCTTGGGGCACCGAAGAGTAGACTGTCATAGTCTTGGCTTGCACAATAATTCGCATCCCCACGTTTAACTATGTGGGCCGCTTGGGCTTCCCCCTCACTTGGAGCTTGAACCCACGGAACACCCATCAAATCCAGAAGACGTTTACTATCCTCCACCATATAGTCCTTGAGGCTGGCAGTGGCTTGCGCATACATCCGTGCCTCTTCGATCCTACCCTCCCTCAAAGCCTGCTCGTACTTCACCAAAGCCTCTTCCTTGACTTTCATACGCCTCTTAACTTCAGCCTCCTTTAACGCAGGAGGGGTACCGTCAAACACGTAGATAGGTTTAATGCCCAACTCAAGGAAGTTGCTTGTTCTGTAAAGTAAACCGCTCAGATGGCTTGTTATACGGCCACTACTATCTTTCAAAGGCGTGCCGTCAGGCTGACGTATTATTGCCAAAAACTGGTAAAGCGCGTTATAAGCATCTATCGCGATAGATTTGCCACTTAAATCTTCCAGCTTAATGGGAGTTTTCGGAACGAGATCCCTAAGGTTTACACCCAAACCTTAACGCGCCCAATCTTTAAGTGAAAAACAAACAATAAAAGCTTTAAATTTCAAATACCCCAAGGCTGAAGGAAACCATACAAAATATAAGGAAGCTCAGCGATTTACAAACCATCAACCATAATGGAGGAGCACACTTGACTGAAAAAACAACCACACTAACGCTGGTCGCATGTACAAGTTGCAGCAAGCCCATACCACCCGGAGTCGAATCTACAAAGTTTCTATGCCCAAACTGCGGCGAGATACTGATAAGGCGCTGCAAGAAGTGTAGAAAATTCGGACGTACATATAAGTGCCCAAAATGCGGGTTCACAGGCCCGTGACATGGTGATGAGTATGGGAAGCGTTATTATCACATACAAAATTTTTCCAGCGGACATAACAGTAAACTTCGACGACCTAAAAAAGAAAATTGAAGCGTCACTACCAGAGTTCGCTACAATACATGGGTATGGCGAGGAACCAGTGGCTTTCGGTTTAAATGCACTGTTGTGCGCCATTAAAATCCCAGAGGACAAAACAGGCGTTTTAGAGGAGCTTGAGAGGAGACTTGAACAAATAAGCGAGATAAGTCAAGTGCAAACCTTGATGGTGAGAAGGGTTAGCAAGTGAGGGGTTAAACCTTTATATAGGAATTGTGCTGTTTCGAACAGAGGAACATCGTTTATAGAAGGGTTTTAAGTGGGCGAGAAAGTAAACGAAGTTCAGCTGCGCGTCGGAGACGCCAAACAAAGAGACGTAGGGAGAGGTATCGCCCGCATAGACCAAAGAACAATGCAGAAGTTAGGCATAAGCGCCGGCGACGTCATAGAAATCGTGGGTAAGAGGACGACTTCAGCCATCGCATGGCCCGCATACAGCGAAGACCAGAACCGCGACATTATACGCATAGACGGATTTACACGGAAAAACGCAGGAGTAGCCATAAATGAGTATGTTATCGTGAGACCCGCAAAAGTCAAAGAGGCTATCAGCGTAACCCTCGCACCTGTTGACATGCGATTAAACGTGGACGAAGACTTTACAAACTTTGTTAAAAACCGGCTGATGGAGAGAACCCTCGTCGAAGGGGACACAACGCTTGTGATGATGTTAGGCCATGCCATACCCTTCGTGGTGACAAAAACGCGTCCCCACGGCATAGTCAAGGTTACAGCAGATACGAAGTTAACGATTCTAAGTGAACCAGCACCTGAAGGCAGGGGTGTTCCAAGAACCACTTACGAAGACATTGGAGGATTACACGAGGAAATTCAGAGGGTAAGAGAGATGGTGGAGTTACCGCTGAGACATCCGGAACTCTTCCAGAGGTTAGGCATAGAGCCTCCCAAGGGAGTTCTACTTCACGGGCCACCTGGATGCGGCAAAACACTGTTAGCAAGGGCTGTAGCAAACGAATCTGAAGCTAACTTCTTCTCCATTAACGGACCAGAAATAATGAGCAAGTTTTACGGTGAATCGGAGGCGCGTCTCAGGGAGATCTTCCAGCAAGCCCAGCAAAACGCTCCAAGCATAATATTCATAGATGAACTGGATGCCATAGCACCCAAGCGGGAGGAGGTAACCGGAGAAGTAGAGAGAAGGGTGGTGGCGCAACTTCTTGCTCTAATGGACGGCTTGTCCGGGCGGGGAAACGTCATAGTGATAGGTGCAACGAACAGGCCAAACGCTTTGGATCCTGCTCTGCGGCGTCCAGGAAGATTTGACAGGGAAATCGAGATAGGCGTGCCCGACAAGCAGGGACGATATGAAATCCTACAGATCCACACACGTGGAATGCCGCTGGCTGAAGACGTTGACCTCAAAAAGCTTGCCGAGATGACACACGGTTACACAGGTGCCGACTTAGCTGCTCTTTGCAGGGAAACAGCCATGAAAGCGTTAAGGCGATATCTCCCACAAATAAACCTCGAGGAAGAACGCATACCTCCAGAAGTCTTAGAGAAAATGGAGGTTAAGATGGAGGACTTCTTAAACGCTTTCAAGGAAATCACACCCACAGCCCTCCGAGAAGTATACATTGAAGTGCCCACAGTTCACTGGGATGACGTTGGAGGACTAGAGGAAGTGAAGCAAGAACTTAGGGAGGCTGTTGAATGGCCTTTGAAGCATCCTGAAATCTTCAAGAGAATGGGGATTAAACCGCCAAAGGGAATACTTCTATATGGTCCGCCTGGATGTGGCAAGACGCTTCTGGCCAAGGCTGTTGCAACTGAAAGCGAAGCCAACTTCATAACGGTAAAAGGCCCAGAGGTTTTCTCGAAGTGGGTTGGAGAGTCTGAAAAAGCCATAAGAGAGGTTTTCAGAAAAGCTAGGATGGCGGCCCCAGCTATAATATTCCTAGACGAAATAGACTCGCTAGTGCCTCGTAGGGGACTCGGGTTCGCAGACAGCGGTGTAACAGAACGTGTAATAAGTCAACTATTAACGGAAATGGATGGCATAGTGACTTTGGAAGACGTTGTTGTGATAGCTGCGACAAACAGACCGGACATAGTTGACCCGGCAGTGCTGCGTCCAGGAAGATTTGACAGACTTATATACGTGCCAGAGCCAGACGAGAAAGGCCGACTTCAAATATTCAAGATTTACACGAAAAACATGCCTTTGGCTAAAGACGTTAACCTCGAAGCGTTGTCAGCCATGACAAAGTACTATTCAGGCGCAGACATAGAAGCCGTGTGTAGAGAGGCTGCCATGCAAGCATTGAGAAGAGACATTAACGCAAAGGAAGTGACTATGAGGGATTTCGAGGAAGCTTTAAAGAGGGTTGGTCCGTCCATAACACCGGACATGGAGAAGTGGTACAAAAGCTTCATGCAGCAAATCAGACAAGTACAGAAACCGGCAACACCGGTGGCGTAAAGCAAGATGCCAACAAAAATATGGAAAACACAGCCAGCGTACCATTTCGTACTTGAGGTTTTAAAGAAGAAAGGTGCTCTGACAGACACGGAACTTTTCGAATACTTGTCAGAGGAATACAAAGACGTAGGGTTCAGAGATTTCAACCAAATTTTAATGAGGCTTGAAATAGCGGGAAAAATACGTACAACATCACTTGCACGTGGCAAAAAAAGGGTAGAACTCATATCTTAGCCCTAAAACTCTAACGTGTCCACGACAATGGAAAATTTTTTAGAAGTAATAGTCATCGGAGGAGGCCCTAGCGGATCTTTCTGTGCCTTAAACATAGCCGAAAAAGGCGTAAACGTGATTGTTTTTGAAGAACACGACGAGATAGGTTTCCCATGTCACTGTGCTGGACATTTAAGCATCAAGGGTTTAGAAAGTCTCGGGTTCTATCCACCACAGGAAAACTTTTTAGAGAACCTTTTTTATGGAGTGAGGATTTATTCACCTAAAGGTTCAAGCTTTTCTGTACGTTTTCCCTCACCCGTAACATGTGCTGTAAACCGTGCATTATTTGACAAGCACCTTTCACAATTAGCCGAGAAAGCTGGAGCCCGGTACTTACTTGGTGTAAGAGTAGAACGTTTAATCCATAGAAAAGAGTTTGTTGAGGTGATCGCGTCAAAAAGAACTGGAGAAACTTCTAGGTTTTTTGGCAAACTCGTTGTGGACGCAGAGGGAGTTGCATGCAAAATACTGAGGCAGATGGGTTTAACTCCACCAAAAACCATGGTTTATTGCGTTAACGCTGAAGTTGAAAACGTTAGAGACATTGAACCCGACAGAGTTGAAGTTTTTCTTGGAAACATGTACGCACCCGGATTTTACGCTTGGCTAATTCCTAAAAAGGATGGAACAGCCAAAGTTGGTCTTGGCACAAGAGTTGGAAATCCAAGGACGCTGTTGAAGAGGTTTATGAAAAAACATCCAGCTGCCTCTTTAAAGCTAGGACGTGCGAAAATTTTGCGCGAAAACTTCCATTCGATACCCTTAAGCGGGCCTATAAAAAAGGCCTATGCCGACGGCTTTATTGCAGTAGGTGACGCAGCGTCCCAGGTGAAACCTACTACAGGTGGCGGGGTTATACTTGGCTTAAACTGCGCAAGGATGGCAGCGAAGGTTGTGGTGAAAGCTGTGGAATCTGAAGATTTCTCCGCAAAAATTCTCAGCACCTACCAGAAAGACTTCATGAAATTTTTGGGTTTTGATGTGTGGGTAATGCGGGAAGCCAGAAGAATATTGAGCTTAATGTCCGACAACCACTTGAATAACTTCATAGATTTTTGCGGGAAAACCTTTGCCGAAGATAGCTTTCAAGGCTTAGAAGAGATAGATTTTCAAGGAAGAACCCTTCTCAAAGCGTTGAAAAAACCTAAGAGCACATTGGTTATAGCGTATTTCATGACACTTATTTTTAGAAGCGCATTTAAAATGTGATCCTGAGAAGCAATTAAGAGGTGACGTGGCTGAGCGCTTTCCATTACAAGCAAGTTATAGTTTTCAGAGCAGACCTCAAAATGAGCAAGGGCAAAATAGCGGCTCAGGCTGGTCATGCTGCAGTCTCAGCGGCTGAGGAAGCCAGAAAAAATCACAGGGAGTGGTTCAAAGCCTGGATTGATGAAGGCCAATGTAAAGTTGTTGTTAAGGTTAAAAGCGAAAAGGAATTGTTAGATTTGGAAAAACAAGCAAAGGAGATGGGGCTTCCATGCGCATTAATAGTTGATCGAGGATTAACAGAGATCCCTCCGGGAACAATAACATGTTTAGGAATAGGTCCTGCGCCCTCCGAGAAAGTGGATAAAATAACGGGAAAACTCCCGCTCCTATAATCTGAGGGAGCCATTTGTATGTTTCAAGGCTTGAAAAAAGTTTAGGAATAGAAGTTTACGTCACCCGTTCTCCAGGTATAGGGGGAGTTATCCGACACCTACCAGAAGACTTTTTAGTGGAGGAAATTCTTGTAAACGGCTCCTTAGCTGAAATTTTTCCATCAAGGAAGAAACCAATAAATGGAGATGTACCACTTTTGCAACGGCATCTGCTTTGCATATTAGTGAAGCGCAACTGGGATAACTTGCAAGCCGTAAAAGCTATAACACGACAACTTGGCATAAACATGCGGCAAGTGGGTATTGCGGGATTGAAGGATGCAAAGGCCTTAACAGCCCAACACATTACGATGGAGGGGATTTCCGCAGAGGACCTTCAAAAAGTGAAAATTAAGGACCTAAACATTTACCCTGTTGGTTATTTTAACGTCAAACTTTCCCCACATTTTCTTCTTGGGAATTCATTTAAAATCACCATACGCCGATTAAGCCACAGTAAAACAAGCACACAAGAACGAATCTTAAAAACCATCATGGAGCTTCAGGCTTTAGGTGGAGCGCCAAACTTTTTCGGCCACCAACGTTTCGGAACAATACGACCAATAACACATTTAGTAGGGAAAGCCCTTGTCAAGGGGGATGTCCGTGAAGCAGTTATGTTATTCCTCGCGAAGTCAAGTCCAACGGAACACCTAGAGTCTAGAAAGGCACGCGAAGAGTTATGGAAAACATGGAACTTTAAAAAAGCATTGGAGATTTTCCCAAAGAACCTGCGTTATGAACGCTTGATGCTAAGGCACTTGATAAAAAAGCCTGAAGACTTCGCTGGTGCCCTCAAAAGATTGCCAATAAAATTGCAAAGATTATTCCCACAAGCCTATCAAGCTTATCTTTTCAATAAAATCCTAAGCAGAAGAATTGCACTGGGGCTTCCGATAAATAAAGCTGAAGTTGGAGACTATGTTGTAGAGGTTGAACCCTCAGGGCTGCCGAATACCTCGAGGTATAGAATTGTAAGCCAAGAAACAGTCTCCGAAATCAATAAGGCAATAGAGGGTGGAAAAATGCTCCTAGCGATACCACTAGCCGGTTTCAAACAAAAAATTTCCCAAGGTGTTCAGGGAGAAATAGAGAAAGCGGTCTTGGAAGAAGAGGATGTGACACCGGAAAACTTCAAGATAAAGGGGCTGCCAAAGCTAAGTCTCAGAGGAGATTTACGCGTAGCTCTGTCACGCGTAAAGGGTTTCTCTGTGCATGAAGTATCTAGAGATGAAATAAACGCGGGCAAAAATAAAGTTGTCATAGGTTTTATGCTTTATAGAGGTTCATACGCAACCATAGTTTTAAGGGAGTTTATGAAGCCTAGGAACCCCATAAAGGCGGGCTTTTAACCTTTCGTTTTTCGCTGAAGTATCGCATGCTCGGCATTTTCGAGAAGCATAAACTTTTTATCCTCTGGTAAAACCACGTTTGCAGCATACTGATGGCCGTCAGCTACACCAAAAGTTTCGGACGCTTTCTCCAATAGATTTACAGCCCCAGGCATTTCTCCAGCATCTATCATCCTCTGTAGCTGTTTTGGGACTCGCATAGAGGCTTTCACAAATTTCTCTTTGAGTTTTCCCCATTTGGGTATGTCTCGCGGCACATTAACAAATCCCAGAATGTACTTGTTTGGCTTTATTAGACGTGCTTGATATGAAAGAAAAGAGCAGAATTGCCCAATAACTTTTGTCCCCATGCCTTTGTACATATCTCCAGCGTCGAACCATTGTATGTGCTCTGTTTCCTTTAAACCTTCACGATATAGTTTGCCTAGAAGCATACGGTTAACCTCTTTTCGTCTTTCCTCAAGAACCTTTATTTTCACTTCAACAGCCCCGTTTATGCCATCTAAACATGCCTTTATTCCCATGTCTGGACCACCTTCATAGTATCCCACCGCCCCGAGAACCTGCAACTTTGAGAACAAAGCGTCAACTTTAACGTTGAGACGGGGGATTTCTAGATTTCTTCCCTTTTTCTGAATGACCGCCTTTTCCAAGGCTTCTTTTAAGACGAGCTCGTTTATTGACTTGAACCCTTCGGGAATTTCACAGCTTCCAGTAATGGCTAAATAGCTTAAATCGCTGTTTTGTTCACTCAATTCTTTGGCAAAAAGATAACAACATGTTGCACCTGAAAAGTCTGTTTCACCTTTGAAACCTAAATGCTCCAAGTTTAAATCAAAAACTTTCGGGTCGCTTGAAGGTTTTGGGTCGTGGTGGTCAAGTATTATGGTCAGATTTCGACCGCGATTAAGTTCGGATATTAAGTCAGCATGGGACGACCCGATGTCAACGTAAAAGAAAGTCAGACCTTCCTTTGAATGCATGTCAGCTATGACTTCGGTGTATACTTTTTCTAAACAAAAAGTCTCGACGGATACCCCTTCACGCTCAAGCGCCCGCTTGACTATGGCGGCTGAACATAAGCCATCGGCATCATCATGATGCACTATGAAAACTTTTTTAGCAGTCTCCCTTCTGAGCTGCATTATCGCACTTTTGGCTCTTTGCTTAAAATCCTGCAAAGACATTAAAATCACGCCCATCCTATGATTTTCAAGAGGTCTGACCGAGTCACTATACCAACAATTTTTCTACCCCTCGCAACTAAAACTCCCGGACGTCTTTCTAATATTGGACGTATCGCGCTTATACTTGTATCCTCAGAAACCACTGGAAGCGGCGGCCCCATAATGTTTTCTACTTTCTCCTCAGCTATGTTTGAACCCAGTTTACGTATTATATCCTCCTCAGTCACGGTTCCAACAACTTTAGAACCATTAATCACGGGTAATTGAGATATCGCATGACGCACCATTATTTCACTTACTTTTAAAACACTGTCGCTCGGTTTTGCGAAAATAACACCTCTGGTCATTATGTCTTTGCATTTCTTTTCCCTGTTTTCGGCTAAGACCTCTAAAATTTTGTTTACCGTTGAAAGTCTGGGATCAACTTTTCCCTTTTCTATCTTCGCTATATGTGCTTGCGAAACACCTACAAGTTCTGCCAATCTTTTTTGAGTTAACCTCGCTTCAAGCCTCATTTTTCTGAGGAGAGGTCCCGTTATCAATATAACCACCAGTTATTATCAAATACAAAACTGATACAGCAAAGTATATATCTGCTTTCCCATACACACTCAAAACTTCGTTAATCTGAGGACCTGAGAAAATGAGGAACATAATAGTCGAAAAGCTTAAGCAAACTCCTCTTGAAAAGCAGAGACTTGAAATTGTTGAAAGGAAGGGTTTAGGACACCCTGACTACATTTGCGACGCGGTGATGGAACAAGTTTCACTTCGTCTAAGCAGGGAATACTTAGAAAAGACGGGAACAATACTTCACCATAACGTAGATAAATCCCTCCTCGTGGCTGGACAGTCTGAGGTTAGATTCGGAGGGGGATGCGTTAAACAACCAATGCTTTTCGTTTTCGGCGACAGGGCAACAACAGAGTTTGACGGCATAAAAATTGATGTTGAAGAAATAGCCATAAACACGGCTAAAGAGTGGTTTAAGAAGAACATGCGATTTGTGGATCCAGAAAGACACGTAAAATACCAAGTTGAGCTGAAACCGGGTTCCGCAGGTCTCGTTGACATATTTAAACGAAAGGGGAAAGTGCTGGGCGCTAATGACACTTCTGCAGCTGTAGGCTACGCTCCTATGACTCGAACAGAAAAGATAGTTCTAAAGACGGAGCAGTTCTTGAACTCTAAGGAGTTCAAGCAGCGTTATCCAGAGTCTGGTGAAGATATAAAGGTTATGGGATGTCGAAATAATAACAATCTAAACCTTATCATCTCGATGGCTTTTGTCGATCGATACATCAGCAGCGAGGAGGACTATTTCGAAAAAAAGGCAAAGATATTGGATGAAATCGAAAAGTTTGTAAGATCTAACACGGACTTCGAAAACGTAAACATTCAACTAAATACTCTAGACGTGCGTGGACGTGGGGTTAGTGGAGTCTATTTAACTGTTTTGGGAACAAGTGCAGACAGCGGGGACTCCGGTCAAGTTGGGAGAGGTAATCGGGTAAACGGTTTGATCTCCTTAAATCGACCTTTCTGTTCAGAGGCGGCCGCAGGAAAGAATCCAGTGAGCCACGTTGGGAAAATATACAACGTTTTAACTTTCAAAGTTGCCCAGCACGTGTATGAGGAGGTTCCGGAGCTGGAAGAAGTTTACATCTGGCTTTTAAGCGAGATCGGAAGACCCATTGATCAGCCAGCGGTAGCAGCAGCCCAAATTGTGATGAAGGAGGATGGTTCGATAGATAAGGTTAGGAGCAAAATAGTATCAGTGCTAGAATATGAGTTGGAAAATATTGATAAATTCTGCATGGATTTGGCTCAAGGCAAAATATCAATATGCTGACCTGACAACGAATGAAACGGTTATATTCGAAACTAGTTTCTCTTGGTGGATTTTTAATTCGTATTCAGAATAATAATCCAAAAACGAATAATTTTATTAATTCACAACAGCAAGTCACAAAAAGGGCGTTAGCTATGGAAAGCGAGCAAGTAGAAGTTGAGGAGGCGACGTTTAACGAGCAAGTTGTTGAAACTTCGGAGCAAACATTCGTCGAGGAAGAAATCAAAGAGACTGAGGAAAAACAAAAAGGGAGCGAAATGCACAGCGAAGAAGATAGGAGCAGCTTTGTCCACGGATTATCTGTTGGGTTAGGTATAGGTTGCATTGCAACCTTTGTAATCATGTGGATTACGGTGTTCTTCTCGCCCATGCTGCCGTCTACAGTAACTTATGAGTCAATGCTTTCAGTATTCATCTATCCACTAATATACTTGTTGGCGGTAGGGCTTATTGCACTGACGGCAGGTGTCGTAAGGGAATATTACTCGAGAAAGTGATCAATTCTGGGTAACTCTTATAATTTATGAGCTAACTGGATATATTGTGAACTTATGCCCCGCATTAAAAGACTCTTGGAAAGAGTTTCAAAGGAGAAAGCTCCAGGTCCGGCTCCAACATTCTCTGTTCTACATGTATTGAAAACCCTTGAACTCATCGCTGAGAGACCTATAGGTCGTACAAAGCTTGCTGAGGAACTTAGAATAGGACAAGGTGCCACACGGACAATAATCAACCGTCTGAAAGCTGCGGGTCTAATTTCAACGTCAAAAATTGGTTGCACCCTGACGGAGAAGGGACGTAAAGTTTTAGAGGAATACAAGAAGACGTTTTTGAAGAAAGCAGAAATCAAAGATTTCAAACTTGTGGACGCAAAATACAATTTTGCAGTTCTAGCAAAAAACTGCGGGCATAAAATCAAGTCGGGAATGGAGCAACGTGATTCCGCTGTTAAAGTTGGAGCGAAGGGGACGGTGACGCTCGTCTACAAAGATGGTAGGCTTATGGTGCCATCGGTGGATATGGACTTTGTAAGCGATTTTCCTAGAACCGCTGAGTACATCATTAGAGTCTTCCAGCCCGAAGAGAATGATGTCATAATCATCAGCGGTGCAGATTCAACAGATCTGGCTGAGTACGGAGCTGCCGCTGCAGCATGGACCCTTTTTGACGATTGTTAAAATTGCCGTCAATATGTGTATTTATCTCCGCCTGCGAGTATTCGCTCCAAGGCCATGTTAAAGTTTACCATCCCTTCATTTGTTTTCGCTGAAACAGGTATTAGCAGAAAACGCAGGCCAAGCTGGTAAATGGCTTTCATCATGTTTCTGCTCAACAAACGTTTTGTCCCTTCAAGTTTTTGTTCAATTGAATGCTCCAAAGCCTTTGGATTCGCAGACCAGTCGACAATTTTGTTAACATCCTCATCGGAGAGCATGTCGCATTTAGAGAGTACGTGCACTTGCGGCAGGAAAAAGCGGCTGTAAACAGCTGCGGAAAGGAAGAGGTTTGAAACATAGTTTAAAGGGTTTAACGAGAAAACAGCGTCAAAAAGGTAAACTATAGCTTTTGGCTCCTTTGTAAGTTCGTTTGCGATGTATGGGCCGCAGGCTCTGAAGGCGAAAAGCTCCATTTGCCCTGGAGTATCCACCAAAACTATGTCAGACTTTAAGTCTTCAATTTCCTTAGAAAGGGTCTCCACCTCTTCCGCCAGCAAATCGGCAGCCATTATTAAGGCACCATTCGGCCCCAATCCATATTCTTCCATAATGTTTTCCACATTCACATAATCCCGGGCGTCGACATCCGGCGTGTAAGGTAAGTTTAAAGCACCCGGGTCCAAGTTTACTATCGAAACATCTTGCTTTGACATTCTTAGCCATTCGCTGAAAGCCGCTGTGAGTGTCGATTTTCCAGATCCAGCTGTTCCGATAATAAACACAATAAACATTATCCACCACCCACGATAAATTTTGTGTATAGACTGCAAACAACCGGATGGTAAAAGCTTTTCCTTTAACACCTAAACTTTGGGAAGTCCTGACTCACCAGCCACAATATGCTCACGGGACATTGCTAAGAGGGCTATACCCACAGAGGTTAGGGCCACTGTCGTTATGATAAGAGCTACAAAGAACCCGGACATTACTGTTAATACCACTATCTGGCTGTCTGCCCCTGCATATCCATCATCGCCAGACCAGCTTGCCCGAAAATAGAAGACTCCGGCCCCCTGTGCATTCCACTCGTAATAAAACTTTCCATTTAAATCTGTACTCACAATAGCTAATACGTTCCAGGAGGAGCCTCCCGTTTTGAAATAAATCGTTATTGATTTGTTCGTAATTTCCGGTGAAAGTTGTCCATACAGCGTGATGACGCTTCCTTCTATGACGAAGTTTGACGATGCTTTTAAGGAGATTGCTGAGGGTTGTAAGACACTATAGCTTGCAGACACTTGACCAGGAGCCCATTCCTCACATTCCTCGAGCGGAATTACTTTACATGAAGCTTGCCTCAAACTTTCTGGGCATTCACCCACTCTCCAGCCTGTCGTCCAGTTGTCTCCGGTGCATTCAGCTATGTAGTAGCGAACATTATTGTATGTTACGAAAGAAACCGGTGTTCTTGCGTGTTGGGGCGGGGTTGGAAGGTGCACACCAACATTCATGTGGGTTTCGTCTTCATAGTATAGAAGAACAACGTCCAGTCCACCTGCCTTCATTATCGAAGCTGCAATGTAACTGAATAAGTCGCAATCTCCAATATTTTCAACCATCGTCTCGACCGGATACTTGGCAGGCAATGTCACATTATACGGTATCTGATGCACCAACATTAGGACCCCATTCGCAAAATCCTCGGGGTTATCGTATATTTCCCAAAGCCGTTCCGCCACTGGTTGAAGAGGGTAGGGAGTTACAAAATTCGAAAAGTCTTGAATGGAGGCTTGTCTATGGGGCTTATCGCGGTAATATTCGTAAAGCGATTCGGGTATAACGACGTTAAGCCGATATTTTTCTGAACCGTTGAAGCTCTTAAGTAGAAAGTAGGAGACAGAGTAAGAGCTTGACGGAAAACATGGTGAAATGCTCGATACAATAGCAATAAAAATTATCGTAAAAGTTGTCGTGTTCCTCCGCTTCATATGTTCAAACTTGGTATTGCCGTTTATTGTCCTTGTGAAGCACAAATCATTACTCCAAACAAATATTTTGAATTCGGTTGCTCCGGACCCGGATTTCCAATCATCAAAATCAGAGTCTAGCCTGCTCCCTCATCGCAACCAAATGGAAAATAGCATCAAACTTTAAAAGTTTTAACTTTTCCGCCTTTCTCTTTTATCAACTCAGAAAGCTGCACTATGGCCTTTCCCAAGCGATCTTTCGCCACTTTCGAATCCTTCGCTGTAGTGGAAAAATGGATTTCAATGTGGGGTCTCTTCTCTTCTCCCTTTGGATGGGATTTTATGTAAACGTAGGGGTTATCGCGCATAGTAATATCAATAAGCGGAGCCAATGTGGACTCCATGATATCGTCCACGTATATGCTAGTTTCAAAGAACATTAAATCTCCAGTTTCCCTCTTAATTAGCTCAACCACAGAACTCTCAAAAATTGCCTCCATTTCTGCGGGAACACCAGGCAACGCAATTATGGTGGCGCCTTCTACCTCCAAACGCACACCAGGAGCTGTGCCCACAGGGTTTGGTAAAGGTTCTGCACCTTCGGGAAGCATTGCCATTTTAACTCGATGTAGAGTCAATTCAGTCGAGTCCAACCTACCGGCCTCGGCGTACTCCTGGTATTTTTCCTTAACCATCTGTAAGGCTTTGCTGTTAAGCACAAGATTACGGTTTAGGGCTTTTGCTATACCCTCCAGTGTCTTGTCGTCGAAAGTAGGCCCCAAACCACCAGTGGTTATTATGAAGCGAGGTTTACGCTCCAAAGCTTCGCGCACGGCACTGGCAATTTCATCAACATCATCACCTACAACCGTTATCCTACGAACAGTTGCACCTAGGGATACTGCACGCTTAGCCAGCCATTGCGCATTAGTGTTTAACGTTTTCCCTATCAGAAGCTCGTTGCCAACACAAATTATCTCAATCCACGTGTCCATTTTCCATATTCCCCTCTATCGTTTATGGTATACAACAAATAAGAATCCTTTTATGCTTTACACCGCATTCTTGAAGGCTTCGGATCGCATTATTTTTTCTTGCTGCTGAGCCACCATTTTAGGTACTCTTTTCTCCGTCTTTCTTTTTCATCGTCCTCGACTGAAGTCCTCAGTTTTTCCCTCAGTTCAATAAGTTCTTGCTGAGTAACGGATAGACCGCAGCTTTGGCAAACATAATGCCTTGTAGCTGCAATGTAACGCATTTCTCCACCGCATTCTGGGCAATAGGGCATTTGAATCCACTTTCCGCCCATAGGAAAAGACAAGGGTATAAGAAATAGCTTTCGATAAGTACGTGTTAGCTGTGTCACCTATCTTATGTTATGAAATTGACTAAGCCAGCTTCTTTTGCTAGCCTAATGGCTCTTTCCATTTCTTCCCTTGTTAGCCTTCTCCGCAGCTCTGGAATCTCGTAGGCCCGCCATTCGGGTCTATACTGAAACATAACGTTCACTCTTGTCTCTCTACCAAGGTTCTCCGCTATCCAGTTCAGTATGGGCTTTGTACAGCATTCCAAATGTCCGGGCAGCACTAGAACACGTATAATGAGTTCTCCATACTTGTTCGCTGTTAAATGATTCTGTGTACAAACCTCCCAGTATTTTGGCGCTTCCGAAATTTTAACGGCGCAGTCACCAGGCCCATATTTAAAATCCAACAGATAAACGTCCACGAAACCAGCTAAAAGTTGAGCTGTCTCATAGCTATAATAAGTGTTTGAGTTCCAAACAACCGGTATGTTAACGTTAACAAACTTAAACGTTTCAAGCCAATGTCCTAGCCACGGTGTGGGGTCTCCACCAACAAGGTTCGCATTCCTACATCCACTACGACGTAAAAGTTCAACCTCCCTCGCCAACTCTATGGGCTGATAGGCTGTGCCTTCTTCAATCCATTGAGATATCGTCCAGTTTTGGCAATGCTTACAACGCATCGTACAACCCATCGTGAAAATGGTTCCAGACGGAACAAGCTCCGGTTCCTCACCCATATGCTCAAAAATACTGGAAACTTTTATCGCCGAACCACATTTACAATACCCAAATTCACCCTTAAGCCTATTAACACTACACCTTCTAACACAAAAATGGCATTTCTCTAGCATGCGTTTCGCAATTTCGATCTTCAAGTCAAGATAAGAACTCTTAGGGACAGGTAGGTCATCTAGAATTTTTTGTTTTGTGTCTATATCCCTTTCTAGTTTGTAAAAGTCTTGTGTGAGTTCTTCGTGTTTTCGCCAAAGCTCCTTTAGAGTGTCATCTTTTCCAAAGTCTGCTGGAAGTTTTTTGGCTATCTGAAACTTAGCTGGCTTAATATCCTGCATGACTGCAAAATATCGGGACAAACTTTTCCTCGCCAAATCATCATTCAGCACAGCCAAAGCGTCCGGCCGCAAAAATCTCCACATGATTTTCACCATGGTTAAGGAACTCTAGAATAGTGCATATGGGTAGGCGCAACTGCTTGAATGGAGCGTTCCCCTTATTGGAATTTCACGCCCGCAAACTGGACAACGCATGTCCTTTGTCAAATTCCAACGAGTGATCGCGAAACTAAACCGTTTAATTAAAAGCTCGTTGCAGCTTGGGCAGTAGGTGTTCTCAGCGGGGTGACCGGGGACATTTCCTATGTAAACGAAGTTTAGGCCAACGCTTTTTGCTGCTGAATACGCTTTTTCTAGCGTCTGGATGGGTGTTGACGGGATATCAGTTAACTTGTAATCAGGGTGAAAGCGAAGTAAATGGAAGGGTGTGTCTTCTCCAAGGTTTTCTTTAATCCAAGACGCAAGTTTTGTAATTTGGTCTATTGAGTCCCCTATTTTAGGTATTATAAGGTTTGTGATCTCTATGTGGATACCTTGGCGTTTCATTTCCTTCAAACATTCGAAAATGGGTTCAACAGAGGGAACCATTGAAAAAGTTTTATAGAACTCTGGGTCGCCGCCGCCTTTAAAGTCTACGGTGGCTGCGTCAAGATAGGGAGCAATAGTCTTAACAGCTTCAGGCGTCATGTATCCATTTGTAACAAACGTGTTGAAAAAACCAACGTGGTGGGCAAGTCTGGCTGTTTCGTAAGCGTACTCAAAAAATATTGTGGGCTCCGTGTACGTGTAACTTATTCCCTGACAGCCGTTTTCCTGGGCAGCCTTCACGACCTCCTCGGGTGGGAAATCTCTGCCCACTATCTTTTTTTCTTGGCTTATCACCCAATTGTCGCAGAATTGACAGCGGAAATTACATCCCACAGTCGCGATGGAAAGAACCGACGAGCCGGGATTAAAGTGTGAAAGTGGCTTCTTTTCTATTGGATCCACACAGGCAGAAATGGCTTTGCCGTAAACAAGTGTATAGAGAACCCCATTCTCGTTCTTTCTAACCAAGCAGAAACCAGTTCCACCATCGTTTATCGTGCACCTCCGCCCACATAGGTTGCATCTAACCGCCCTATTTTCTAAACGTTCGTAGAGCACAGCTTCACGCACGACTATCCCTCCACGAAATGAAAGCCGTTGCCGTTGAAATCTATGCTTATCGCCCTTCTCGTAGCCCTAAACCCCTTTTTATGCCCGTCTGTTGTTATGAGACCAGCTTCTCGAAGCTTTTTTAAATGGAAAGAAATAGTAGTTGCTGAAACATTTTCAGCCAGCACTTTCCGTATTTGATTGATAGTTTGGGCTTTGGGATACTTTTGGAGTAAGTATTGTAGTATTTTTGTCCTTGTTGGATCGCTTAGGGCCTCGCATATTTTGTGGCCGTTAGAATATTGTTCCACATTAACCACTATTTTTATATCAAAATATTAAAACTTTTAAGCTTTCGCTCCAATTACTGCCTAGAACTCGTAAACCTTATTTCGAAAACAAATGGTGCTGTGAAGGTTTTTATGTCCAATTCTACACCTAGCAGACCTTCTAGAAAGCCGGCCCATACTTCAGGTTCGCTGATGAACGGTGCTTTTATCATTAGATATTTATCCTTGATGAAGAAGTCTCCAAACCCTTGAACTCGTAAACGTTTAAAGACCTCTTGCCACTTTTCTTGGTTTGACGTTTGGATGCCAAGAGTTGCCTCCATGGAAACTTTCGCTGCTTCGCCCATTTTTCGTCCCACTTCACGCCACTTTTCCCTCGGGATATTGTGAATTAGAATATCTACAAGTTCTACGTTGAGGAAGGCTATTCGGCTTATTCCACAATAATATTCGCCTGGAAAACGCCAATCATATATCATCATGCTTCTGTAAACGTCAAGCATTTTTGAGATAAGAGGCTTTATGCCCGGCTCTTTCCCCTCACTAATTAGCTTGTCAATAAACTCCCGCTCTTCTTCATCTAGAATAACGGTTGTCCTCTTTGCTGAACCTTTTCTTCCGTTTAGAGTCCCGCCGTTTTTCTTTTGCATAATCTGTATATCTTTTAGCATACTTTATATG
>Ga0185307_1000412_pt1 | contig 27666 bp, 27 predicted proteins | sample LHCtaG_FD_128010 | JGI IMG/M metagenome (GOLD analysis project Ga0185307, IMG submission 128010) | Hot spring microbial communities from Little Hot Creek, USA to study Microbial Dark Matter (Phase II) - LHC4sed_matched (SPADES... | ecosystem: Environmental > Aquatic > Thermal springs > Hot... | reverse complement strand
AATCGATGAGGTCTCAAAGATTGTATCAGATCCGTGAGAGGGTTATCGAGGCCTTGCGCAGCTTGAAGGAGGGCGAGAAGTGCGAGGTGTACCTCTTCGGCAGCTACGCGAGGGGGGACCACGCGCTTGACAGCGACGTCGACGTCCTCGTCGTCTCAGAGGGCTTCGAGGGATTGGCGCATCCGGAGAGGGTCTCGCGCGTGAGGCGTAAGCTCCCCGAGGACGTCTCGTTCGAAATAATAGCGCTAACGCCGAGGGAGCTCGAAAAGCTCAAGGACAGAGCCTTTTACAGGGAGATCTCGAGGTATTGGCTCAGGATATAGGGTGAGGCCCTGAGCTCTCAACCAATTGCTCTCCGCCTCCTCTAAGGTCGCTCAGCCTCCTCCTTTGAGGGGCCCGTTCGAGGCGGGCTATGGAGCTCACGCGACGAATGGCTCGAACCGACATTTGGCGACCCCGGCACTTCGCTATGAGCTGCGGGGCTGCGCGCAAGTCGCTTCGTGCTTGAGCCGTGCCTAAGCCGCTCAGCTAGACCCTCAGAACGTCAGCTCCAGAGGGCGTGGCCAGGGGCTTTTCAACTGCTTTGAGGGGCCTCAGGGGCACTTCGAGGTGGGGAAGGCGAGCGAGAGGTGCAAGGTGCACGCGTTGAGGACGTGATGGGAATGCCTATCTTGGTGAACTCGAAGAACCCGAGTGTGGCTATGCCCTCGGCCTCCTCGACCCCGCGCACGCGTTGAGCGAGGGGATTGCGTGTGAGGGGGATGACCTCCTTAAAGATCTTAAAAATCTTCTTAGACGCTGCTAGGCGCCACCAAGGACGGCCGATTGAGGTCGCTTAGCGCTGGTCTCCTCAGCACTTAATAGTCCTCGAGGCGTGCCTCAGCACCGGGTCGGGTATCACGTAGAGGTCCTCTCTCTTCTCGATGAAGCCGTTGTCCACGAGGTTCTTGAGGAGCCTCGTGAGCCCGGAGTCGTATATCCTCGTCCCGAGCCTCACCTCCAAGTACCTCTTTATCTGAGACCACGTAGCCCCTCCCCCGCTCAACGCCCTGAGCACCTCGACGTAGCGCTTGCTGCCCACGGCGCTTACGAAGTTGCAGAACTCGCTTCTCGCTATCTTTGAGGCCTCCTCGACGACCCCCTCTATGATGGAGGGGCTCGCCTCCCTCTTGCTGAGGACCCTCAGCCCCAGGTAGGAGAGCCAGCCCACGACCCCGCCCAGCCTCTCCGCGGCCTCATCCAAGAACGCCTCGCTGACCCTGAAGCCGTGCTCCTCGAAGCCCCTCCTCAGGAACTCGACCGACTTCTCCTTGCTGAGCGGCTTCAGCTCTATCCTCTCCATGTACCTGCCGTAGAGGGGAGAAGTTGGCTCGTGCACCTTGAGGAACCTATAGAGGAGGCCGACCTTGGATCCCGCGAAGACGAACGATATCCCGCTCAAGTTGTCGTAGGCATAGGCTATGGACGGTATTATGCTACGGCCCTTCATCTTGATCAGCTCTTGGGCCTCGTCGATGACGAAGGCGAGCCTCGCCCCCTCGTCCCTCGCCCACTCGTCCAACGCCTCTAGTATCTCGGTGAAGAGGGGCCTCGTCTCCTTGGAGGAGAACTCCACGCTGACCCCGAAGAGCCTCACGCCCTTTACGGCCTTGAGGTACTCCGCCACCCTCCTGTTCAACGACGTGAAGTCGCTCAAGCACTTCTTGAGCTCCTCTAGAAACAATTTGTAAGTCAGGTACGGAGAGGTCTCGAATCTCCTGGCATCTACGTAGACCCTCGGGATGTCGCGCGTCGCGGCCTTGATGAGAGAGGTCTTCCCGACCCTCCTGAAGCCGACGACTACCGTTATTGCGCGGGTCGCTATGGCCCTCCTAAGGCCCTCAAGCTCCTCCTCTCTGTCGAAGAGGTCTTCAGGCCTCTCTACGGGCCTGTCGAAGAAGGGCACGACTACACACCTCTGTAGCAGCTACACACCTCCGTGGTCGTGGCTCCTAATAAGCGTGCAGGGCGACGGCGAAGGCGGTGTCCAGGGCCAGCTACGGCCGCGAGGTCTGCTAGGCCGAGGTAAGCGCTAGGCCTTGGAGAGCAACAGTGACTGCACGCTCGCGGATTATTGCCAGGCCACGACCTGAGCCCGCGCCATCAGCAACGCCTACTCAGTGCGTAATCGCAGGTAGACCTATAGTTTATTATGATGGTGGACTTCGTCCGTATACGGTGGGCTGATGAGCGTTTTTAGCGTGAGGGTGAGGAGGGAGCTGAAGGAGAAGATGGAGAAGTACAGAGAGGGTTGACTGGCCCGAGGAGGTCCGGAGGTTCATAGAGCGGAGGGTAAGGGAGCTAGAGGCTGAGGAGAACTTTGAGAGGGTGCTCGAGGAGCTGAAGAGGGCGAGCTGGAGCGGTCCCGAAGGGCTTTTTCGGCTAGATCTGTGAGGGAGGACCGTGATAGTGGTTGACGCTTCAGCGGTGATAGCCCTCTTCCTCAGAGAGGAGGGCTGGGAAGCTTTAGTACCATCCATGAAGCAAACGATATCGGTGGGCCACGTGGTCAAGGGGCTCTACAACGCTGTTCGGAAAGCGACTCGCCTATTGAAAACACTAGACCGCTAGTCCGCGCGGCGTCATCAAGCTCTTCAACGCGTACTTAGAGAAGGACGTCGTGCTAGAGCCCGGGGCGAAATACATCTATGAAGCGTTCAGCATAGCGCTGGAGAAGGGCGTGCCGATCCACGATGCGCTGTACATAGCCTTAGCAATGGGTGAGAAAATGCCTCTGTGGCCCTTGACTAGGAGCAGAGGAGCGCCGCGTTGGAGCTAGGCGTTAGAGTGCTGCCTTAACCGGACCTTAACCGAGGTGAACGCTTGATGGTTAAACGCCTCGCAATGGGTTGTATTAAACGATGAGAGAGGAGAGCTTTGGAGCGAATGGCCAGGATGACCTCTCAGCTCCTCGAGCTTGCCGAGCTAAGCGGGGTCGGGGCGACAGGACCGCCGGCTTCGGGTGGGTCGAGGTCAGGTACCCCGAGGGGGCCTCGGGCGAGATCGATGTCGCTTCAAGCGCCCATCGCTGAGCTTGCGTCAAGTTGATGGCTGCTTGCGTATTAGATCCACGGGCCTGCGACCGCATGCTAAGCGAAGCACATGGTCGCGAGGTCCACGAGGTTCTTGAGCCCCTTGAGGTCCAAGACCTCAAGCGTTGAGTTGTGACGAGCACGGCGATGGGCGTGGAATTGACTTTTAGGCGTGGCGACCGCTGGTCTGCAAGGCGACTAGTCTGTAGAGGGTTGCCTGGTGGTAAAAAAGAGTCAAAGGGTCGTCGATGAAATCGCCCGAGGCATTGGCCCTAGCCTTCTCAGTACCTCTCCCTCAAGAGCTTGAGGTCCTCCAAGAACCTTATCCTCTTGGGGATCGGTGGGTGGGAGCTGAGGAACTCTCCGGGCTCTCTAACATCAGCCTTCTTGAGCCTCTCCACGACTTCGTCTATGTCGACGTCCCTGACGTAGCTAGCTGAGCGCCTGTAGAACGGGTTGGCGACGGCCTCCGTGAGCGCGTAGATGAACAGCGCCCTGAGCTTGCTCTCGCGGACTTCCTGGGCGGCGGCCTCGTTGTACCTGTAGTAGACGTGGAGCCTAGCCAGAGCCCTCTGCATCGAAGTCGGGCTGGTCACGGAGGCGCCGTGGGCGTCCGCGTAGTACTCCCTGAGCCTGCTGAAGGCCAGCACCAGTATCTGAATAACGAAGCTCAGGACTATCGCCGCCACTCCGGTAAGCATGAAGAAGACGCCCCCTCCACCTCTCCTGTTCTCGCTCGACATGGCTGAGTAGTAGAACGAAGCGCGTATCAGCATGAGGCCCAAGTAGTAGAGGAAGCTCGGTATCAGGCCCATGAAAAGCATGACCGCGTTGTCGGCGTGCCTGTGGTGCCCGATCTCGTGCCCTATCACTGCCCCCAGCTCGTCCCTCTTAGCCATCCTCAACATCTCGGAGGAGACGGCGACCCACCTCCCCGCGAGGAAGTTGCCGTAGGCGAAGGCGTTTGGAGGCCCCTCGACCACCACCGCCTTGGGGGGCTTGCCGAGCCCAGACCTGGCTGCCACCTCGTCGACCATGCGCTGCAACTCGGGGTCGTGCCTAGCCCTGTAACTAACATTGATGATCCAAGGGGAGACCAAGTAGATCACGACGTTCATCAGCAGGACTGCGATCAATATGTGAAGGGCCAGCCCGCTCACGGCGTAAGAGGTGTTCGTGAGCCAGCCCAAAATCGATAGGAGCACTAGAATGCCAGCAAGCCCTCCCACGACCACCACGAGCCCTAGCAACGCCATCGACGCCCTCAAGGACAGCTTCCCAGAGATCTTCGCGGCGACCTTGGGGGCTATGCTCTGAGCGACGACAAGCATCACCAGCATGCCGAGCACGTAGGCTACGAGTATTGAGAAGAACATCGCTGGGTCGAAGAGGAAGAGGAACATGGTATCGGCCCTCTTAAGGGCTAGAGAACGAGGGTCTTTAAAAGCATTTCCCTTAACGCTCGTCGAGGCGCTCAAGCCGCGGATTCGGGCGGAACGAATTCCGTTCCCCACTCGAACTTCACTTAATGCGTATGTCGGCGTAAAGCTCCATGAGTGCTTAGAGGCAGAGCGCTGCGATCCAACTAGGTTCGAGCACTTTGGGTCTTAGCAAGGCTTATTTGACTTCACGACAATTGACTTAAACAAGTGAGTAGGTTGAGCTGGGTCCAAGACACTAGCTCTAGGAAGCTCTTCCTCGAGGGCTTGAAATCGTTGCGCAACGGAGTGCTCTTGATGATCATCGCCCATATCGCGGGCACCTCGGCCATCGGCCTAGCGCTCCGGCCGCCGATCGCGTGGCTACTCCCATCGCCCATAACAATCCCTGGACCCCGATGGGGCATCGCGCCTCCAGAGACGAGGGAAATTTCGAGGGAGCTCTTAGAGGAGCTCCTAACTCGAGCTCCCCACATCGTTGCCCTTGGAGCCCTCATACTAGTCTTGGTGTTGGCCGCGGGGGCCCTCGCCGTAGTCGGCCTCTGGGCCCTCTTCGTGCCCGGCGCTAGGAAGCTGGGAGGGCGAGCGCTGAGTTCAGCACGGCCTCGACGCTCATCTGGATAGGGTACTTCTGGGGCGTCCTAGTTTTAATCGTAGCGCTATTCGCCGGCTTCGGATGCGTCATCTGCTTCGCGCTCCTCCAGAACGTCCCGGCCATTATCTCAGCGCTCGTGGGGGCCGGGGCGGGGGCCCTCGTGGGCGCTGTGCTAACGCTCATCGGGTTCGTGGGCTCTATATTGCTGGCCTTCAAGCTATACGAGCTCGAGAGGGACTCGCTGTACCTCGTCGCCGTCATCTTGATGATAGCCTCCTCACTTCTGAGCTTCGCAGGGCTCATACCTTACGTGGGATCTCTCATCTCGATAGCATCTCTGGTTGCAGGCTTCGTATCGCTGATACGCTGTACGTAGCGCTTGGTAGGAGCATTGATAGGGCCGCGAGCTTGACGCCCGTCGCTCAGCAGGCGTCGCTCGGCTGACGTCTTTGCAACGGTCGTGGCCCAGCTCAAATCGGCGTCGTATGAAGAGCTTTAAGCCGGTTCGTGAATACTTGAGGACGTGAGCAGCATAGGACCTCGGCGGACGACAAGCTCGTCCGAGCGCTCGACTAAGGCTAAGCTCTGGCGGGCCGCCCGATGGTCGAGCTCAATTGCAAGCAAGAAAGGAGGCCTCGGAAAGCCATCGCCATGGCCCTCTTGACGTCGAGATGCAGGCGAAGGGCTCGTCGAGGCCTTAAAGGAGGTCTAAGAACCGTCGAGGGCCGAGGGCCTACTTAAAGTTATAAATCTGCACGGAGTGGATTAAACGCGATAGGCTCGGTCGCGGGGCGCGATGATTGAGATGGCCGAGCCGCGATCGGTGAGCTCCTTCCGCCCCATGAGCGCCCCACGATGTTGCTCCAACCACCGCTGCAACCTTCGAGGCCTTGCCCTACGAGCCCTAAGAGGCGTCTAGAAGGCTTGAAGCTCTAGGCCAGAGACCAGCGCTCAAGCAGCGTCGAGGCGCAGCTCTAAGCATTTTAGGCTCTGCGAGCGCGTAGGTATTAGAAGGCTGAAGAGGTCATGGCCTCACCAACGCTCCTATCGGAGGAAGAGAAGCTTAGGCTCTTGAAGACCATAGAGAGCGACGTCGAGTTCAGGTACGCCATCGCAGGAGTCCTCGGGATCTCGGCCATATTGGACGAGCTGAGGAGGCTTAGAGAGGACTTCAACAAGCGATTTGAGGAAGTGAACAAGAGGTTGGAGGAACATGGTAGAATACTGGCCGAGCACAGCGAGAGGCTAGAGGAGCTGACGAAGGTCGTCGGCGAGCTCAAGGTCGGCGTGGGCCCCTTGGGCAGGAGGCTGGGCAGGGACTTAGAGAAGACGATCCTCAAGCTGTACGAGAGGTCCCTCGCAGAGAAGGGCGTAGAGGCTGAGAGGGTCGAGAGGTTCGTGTATAGAGACGTAGACGGGAGGTTCTACAGGAGGGGTGCGAGGATAGAGGTTGACGTCTACCTCCACGACAAGGCGATGTACTTGGTTGAGGTGAAGTCCTATGCCGACCATGAGGATATCGAGTGGTTCTACGAGAAGGCCCACATAGCCGAGAAGATCCTCGGGAGGAAGGCGGACAAGCTAATCGTTGTGGCGGTTGGCGTGGACAAGAGCGCCTTGGAGAGGGCCAAGGAGTTAGGGGTCGACGTCGTCTACGGCGACGTGATAGAGGAGTAAGCTTAAGGGCCTATTCAGCGAGCTCGCGGCGGGGCGGGACAACCATCTTCAAGGAGGTCTTGGTTAGCGCGATGAGTGGAGCTCACCATGGCGAGCCGACGAGGCTGTGAGCGACGAGCTCCCAACGAGCGCCTTCGCGGCGACGTGCAACGCCTAAGCGCCTTAGGGCTTTACCCGCGCGAAGGTCTGGCCCCCATATTTGAGGGGGCTTGAGGGGCTCTTCGCGGCTCGGCTACACGCTTACTACCTCAACAGCCTTGCTTTGGACTTTTTGGCACCGATTATAGCAAGAGCTATGTATAACTGGAGCTTTAGGGTACGTCGTATACTGGGCTGTAACGGTCGTGTCTTTGCTAGGCTTCTACCTTGGTTAAGGTGGTAAAATGAGGCTCTACCTAAGGAGGTTGAAGAGGCTTTTTTCTTCCAGCCTTCATTAGTTTTCTCATTGTGGCGATTCCAGCCTATGTGCTGGTGTTCACGGTTCTTCCACATTACATCGGGTATACAGAGCCAAAGCCGTATCCAGACTCGCTACTTTTAGCATTCATATCGGCACTACTAATGGCGTTCTTTTCACCATTAATAATGAGAAATAAGAGAATAGAGACGTAGAAAGGGCTCGCTTACAGAGCTACGCACCCTATATGTTAGGAGCCAACGTTGAGTTACGAGGGTACGGGGCTGGCTTGAGGAGGCGCTCGACGACTGCTTCAGAGCGCGAGACCTCTATAACTTTAGAGGTATGGTAAGGTCGCCTTCCTCTCACGTCAAGCATGCGAAAAGGCCCTCCTGATTAAGAGGCTCAAGAGCTACAGCTTGGTGCATAGCGTCTTAAAGTCGTATAGGAGGCCAAGAGCGTCGCTGACGCATCTGACGAGCTAATGCGAAGGGCTTAGCGACATAGACCTACCGATCATAATCAATGTGGCCCCAGCAAGAGCGATAGGCTTATGCTAACGGCAATCAAGGACGTCAACGTCGAGGTGATGGTCTACTCGCTGGAGGAGGTCGTTGACGACATCAGGAGCGAGAACTCCTTCGTAGTAGACGCCGTAGAGCGGGGCTTCGAGGTCTACGACGAGGCAATCACTAAGCTCAGGCAAGCGCTTCGTGAAGTGAGGGTAATCGAGGACGATTGAGGCTCGCTAAGGCTCGTTACTACCTTTACTCAAACATCATTCGACGAGCCCTTCATTAGCGTCCGCGCTCACCTTTCAAAGACGATATAAGCACCTAAGCAGTACAGATCTCAGGTGAGAGGTTGCCCAAGGCCCTCAGCGACGAGGAGCTCGAGGTGCTGAGGAGGCTCAGGAGGATCTCGAGGCCCAGGAAGAGGCTGGGCTACATGAAGAAGATACTCCTGATACCTCAGCGCAAGGGGCATTAAGATGGCCTGCAGAGTGAGGGTCAGACTCGTTAAGGGCGATAGGGCTGTCGAGACGTCGGCCCTAGTCAACAGCGGATTCGAGACCGACGCCCCGGACATAGTCATACCGGTCGAGCTGGCCAAGAGGCTTGGCCTGTGGCCTCCCGAGGAGGCGGCCTTCGCCCTACTTGACACGGGCGGCGGCGAGCTGAGCGCTCCCTACTACGAGTCGTCCGTCGAGCTGGAGCTGGTCTTGGACGATAGAGGGCCGAAGAGGGTCTTGGTCAACGTGATCGCGAACCCTCACGTCCACGAGGTCCTCTTGAGCGACTTCGTGGCCAGCGCTCTGGGGATAGCCCTGCTGGACATCAAGAGAGGGCTGTGGAGGCTGGCGGACGACCCTCAAGGAAAGGTGAGGGAGGCCGCCAAGCCAGAGGAGTGGTAAGGCTTGTCCATCAGGTCTATGAAGCGTCGGCCGTCGCCGCGTAGCCAATTCTTAAGCTCCTTGACGGGAGCGCCCCACAGCTATTCGTACAATCCTCGATGGCTCTGCCGACGCGGTGAGGGTTAAAGGAGCGGCTTGACGTAGTCGTGGCCGCGTGCTTCGGGCGACCCTATCAATAGCCTGTAGTGGCTCAGCTTCTCCCCTCGATAGACTGCCTCCACCTTGCCCCGAGCCTCGAACCTCTCTCCGGGATCCACGACCCCCATGTAGAGCCCCTCGTAGCTACAGACCTCCCTCAAGCCCTCCACGCCTACTCCGCTCACGAACTCGACTTCTTCGACGAGCCACTTCGAGGGCATGAAGAGGGACTCCGAGGCGTCCGCCACGACCCCTCTTATCGTGGCCAAGCCCAGGGGCTTGTATCTGAACTCCCCGAACGACTCCCTCACCTCGTCCTCCTTCTTCACCGGGTGTACTGAGAACTCCCTGCCCTTGAAGAGCCCCCTGTTCCACTTCCTAGCGCATATGACCTCGGCGTCGCCCTTCGACAGGTAGAAGAGCCTCTCTCTCCTCTTCAATAGGTCCTCGAACCTCTCCCTGGATAGGCCCTGAACGCCCCTCCTTGGCTCCTTGTAGAGCTCGCGCAGGGCCTCCCTGGCCTTTAGGGCGCCCTCCCTCCCGTAGACGACTAGGTCTACGTCGGAGAACGGCTGGTGGATCTTTATGAGGACCGAGCCCGTCACCCCGAGGCCGTCAATGGGTATGCCGGCCTCGTCGGCTATCACCTCAGCCAGCTCGACGGCTACGCTCTCTAGCTCGTCCCTAGGGCCTTCGATAATCTCTCTAAGCCTCTCCTCTGGGCGGTAATGCCTCGAAACCATGCCCAAGGGCACGGCCGACATCTCCACCCCGAGCTCATCGAAGAAGGCGACGTAGTGAGGGTAGCTCTGCTTCAAGTAACTGATCGTGTCTAAGAGCATCGGCACCGTGTAGTATGGCAGGGCTCGTCTGAACCTCTTCTCCCTCCCCCACTTACCGTCAGGGCTCGGGACGTACTTCAGGTAGGCTATGACGTGGCTCGGCGGGTGGACGTTCCCGACCGCTGTGAAGAATAGCCCCTCGACCGTCTCGACGTAGTCCCTGTCCCTGAAGAGGCGCATCGCCGATCCCTGAAGCTAGTCTAAGCTTGAGGTAATAAACTTGTAGTCGAAGGACCGTTCCTCGAGCAACCCTTGAGCTAGGTGTTAAGGCGTCGAAGGCTTGACTAGGCGAACAAACTTTTCAAGCCCGATAACACCCTCTCCTCTGAGGAACGGAAATGGCCCTAAGAGAGCTCCTGAGGAAGGTCGCCGACGGATCCCTAAGCGTGGAAGAGGCCGAGCAACAACTGAAGATCTTGGCGATAGAGGAGATGGCTGACGTACTCAAGTTGGACGTCGGGAGGGAGGTCCGCAAGAGCGTCCCGGAGATAATATTGAGCGAGTACAAGAGCGCGGAGCAACTGGAGCTCGCCGTAAAGGGCCTCCTTGAGGCTAGGGGCAGGGCCATAGCCTCTAGGCTGAGGGGGGACCAGCTAGAGGTCGTGAGGAAGTTCGAGGGGGACCACGACGTCGTGTTGAGCGCGTCGCGCAGAGTGGCCGTGATCAGGAGGAGGGGCTGCAGGGTGCTCAAGCACGGTGGGAGGGTCGGGATAGTCGCTGCCGGCACGGCCGACCTGCCGATAGCCGATGAGGTGAGGCTCTTGGTCGAGGAGCTAGGTTGCGATGCGGTCGCGATCCACGACGTGGGAATAGCTGGCCTCCACAGGACCCTTGATGCCGCTAAGAGGCTCTTGGAGGTCGACGTAGACGTGGTCGTGGCGATAGCCGGGATGGAGGGGGCCCTCCCCTCGGTCTTGGCCTCAGTCCTCGACGTGCCGGTCATAGGCCTCCCGACTTCGCTGGGCTACGGCCTAGGCGGTAGGGGGGTCGCGGCGCTGCTGTCGATGCTCCAGTCGTGCTCGCCGGGCTTGGTGGTGGTCAACATAGACAACAGCGTCGGCGCTGCGGTGGCCGCGGCCCTCATAGCCAATAGGGTAGCCAGGTTCAGGGGGTCGTCGAGCAGGTGAAGGTCTTGGTCCTAGACCCGAGGCTGGCTGGCATATCAGGCGACATGCTCTTAGGGGCCCTCGTGGACCTCACGGGCAACGTCGACTGCCTCTACGAGGTAGCCTCAGTGATAGAGGAGGGGGTCGAGTACTGCGAGGGCCTTGAGCTTGAGGTCCACGACGTGAAGAGGAAGGGGATCAGGGCCAAGAGGGTCGAGCTCAAGGCGAAGGAGGTCGTCAGAGGGGTCATGCCCGAGGTCTTTAAGCGCAACGTCGACAGGGTTCTGGAGGGCCTAGACCTGTCGGAGAGCGCCAAGGGGTTCGTCGAAAGGGTCACGAGCGAGATCTGCGAAGCCGAGGCGAAGGTCCACGGCACTGGGCACGAGCTATTCGACGTAGCCTCCGTGGACACGATATTCGACGTCGTCGGGACAGCCGCGTTGCTCGACAAGTCGGGGCTCTTAGGCTCAGAGATCTACACCACCCCGCCAGCCCTCGGCTACGGCGTCGTGGAAACGGCTCACGGGCCTTTGTCAATCCCCACACCGATGACGTTGGAGATCCTGCGCAAGCACGGCTTCGCCTACTCGAACCTAGCGGTTGAGCACGAGCTCACGACGCCGACGGGGGCAGCGCTCCTCACCAACTTGGCCAAGAGGGTCGTCGACTTCTACCCCTCGATGAGGGTCGAGGGCGTTGGCTACGGGGCTGGGTCCAAGGACTTGGAGCTCGTCCCGAACGTGCTCAGAGCAGTCTTGGGTGAGGGTCCGAGCTCCGTAGCCGTTGAGAGGGTCGTGGTCCTTGAGACGACGGTCGACGACGTCACTGGAGAAGTGCTGGGCAATGCCGTCGAGAAGCTCCTCGAGCTAGGAGCTTTAGACGTCGTCGTCCTGACAGGCGTGGGGAAGAAGAACAGGCCAGTGCACGTCGTGAGGGTCCTGTCTAAGCCCGAGAAGAGCGCAGAGCTCGCTGGGGCCCTGATTGAGGAGCTCGGAACCCTAGGCGTCAGGGCCCTCGAGGCCTCCAGATGCGCGGTCGAGCGCCTCGAGAGAAGGCTCGAGGTGGAGGTTTGCGGGAGGAGGTTCGAGGTCGCGGTCAAGGAGTCGAAGACTTTAGACGGCAGGACCCTGAGGGTCAAGCCCGAGTACGAAGATCTTAAGAGGATATCAAGGGAGCTGGGGATCCCGCTGAGAAGGGTTTTAGAGGTCGTCCAGAGGGAGGTCGAGGGGCGAGAGCCCACTTCGTAGCCGACGATTAAGGCTTCAGCTCATTGTTGCGATTTTCGCTCGAGCGGCTCCACGATCAGCCTCGGACCCTCCTTGGCGACTATCCTCACCTTGGACCCTTTAACGACCTTCTTCAGGGCCCTCGCCATCCACAGCTCTCCGCGGAAGATCACGAAGCCCTCGCCTCCTTCTTTCATGTCGTCCACGGCCTCGGCGACCTCGCCCACGATCGCTCCCAGGACGGGCTTCCTCCTCCTGGCCTCTATGACCTTGTAGGCCATGAAGGCCGCGAAGGCCGCTATGGGGGCTGTGATGGCGACCACTATCCAGACGAAGGTCCCGACCCACTCCGGGCTCACGACCCATCTGGTGGGCTCGAAGGCTATCATCAAGAGGGCGCCCAGCGCTAGGGATACTGTGCCCGAGACTCCGAAGAGGCCGAAACCGGGCGTCAGTGCCTCTACGAGCAACAGTATGAGGCCGAGTGCTATGAGCACCAGCGACCCGAGGCTCAAGGGCGTAGCCCCCAGCCCTATGACGCCCAATACCGTCATTATCGCGCCTATTATGGCAGAGGGGTAGACCCCGGAGGCCAGCCCGAATATCAGGGCAAAGAGCCCCGCTGTCATGAGGATGTAGGCTATCTGGGGATCGGATATCACCGCCAAGACCACGACCCTAAGAGAGGGGGCGTATTCCACTACGTCCGCGCCGGAAGTCTCCAGCTTCACCGCTCCAGCCCTGGTCTTGACCTCCATGCCGTTGACCAAGCTCAGTAGCTCCTCCAGCTCATCCACGGGCGGCACGTCCGTTATCCCGAGCCTGTACGCCTCGTCGGCCTTTAGGTTCAAGTTCTCGGTTATGAACCTCTTGGCGATCGTGACGTTCCTGCCCCGCTCCTCGGCCTTGGTTTCCATGAGCTTCAAGAGGGCGTTTATGTACTTCGTGTTGTTTATGGGCTGGCCCATGAAGTCCACTGGCTGGCATGAGCCTATGATCGTGTGGCTGGCCATGGCCGCCACGTGAGAGCCCACCAATATGTAGGTCCCGGCGGACCAGGCCCTAGCCCTCCCTGGCGGGTAGACGTAGGCTATTACGGGGACCGTCGACTCCTCTATCAAGTCCAGTATCCTTATCGTCGAGTCCAAGAGGCCTCCAGGAGTGTTCAAGATTAAGACCGCAACAGAGGCCCTCGCGTAAGAGGCGTGCTTCAAGCCCTCCTCGACGTATATCGCGGTGGCCGTGGTGATGGTCCCCTCGATCCTCAACACGTAGACCGAGGGGTCTGACGAGGCTGCCTCAGAGGGGGCCTGTACAGCGATCATCGAGGCGAGGGCCGCCAAGGCGAAGATAAAAAAGAGGGTTTGCGCCTTTCGACGCTCCGTAGCAGTTCACCCTCTCCCCTTCTCCGCGACCTTTGACGTCAGGCCTATCACCGTGCCCAGCTCGCCTAGGGCTTGGGGGGCTATTATGACCAAGTTCTTCTCCCTGGCTATGTCGATGAGCGTCTGGAGCTCCCTGAGCCTGAGCGCTATGGGCTGCTCTTGATAGGCCCTAGCGGCTTCGGCCATGATCTTAGAGGCCTGGAGCTCGCCCTCGGCGACTATTATCCTGGACCTCCTCTCCCTCTCGGCCTCGGCCTGCTTGGCTATGGCCCTCAACATGCTCTCCGGTAAGCTCACGTCCTTTATCGAGACCGCCGTGACCTTGATGCCCCACGGGTCCGTGAGGATGTCGAGGGTCTGCGTCAGCCTCTTATTCAGCTCCTCCCTCTTGCTCAACAACTCGTCGAGCTCCGACTGCCCGAGGACGTCCCTGAGGACCGTCTGCCCTAAGAGGCTCGTCGCGTAGACGTAGTTCTCCACCGCCGTCACCGCCTTCACAGGGTCCATGACCCTGTGGTATATGACGGCGTCCACCTCGACGGAGACGTTGTCCTTGGTGACTATCCTCTGCTTCGGGACGTCTACCGTTACGACCCGCAAGTCCACCTTAACGAACTTGTCCGCGATGGGCACTCTGAAGAAGATGCCAGGGCCCTTGGCCCCCAAGAGCCTCCCGAGCCTGAATATCACCGCCCTCTCGTACTCGTAGACCACCCTTATCGACGACGCCAAGATTATGATTATGACTAGGACCAAGAAGAACATCGCCACTATTTGCGCTAGTGATAGTATCAACGGCCCTGCACCTCGTCCTTGACGACGGTTCCTCGTATAGTAGCGCTAGCCTCGAGCGTAAAAACGTTTACCCTCGTCTCGAGGGCTTTACTAGCGCGTTCGCGTTCTCATTGAGCTCGCTTCAACCTCTTCATTATGTCTTCGTGGAGCTCCGGAGTGCAAGTGGCCACCATCGCCGACCTAGCCTTAGGCTCGAGCTTGCAATTCAACTCCCTACCGTCAGCGTCTGTTATGATGCCCCCGGCCTCCTTGAGGATGAAGGCCGAGGCCGCGAAGTCAGGCGCCCTCAGAAAGCCCCTCAAGTCCACGAACGCGTCCGAGGTCCCCGAGGCCACGAAGCATATCTCGAGCGCGTCGGAGCCTATGAGCCTCACGTGCCTCGCTCTCTCTATGAGCTCTGCGATCCTCGACACGTAGCCGCCTATCTGCCCCCTTACGTTCAGCTCAAAGGCTATGAACGCCTCCTCGACCCTCTTAGTATTTCGAGGCCTCATCCTCTTGTCGTTCAAGTAGGCCCCGAGGCCCATCTCGGCATAGTAGAGGTCACCAGTCACGAGGTTCACCACGCCAGCTGCGACCACGTCCCTCAAGGTCATCCCCTCGGCTATCGCTACTGCCGAGCTACAGGCGGGATAGCCCCTCAAAACGTTCGTGCTCCCGTCCAAGGGGTCGACGACGACTACGCGCCCGCCCCCTCCATAAGTCTTGAGCCCGCTCTCCTCGCTCACGAGGACGAAGTCTTTCAAGCTCTTAGCCAGCGACTCAGCTATCGCCTTCTCGACCTCCAGGTCTATGACCCTCATGACGTCGCCGCCAGCGCCCGTGCCCAGCTCCCTGTGGGCTTCTTCAGTGCCCCTCAGCTCTAAGAAGCGAGCTCTAGCGGACCTCAATGCCTCAATCGTGAGCTCCTTGAAGCGCATAGCGGTCCGGAGAAGTAGGGAGCGAAGCGCGACGTTAAACCCTTTCCCACCAAAGCCCCTCCGAGATGAATCCCGAGAAAGTGGCCCGACGCTCACCGCCCTGCGCAGACGGCTCGCATGAGGGGCCGAGGAGTCTTGGCCTCCGCTCTCGATCAGCTTCACGCAGGCCCTGAGGCCGGCAAAGCCGCAAAGCTCATAGAGGGAGCGAGAGAATCTTGCTAAGAGCTTCCTCAACTAGCCTAGGAGCCGCTTGACGAAGACGGGGGTCGCGAGATTGGCCGGGGCGAGTAGGAGGTGCGTGTTCTGCGAGATAGTGGCTGGTGGCGAGAGGGCCGTGAAGGTCTACGAGGACGACGTCTGCGTGGCGATGATGGACGTCGCCCCGGTGAACAGAGGGCACATGCTAGTCGTGCCTAAGAGGCATTACGACACGGTTTTCGAGATGCCCTTCGAAGAGGCCGCTCACGTCTTCGGCGTGGCATGCTTAATGGCTAAGGCCGTCAAAGAGGCCGTAGGGGCTGAGGGAGTTAACATACTCCAAAACAACGGAAGGGCTGCTTGGCAATACATATTCCACGTTCACGTGCACGTGATACCCAGGTGGATTGGCGATGGGATCGAGGCCTACTGGCCCGCCGAGCGGAGCAATTACGACGAGCTGGAGAAGGTCGCGGCCAAAATAAGAGAGAAGCTCGTCACTTTGGGCTCCAACGCGATCAGGCCCCTTAGCGCCGAGCGAACAGCTAATAGTCGCTAGCTTCGAGTGCCATGGCCTTTGGGGAAAAAAGTGGAGTGCTAGGCCTCGTCCCCCTATGGGGGTCCCTGTCCCTCCTCTTCGAGCGGTCGGTAGAGCTCCTCCTTATTGATGGCCACTTCGTTCAATATCTCGTCAGAGACCAATATAGGCGCGTTGGCTATGAAAGCTAGGGCGACTATGTCGCCGGTCCTGCCCTCGACCTCCTTGAGCCCCTCGCTCGTCTCTAGGGCTACCTTCGTCAAGAATCTCGAGCCGCTCATGCCGTAGATAACTGCCCTCTTGACCTTCACGTTTAGCTGGTTCAAGACGTCGAGCATGAAGCCGTGCGTCGTTTGCACGGGCCCTCTATCCATCATGTACTTTATGCTCAGCGCTTGCGCCCCATCCATGATCAGTAGCAGGACCCTCTCTCGAGAGTCTTCGAGTAAGGCCACGGGCAAGGGCCCTTGAGGCGTAGTGGTCATGGCCACTCCTGTGACCTTAACTTCTACGAGGCCTTCTCCTATATCATCCATTATCCTTCTCGGGAGAGGGCGACACTCGACCACTTAAATCTATCGCCGGCAAGTAGCCCCTTGTGGTCTCAGAAGCGCTCGGCTGCCCTCATTAATCGACAAAGCCGGTGCTCATCATCGACTATCTGGGGCTACAGCTCACTAAGTCGGCCGGGCTCTAATTCGCTCCACTAGCCACTTCCAATTCCTTAGGCTTCGCCCGCGACCCGAGGGGTCCGACATCCATATCGAGGGAATCCTCGAAGCCATCAGCCCTGACCCAAGCCCTTTCTCACAATGTCGACTATCGCTGGCAGGGCCTCCCCGGCTTTGGCATAGACCACCGCATCGGCGACTTCGTCCAAGGGTGTCGGCTCCATGTTTACTATGGCGAGCTTTGCCCCTCTCCGCTTGGCTATGACCGGCAAGTAGGCCGCCGGGTATACCTGCAAGGAAGTGCCAACGATCAGCATCAAGTCGCATGCCCCGCTCTCCCAGAGCGCTCTCCTATAGGCCTCCTCGGGCAGGGGCTCGTTGAAGAGCACGACGTTCGGCTTTAGCACGCCTCCGCACTCACACCTCGGCGGTAAGTGGCCCCTCTTGGCCATGCCCATCGCCTCCTCCATGGAGACAATGCGGCTACAGCTCAAGCACACGGCCTCCCTCATGTTCCCGTGGAGCTCTACGACGTTCCTGGATCCCGCCTTGAAGTGGAGGCCGTCGACGTTCTGGGTTATGACGGAGCTGAGCTTGCCCATCCTCTCTAGCTCGGCCAAAGCGTAGTGGGCCCTGTTGGGCTCAGCCCTCACAAAGCTCTCAAGCCTGTTGACTATGAACTGCCAGAAGATGTCGGGGTACTGTCTGAAGAACTGAATCGTGCCCGTACTGGGGTCTATCTGCTTCCACAGGCCTTGAGGGCCCCTGAAGTCCGGTATGCCGCTCTCAGTCGATATGCCGGCCCCGGTCAGGGCCACCGCCTTCTTGGACCCTAAAATCATTCCCGCTACCTGCTCAACTTCTCTCACGAAGCCCACTTCCCCATCACTATAAAAGAGGGCCTCAGCTCAATTTATCCCTTAGCCCCACTCTACTATAGGGCCCGAAGCGAGGGAACACGCTTGCACCCGACTCTCTACATCAATTGTAAGCTCAACGGGGGTTTCTGCGGCAAGTGCTGCTACGACACGAGGATGCCGTTGACCAAGAGGGACATAGAGAGGATCAAGAAGTTGGGCTTCGCCGAAGAGAGCTTCGTCGACAGGCGCGGCCGCATGCCGAGGCTCAGGAACGTCGACGGGCACTGCTTCTTCCTCGACCCCGCCACGAACTCGTGCACGATATACCCAGACAGGCCCGAGGGGTGCCGCCTATACCCGCTGGTGTACGAAGAGGAGAGCGACAGGGTTTCGGTCGACCCCCTGTGCCCTAGAGCTAGCACGGTACCCCAAAGGCTAATCAAGGAGCTCGGCGGTGCGCTCCTCAGCCTGGTGAGTAGGCTGTACGAGGACTACTTGAAGTAGGAGTGACGCGCTTTAGCCGCCGCTCGCGACCTCCCAGCTCGCTTAAAGGGCCTTGCCCTTGTCCGTCAGTGAGTACAAGGCCGTGGGCCCCGACCCCTTGGCCTCTACGTAGCCCTTCTGAGTCAAGAGCCATAGGTATAGCTCCACCGTTGAGGGTTGCACGCCCGTGGGCGATACCTTGTTTAAGTGGTCGACTATGTCACTGACAGTCTTCTCCCCCGACTTGAGGCAGTTTATTATCTCCTTCACGGCCACGTTGCCCAACAGCCTCGAGACCTCCTCGGACACAGCCATCACCTCCTAAATCCGCTTCAGAGGGCCTTTGCGAGCGGTATATAAGGGTTGTTGAGGGAGTCTTTGAGGGAGGATTTCCGACGCTTTAAGGCCGTCGCCCCAGCCCTAGGCCAATGCGCTCGTGAGCTCCTCGAGTATCAGGCCTTCCTCGAATTAGGTCAGCGTTAGGGCATCGCGATCGCGCAACGAGGTCTTGTCCTGACCCCGTCGTCACCTCGGAGTCTGCTAGCCAGCCTGCTCTACGGCCTAAACGGATGCCAAGCTGACGATTATGTACCTTATCATGTCCGCTACTTCTTCGCACATGTCCACGGAGTTCTCCACTTCGTCTACGACCTCCTTGGCTAAGGCGCACCACTTAGGCCCTTTTTCATCGCACTTCGAGAGCACGTACTCCAAGAGGGACGACCTCACGTCGTCGACCTCCTCCTCGATGCGCTCTATCGCGTCTGCCGTGCTCAGCGCCTTTTGAGGGTTCTCGACGACCTCCCTCAGGGCTCGATCTATTAAGGCCATGGCGTCGCGGAGCTTTAGCGCGATGTCCGAGAGCTTCATCACGTACTCCTTATCGAAGTGAGCCCCCACCCTGACGGCTATCACCAATCTCCTGGCAGCGGCCTTGGAGTAATCGGCCACGTCGTCTAATCTCAATATGAGCCTCATCACGTAGTCCCTGTCGAGAGGCAACAGGGTCGCTCTCGACAGGTCATATATCAAGCCCCTCTTCGTCTCGTCGGCCTTCCTCTCAGCCTCCACGACCTCGGCGAACGTCGAGGTCAAGCCGTTGAGTCGCCCCTCGTCTATAGCCTTTAACAAGGAGATCAGGCCCTCGACAACGCTCGAGACCTTAAGGCAATGCTCCAAGCACTTTGACAGTATTTCCTTCTCGAGCTTCTTGGAAGTCCATATCCAAGTCGTCAAAAGTTACTCACCGATGAGACGCTTGTAGTTTCGTCATGCTACCAAGATATATGTTTTTCTCACGATAGGGGCGAGAATTGGTGGGCGATAACGTACAAGAGCGACGAAAGCCCCACGGTCGCGGGCACAGTCAAGAGCCACGAGGCCACTATGTAGCCCGCGACCTTGACGTTGACCCCCTTCAAACTCTTAGCCCTCGCGATGCCAGCGCCCATTATTGCCGAGACGCTCGCATGGGTCGTCGATATGGGCATGCCAAAGCCCCATAACGCGTGAGGGATTGTCGTGAAGAGCCAAACTGTTAGCGCTAAGGAGAAGCCTGCTGCTAGGCCGCTTGGTCGGTCCAGTCTCGTTAACCTGAAGGCGGTCGTCTGCACGACCCTCTTGCCTAGGGTGAAGCCGCCTATAGCTATGAAGACCCCGCCTAAGAGGGAGAGCATGAGCATGGTCTCGTGGGTCGGCAATCCGAGTTGCTTCTCGGTTATCGTTAAGTAGACGCCGGTGGCGTTCGCCACGTCGTTCGACCCGAAGGCATAGGCCGCAAAGGCTACTGAGGCCACGTGGAGGGCTACCAACACTTTTTCGCTCCTACCCTTCCTCACGAGATATTCGCGGAGTTTCGCGGAAGGGAGGTACAAGAGGGTTGCTAAGCTCATGGCTATTAGGGGGGACGTGACCCAACTCAGCATTATACTCACCACGACGCTCCAGTTAATCTCGGAAAAGCTAATCTTGCCGATCAGGGCGTACGCCACGCCTGTGCCCAGCACGGCGCCGGTTATGCTCTGCGAGGTGGATATTGGCAAGCGAAGCATGGTGGCCGTGAGTATCCACGCCCCTGCGGCCGCGACCGACAGTAGCGCTCCTACTATGTCTATCTCTGGCACTATCCCCCTCCCCAGAGTCTTGATCACGTAGCTTCCTTGGAGAAGGGCCCCGATTATCGTGAAGACGGAGAAGAGCACGAGGCCCTGCTTAAGTGTCAGCGCCCCTGCGCCGACGGCTTGGTCTATTGGGTTCGCGGCATCGTTAGCGCCTATGTTGAAGGCCATGAAGGCCGCGGCCGCTAGCCCGACTATGTAGAGCACTTGCTCTATCATCGACCCTCTTCTCTAGGGAGCTTCTTTATAGCACTTGCGAACTGACCTCCTCCGAACTGACCTCCTCCCCGCCCTGAAGGGCAAGGCTTTCAGTTGTAACGTGCGCGACGCCATGAGGGCTTGCCAAAGCTTTAAAAAAATAAAAAATTGAGGAGTACAACACTACTCACGGTGTGAGAGTCGTGGGTGTAACGGGCAAGAGGGTTAAGTTTGGACAGCTCCTGCCCATCCCCGTAGCCCCCGTCGACGCGCTAATAAGGATTGGCGTCAGGACTGAGAAGGCGGGCTTCGACTCGGTCTGGGCCGCGGACCACCTACTGATGATGCCCACGGGGGTTGTGCCGAACGTCTGGCCGATCCTCACCGCGATAGCCTCTCAGACCGAGAGGGTCGAGCTAGGCACCTGCGTCTCAGACCCTCATAGAATTCACCCCGCGGTCTTCGCGCAGCTCACCGCAACCGTCGACCAAATATCGCGAGGGAGATTGATCATCGGCTTAGGAGCCGGAGAGGCAATGAACCTAGACCAGTTCGGAATACGATGGGATAAACCGCTGTCGAGGCTCGTAGAGTTCACGAAGATAGTCCGAGGCCTTTGGCTGAGGGACGAGGTCAGTTACCAAGGCAAGTTCTGGAGCCTGAATAGGGCCTTCCTGCAGGTGAGGCCTAAGAGGAGCCCAGTTCCCATATACTTCGCGGCCAACTCGCCCCGCTCGCGCGAGCTCGCGGCTAAGTACGCGGACGGCTGGCTGCCTGTTTCCCTAGGGCCGAGGACCTACAGGAGGCACTTGGAGGAGGTAAAGAGGGCCGCTGAGGCAACTGGGCGGCCTCTAGACGGCTTCGAGCCCGGCCTATTCGTCCACGCGGCCGTAGCGGATAGCTACGAAGAGGCCCTGAACCAAGTGAGAAGGGCCAAGGCGCAAATAGCCTTCGCCCCTAGGCTCGTTAGAGAAGCAGGCTTCGAGTTGGAGCTCCCAAAGGGCTTGCCAGAGGGCTTGTACGCCGGCGTGACCCTCACGGAAGAGGGCCTCAAGCTATTCGAGGAGTTTGGCAAGCACGTCCCGGACGAGGTCGCCGTCGAGTTCTCGATAGTGGGGACCCCGGAGGACTGCGCGAGGAAGGTGGAGGAGTTCGTGAGGGCAGGGGTGAGGCACTTCGTCCTGGTCAACCTAGGGCCGGACCCCAAGTTCGTCCTCGACGTCTTCGCTAGAAAAATAATCCCCTCTTACAGGAGTTAGTGCGAGGGCAACGAGAGTATGATGACCGGGAGGGAGTACGTAGAGAGCCTGAAGAGGCTCAAGCCCAAGATATACTTCATGGGCGAGGAGGTCGAGAGCATAGTCGAGCATCCAGTATTTAGGCCACACGTCAACTCCGCGGCCATGACCTACGAGCTGGCTCACGACCCGAAGCACGAGGAAGTGATGACCGCTAAGTCCCACCTAACCGGGGAGAAGATCAACAGGTTCACTCACATCCACCAGAGCACCGACGACCTCGTGAAGAAGGTGAAGATGATGAGGCTACTGGGCCAGAGAACAGGGGCCTGCTTCCAGCGCTGCGCAGGGCTCGACGCCCTCAACGCGCTGTACATAACCACCTACGACGTAGACAGAAAGTGCGGCACGGGCTACCACGAGAGGCTCAAGAAGTACTTGCTGTATGTCCAGGAGAACGACCTGATGTGCGCCGGCGCCATGACCGACGCGAAGGGGGATCGCAGCCTCAGACCTCATCAGCAGGCAGACCCAGACCTCTACGTCCGCGTGGTTGAGAAGACCGAGGCCGGCATAGTCGTCAGAGGCGCCAAGGCGCACATAACGGGGACCGCGAACTCCCACGAGATAATAGTCATGCCCACGAGGGCCTTGGGCCCCGAGGACAAGGACTATGCGGTATCCTTCGCCGTCCCAATAGACGCCGAGGGCATCTACATAGTCTTCGGCAGGCAGCCGAACGAGGTGAGGAGGCTCGAGAGCGTGATCGACTGCGGGAACGCGAAGTACGGGGCCGTAGGTGGTGAGGCCCTCATAATATTCGACGACGTCTTCGTGCCCTGGGAGAGGGTCTTCATGTGCGGCGAGTACGAGTTCGCGGGAGAGCTCGTGGAGACCTTCGCGACCTTCCACAGGCAGAACTACGGCGGCTGCAAGGTCGGCGTGGCCGACGTCTTGATCGGGGCCGCGGCAAGCGTGGCCGAGTACCAAGGCGTCGCCAATGCTTCTCACGTAGTGGATAAGCTGACGGAGATGATGTTTATGGCCGAGGCCTGCTGGTGCTGCTCGCTCGCGTGCTCCTATGAGGGTCAGAGAACGCCCTCCGGGGCCTACATGCCGAACTCCCTGCTCGCGAACGTCACAAAGCTCCTCATAACTAGGTTCCCGTACGAGTGGTCCAGGCTGGCCCAAGACATCGCGGGAGGGCTACTGGCCACGTGCCCGTCGGAGAAGGACTACAAGCACCCGAAGATCGGGAAGTACGTGGAGAAGTACCTCAAGGGGGTGGCCGCTGTCCCTACGGAGCACAGGATTCGGATGACCAGGCTCATCGAGGCCCTGTCCGTGGGCGCGCACTTGGTCGAGTCATTGCACGGCGCTGGCTCACCTCAGGCGCAGAAGATAATGATATGGAGGAGGGGGGAGGTCGAGGCGAAGAAGAGGCTGGCGAAGATCATCGCCGGAATAGAGAGGGACGAGTACTTCGAGAGGATCACGGGCAAGAGCGAGAGCGAGTACTTCGAGGAGATCTTGAAGAAGAGGTAGGGAGTCTTTCACATAGACCTCCATTTTTTATAGAGGGGTGCCCCTGGCCACGTAATCGCCTGTGGGTGGCGGCAGGCCCTTGAGTCCCTCCCTTGGGTTGCGATGTGGGAAGCGAGCAAGGCACTCGAGAGGGCCTTGAGCTGGCGAGGGCCTTGAGCGCCTATCCGAGGATGATAAGGAGAGGGGACAAGTTCGACCCCATACACGTCGCCAAGCAGACCGAGAGGATCGTCTGTCGAAACGGAGCCAGGAAGTACACGGCCTTCTACGCCACGGGGGTCTATGGAGGGATAGCGACGGGCTACGTCGTCGGCTGTTGCCTCAGGTGCTTCTTCTGCTGGACGGACATCAGTAGGGACTTCCCCGAGGCCTATGGGAGGTGCTACACGGCCGAGGAGGCATGCGAGAACATAGTGAAGGCGGCGAGGAAGTGGAGGGTCAGCAAGGCCAGGATAAGCGGCGGCGAGCCAACGCTCTGCAGGAAGCACTTGCTCGAGCTCTTAGAGCTCATAGAGGAGAGGGACGAGGTGAAGCTGTTCATCCTCGAGACCAACGGCATCCTGTTCGGGGCCTATGAGAGCTACGTAAAGGATGTCGCCGGCCTCAAGAAGGTCTACGTGAGGGTCTCTCTCAAGGCCGGAGAGCCGGGGGCCTTCGAGGCCAGGACGGGGGCCTCTAGAGAGTTCTTCGAGCTACCATTTAGGGCAGTGAAGGCGCTCTTGGACCACAACGTCAGGTTCCACGTAGCGGCCATGACGGATCCGAGGATAATGCCCCCAGAGGAGAGGAGGAGGCTCATAGAGAGGCTGGCGGAGATAGACGAGTTCTTGGCGGTGAACTTGGAGGAAGAGGTCTGCGACCCCTACGAGGGGACTCTCGTGAGGATGCAGTTCTACGGCTTAGATCCCATAGAGTTCTTCGGGAGAAGGCCTTGAACCTACGAGATGTCGTCAAGGTATTGCTCGAGCTCGCGGAGATGGAGGGGGAGGACGTAACCCTCAAGGCCCTTTGCTCGGCCCTCAACGTCGATGTCCCGCTAGAGCTTAGAGGGCTCGAGGACTTGCCACCGAGAGTGGCCTTCGCTATTGCTTACACGGATCGCGAGCTGAGGCCCTTGTTAAAAGAGGTGGCGTCCGAGCTCTTAAGGGAGGGGCTCGCGGAGGGGCCTATTGAGGGGCTACCAAACAAGAGAAAGGAAGAGAAATGATGGGATGTGAGATCTTAAAGGCGCTTGAGGCCGTTATATGCCCCTGTGGAAGACTTCTATGACCACGTAGTTGGCCAGTATCTCTGCAATCTCAGGAGGGAGCGTGGCCAAGAGCTCGTAGATCAAGGCCATTTCCTTGGGGAATCCCTTCTCTATGCCCAGCGTCTTGAGCACCTTATCGCCGTAGACTCCGAGCACCTTCTCAAGCTCCGCGAACATCTTGCCGAGAGTCGCCAAGTCCATTTCCCCGGGGACTAGCATGCTGAATATCGTTCCGAAGATGTCTAGCAGGCCTTCCGCCTCGCTCGGGGGCATTTTCTTCACGGCCTCCGTGCAAGCCCTTAAGTCAGAGATCATGAGGTCCGCGACCCTGTCGTGTATGGGGGTTATCGTCAAGTGCACGCTCGGAGGGATGTTCATGGTGGCTATGCCCTTCTGCGGCAGGAAGAGCCACCCCCTCTTAGCCATTTCGTCGGATAGCCTGAACAGATTGAGGTCCTCTGAAGTGAAGGCGACGATCGCGGTGGGGTCGCCCATGATCTTGTAGCCTATCTCCTCCAAGCCCTTCATTATCTTGCCCCTAGCGCTCACCAACTTTCTAGCGAGCTCCATGTAACCCTCTTCGCCTAAGAATTCGAGGGCAGCCCAGGCCGCGGCCAGGAGGGCCTCTGAGCGAGAGGACAGGACAGCCGGGTTGACTATCGGGTATCCGGGCCACCTTATGTTCGCGTATTGAGAGAACATCTTGTAGAACTTCTTCCTGAAGAGCACCACTGAAGCCCCTATTGGGGTATAAGCATACTTGTGAGGGTCCAATGATATCGAAGACACCCCTTCAATGCTGAAGTCGAAGTCGGGGATGTTGACCCCTAACTTCTTCATGAAGGGGAGTATGAAGCCTCCGACGCACGCGTCCACGTGCAGCCACAAGTTCTTGTCCACGGCTATCTCGGCAAGAGCTTTTATCGGATCCACCGTCCCGAAGGGCCAGTTTGGGGTCGAGCCCACAATCATCGCAGTATTCTCGGTTATGGCCTCGTTTATGGCGTCGACGTCGGCTGTCAGGCTCTTTTCGTCTACCTTGACCCTCTTGACCCTGAGGCCCATGTACTCCGCGGCCTTGTCGTAGCAGGGATGCCCTGTAACCGGCATGACTATCTCCGGGATCGTCATCGCGCCCTTACTGAGCAGGAATCTGTCCCTAGCGGCCTTCACTGCGAGGAAGACGCTCTCGGTCCCGCCGAAGGTGAATGTCCCTGCTACGTCTTCGTCCGCGTGCATCAATGACTTCGCTATGTCGATTATGTCCTTCTCCATCCTTATCGCGCTCGGGAACTCCGTGAAGTCGAGCATGTTATTAAAGGCAAACATCCTTATGACTTCGAAGACTACGTCCCTGAGCTCTTCAACTCCGGGCTCAAAAGCTATCGTGAAGAGCTTCCCGCTGTAGGGGTCCACGTCGTCGGCCGTGTACTCCTTCAGCCTTTTTATTATCTCTTCTTTGCTCAAGCTCTTTTTAGGTAATTCCCCTCTCATGATATTATACGTGGGGGAGGCTCTCTAATAAGCGTTCAAAGGCATTAATGCGATAAAAACTCATTGCTCAGGAGTTAGAGGAGCTTTCGTTTAATAGACACGTAATGTTGTAGCGTCATCGTTTTAATCTATGTACTCTTCGCCCAAGAGCTCTCGTGCTATGATCAATCTCTGTATATTAGTGGTGCCCTCAGCGCCTATGTAATACGACATCACACCACGAAGGCCCATCTCAAGGGCGCAGTCCTTCGTGTAGCCCCAAGCGCCCATCCATAATAGCACCTTCTCGAATGCTCGAAAAGCAAGCCTGGTGGCCTTCAGCTTGACGGCCGCGATGTACTTCGCGACCTCTCGGGGCGCGAAGCGCTTGCGTCTGTACTTCTCGTCGTCCATCCACGCCGCTCGATAGACCAACGACCTCAAGGCCTCCAGCTCCGCCCATAGATCTGCCAGCTCGAACTGTATGCCCTGATACTTAGCGATGGGCCTCCCGAAGGCGACCCTCTCCTTGATCCACTGCATCCCGAGCTCCAGGGCCCTCTGCACGGCGCCGCAACAGGCCGCGCCTATGAGCAATCTCGCGTTATCGAAGCCCTCCATGGCCAAGTAGAAGCCCCTTCCCTCCTCGCCCACCCGATAGGTGTCTGGTAGCCTGACGTCATCCATGACGATGCTGCCCGACGATATGGCCATCCTGCCCACCTCCTCGATGCGCTTGCCCACCTCGACCCCTGAAGCGTCTATGGGTAGGAAGAAGGCCGTTATGCCCCTGTGGGGTGCTTCTGAAGGAGGCGGCGAGGTCCTCACGAGCGTGAAGTAGCCCCCACCCATTCTCTTCGCCTCTTCGGTCCCGCTTATGTAGACCTTCTGCCCGTTCAATACCCAGTGCTCCCCCTCCCTCTTGGCGCTCGACTTTATCCCCGCGACGTCCGAGCCACCGTGGGGCTCCGTTGACGCTATCCCTATGAAGGCCTCGCCCTTGATGGCTCTCTTCACGAACTTCTCCCTGACCTCTTCCGAGCAGTACTTGTCGGTTATGTAGCCCCACACTGTCGGGACCAAGAAGACCACGGGAACCGCCATGCTGATGTCCGCGTACCCCAGCTCCTCGGCCACGATGCAGGCGCTGGTCCAGTCGCTACCCGCCCCTCCGTGCTCCTCCGGCACCGTCATCAATAAGAGCTTCATCTCGGCTAGTCCCTTGAACACCTCCTGCGGGATCTCGCCCTTGGTGTCCATCTCCCTGACCTTCTCGAGAGACAGGTTCTTCCTACACCACTCTCGGACCTCTCTTCGAAGGAGTCCCTGCTCTTCGGTAAATTCGAAGTCCACCACAACCACTCACCGCCAATTATGTCTAGCGCCCATTAGTTAAAAATAAAAAATTCGCACAGCGCCTAGAGCGATTTTACGCTTTGATCGATGAAGGAGAGGTTTCCGTGGGCGCGTCTAAATCGTTGATGAGGGAGGTGGTACGAGGATAGGGGGTTAGGAGTCTCCACGACCCCTACCGGGTAACTCTTCGTTACGTGCGATGCGATGTTGTCGTCGTGCAAAGATTGTTAAGACCGAGCTACACGCTCTTAAAGCGCGTTGCTAGAGCTTCTTGGCCGCCTCTTCGTATATGGGGTCTAGGAACTTGTAGCCCTCTATTATGCTTAAGTCCTCTAAGCTCTTCACGACGTTGAAGAGGACGCTGGAGGAAATCGTTGTGCCCTCCCTCTCCTCTATGAACCTCTTCAGCTTGCCCCAGGTGTCCGCCCCCTCCGCTATGCCCTTGAGGGCCAAGGCCAGCCTCTTGCCCCTCTCCTTGACGATGTTCTTCAGCTCCCTCAAGGCCATATCGATGGCCATCTTCTTGATCGTCTCGAAGTCCCTCACGCCCCTCGCATACTCATTGCCAAAAATGGTCAGCCAGCCCGGTATCCCGTCAAAGGCCTCGACGGCCTCCTCTATAACGGCCGGGTCGACGTCTAGGCCAACCTCCTTGAAGCCTTGCTTAAGGAATTCCGCAGAGAGGTCCTTGCCGAACCTCTCGAGCGTCAGCCTAAAGCAATACCTCCCGTAGAG